>Ga0209972_10000217_pt1 | contig 58002 bp, 44 predicted proteins | sample NOAtaG_7_FD_187302 | JGI IMG/M metagenome (GOLD analysis project Ga0209972, IMG submission 187302) | Freshwater lake microbial communities from Lake Erie, under a cyanobacterial bloom - NOAA_Erie_Diel1S_2200h metaG (SPAdes) (version 2) | ecosystem: Environmental > Aquatic > Freshwater > Lake ... | reverse complement strand
GTAGTTTGAAATCAACGGTTCACGCCAGGAAGAATGATAGTTTTTTAAATCCTCTAGCGTGATCAATCCTTTTCCACGGTTCATTTCAGCCACGAGGTTCTCTGCCGTTTTTCCCTCATAGAATCCGGCCCGTCCATTGTCGCGAATTAGTTCTAATGTTGCTGCCATCGCCTCCCAACGAATGGTATCGCCACTTTTCCAATTGTCTCTTATGAGAAAAGAGGGCTTCACTGAATTGTATTTTTCGAGATTTTCCTTTGCCTGATTGAACCAACTGGCTTCACGTTCGGTAAGGGGAAATCCTTTTTTTGCCAGATCGATGGCAGGTTGAACCAGGTCTTGCCAGGGTAAAGTGCCAAATTTCTTATGCGCCTCTACCATCCCATCTACTGAGCCTGGCACACCCGAAGCCAAGTGGCCCTTTAAACTTAAATCAGGAATGACCTCTCCTTTTTCATCCAAATACATGTTTGTAGTTGCAGCGGCAGGCGCTTTTTCACGGAAGTCCAACGTGGCAGATGTTCCGTCTTTCAATCTTACCACCATAAAGCCGCCCCCGCCAATGTTTCCTGCAGCAGGGAAAACTACCGAAAGCGCCAGGTGAGTAGCAATAGCTGCATCGACTGCATTTCCTCCTTTTTTCATAATCGCAACTCCCACCTCTGAGGCTAACGGATGTGCCGAAACGACCATCGCGGAATCTGCAATTACTCCTGTTACCCGCGGTTGATCTTCTTTTGGTTTTTGACACGCAACGAGTAGAGTGGTGACTAGTAAGAAATACAAGCTCTTCATAGATTTACATTTTGGTTTTGTAGTTTAAATGTATTATTTCGGATCGAACTTTACTATGAGTCTACGAAAAGAAAAAGCAGCCATCTTAAAACTGGCCATATTGGATCACACCATCAAAATGATTGGAACTAAATCGTTCGATAAAATTCATGTGGATGAGATTTGCAAGAAAACGAAAATATCTAAAGTAACACTCTTTAAGTACTTTCCACAGAAAGAAGATCTGCTTTTGTACTATTTTAGAGTCTGGAGTTTAAGGCGCTTAGTGGAGCTAAAGGAGAAGCCAAGAGAGGGCTTGGCTGGTATTCAATTTTTGTTTGATAAAATTAGTGAAGACTTTGATGCTCATCCCGGAATAATTTTAAGTTGGGTGGGCTACCTTTCAGACATGGGGCGAACGATAAAGCCATTTCCGCTAAAGGCTGAAGAGAAAAAATTATTGTTCCCTGAGGTAAAAGACATACAGTTGATTGAGTTACAATCGCTGGATCAGATGATTGAGAAGTTTTCTTTGGAGGCCATCTTCAAAAAGGAAATAACCAAAACAACTTCTACCCGCGATATCACCAACGCATTTATGGCGCTCTTTTATGGATCTATAATAACTGCCTACATCAACCAGATAAATCCAGCCAAAATGTTTTTTCGCAAAAACATTGAATCGTTACTAAAAGGACTGAGTTAAAAAATACTATTTCATTCTGACAGTCTTTGTCCTTTTCCGCTCAAACATGCGGATATGCCGACTGCCAATCGGGATATCAATGCGATATTTGTTTCCCCTTGCCCATACATGGTGGTAACGGGGCTTGACTACTTTCGTGCCTCCCGAAGAACCACACGAGAAGAGTAAGATTGCAATAACTGCGAAAACGAGAGTACGCATCATGGAAACACGAAATTAAACTATTTATGACGTAGTCCCACGTTTCTTTCCCCGATTTGGATTGCAAATTAAATAGAAGCATCTGGTTCAGGGGCTCGAAAACAATTTTTGCACAAAACTAGACCCACAGGAACTCCAAGCTGGCGCTTTTGGATAACCAAAAAAATTGCATCGTATATGCCGCTTATTACTCGCTACACTTTTTCAGCATCTCTTCGTTTTGCTTTTTGCCCCAAGTGGGTTTGCGAATGTCTGTATTTGTTTCCGTCTTAAAGTATTCATTTGCTTTTTCAAAGTAGATAAGTGCAGCTGCTTTGCCGCCACCATAGGCTTCTGGAGTATAGAACTTACTCATGCCTTCGATGTAATAGATTCTGGGATTTTCTTTGCGAAGTTGCTTGGCCTTGCGAAGGTTTGCATTGTACGATTCCATATGCTTTTGCCACGCCTCGGGTTCCAGTCCGATACGATTGCTAGAGATCATCGCCAGTAGTGCAAATACTTCATCGTTCTCGGCAGCACCGTTTTCTTTGGCTGCCTCTAAACTCTTTTCCGCTTCGTTAAAAAACTGAGCTTTCTTCGCCATGTCCGTCTCAGTTGCTCCGGCTAATGTTTTGGCATAGGCGGCATAGTAATGCGATACCCAATCGGTATTCCACTTTTTGGCAATCAGATCAAAGCGATTGACTGCCGCCATTGTAGCGGTACGATCTCCGGGGTTAAACTGACGTAGTGTTGTTTGAATTGCTTCTTCGATAGTTTGTGAATAGGCCATTGTTGTAAGTGCGAGAAATAGTAAGATCATTAGCTTTTTCATAGTGTTGAGTGGTTAAATTGAGTATTGATTTGTTTTGCGGTTGCTTAAATGTTTTAAAGTTCATCTCGGTTAAAGGCAGAGAGCGAAAAATTCATTCCCACAAAAACGGAGCGGTAGAGTGCAGGCTCGATCGGAAACCGCTGAGTGCCATCGGTCGAATAGCGATAACCAAAAATATTCTTGCGATTGGTCACATTATCTACACCTGCATAGAACACCGCAAACACTTTTTTGATGGTTGTAACATAGCTTATATTCAAAGAGATATTCTCGAAATGCGGCACACGATCATTCAGAAACTCAGCACTGTTGGGGTTGTAGTAAGGCCTGCCTGTAGCGAAGGTGTAGGTGGCCGCTATGTTTACTTTTAGTGGTTCAATAAAGTACTTGGCAATCACATTAAGGTTGTGATCAGATATGAACGTGGGCGTGGCACGGGCAGTAAAATTTTCAAATAGCCGCTGAGTGTCCACCCAACTATATGAAATCCAGTAGTCGAGGTTCTTCACTAGTTTACGATCGCGCCAGAAGACATCGATGCCCTGTGCGAAGCCATTTCCGGAATTGTCAATGTCACCCGAGATGAATCGAAAGGCATTTGGATTAAACGGCACGTTCAACTCCCTCACTAATCGGTCGTATGATTTGTAGTACCCTTCTACACGAAACGTTTGCTTGTCTGTAATCCATTGATAGTTGGCGATATAGTGGATGGCCTGCTGGAAACTTGCCGACTTATTAGCGAGCAGATATCGGTTATTCGGATTCTGATAAAAGACCCCGCTGGCAATAGATACCTGACTTTGTTTGCCAACTTTGTAAGCGGCCGACAGGCGGGGACTGAGGGCAAATTGACTTAGCAGATCGCTGTGCTCTCCGCGCAAACCGGACTTCACGCCAAATTTGCGCGAAGGTTTCCACTCAAGCTCTGTATAGATGGCTGTTTGTGTTTCGTCAAATCCTGAGTTGAACGCATCAAAGCTTCGTTGCACGCTAAACCGTTGCCACTCTGCTCCGGAAAGGAGTTGAAGATTGTTGTTGATTTCAAAACCTAACTCCGTCCGGCCTTGCAAACGCCATTCTTCCGTTTTAGAAGGAGTTGCCCCGAAGTTGATGTTATCTACATTTCTACCGAACGAAACAGCCGAAAAGGAATACACCTTGTTGTTTATGTTTTCGAAATAAGAAGCATTGGAGTAGGTATTGCTGTTTTTTATTCCAAAACGAAAACGTTGACTCGCGTTATTGATGTCGGGTATCTCTGTTCCGCTGCTAAATCCACCATGACTGAACAACAACTTGAAGATACTCTTATCTCCGTTTTTGTGTACCCATCGCGTTGAGCCGGAAACACCCTCGGGTGCTTTGTAGAAATCGAAATTGGTGTTCGCCAGATTATAGAATGGAGCCACGTTGATGTAACTTCCCGTTACCTCCAACGAATTTTTTTCAAACACTTTTGCCACCGAGCCAAATAGCCCCGACATGTTAAGGCCAACATTCACGGTGCTTTTTGCAGGCATGTCATTGGTGCTTAATTCCAGCACGGACGACAACGCCTGACCATACCGCACACTGTACCCACCGCTGCTAAACGAAGTGCCTTTGAATTGAAAAGGGGAGAAGCGACTTCGTTGAGCAATGCCGGGCACATCGCTGGTAAAGAAGTTTTGTACGATCATCCCGTCAATGATCACATTTGCTTCGCTGGCATCGCCACCTCGAACAAACAAACCTGTCTGTTCACCTACTCGCGTAGTGCCGGGGAGTGTTTGTATGGCGCCAATGATATCTCCCGCAGCACCTGCGGTGGTTACAATATCCAACGGACGGAGTACGGCTACCTTGCGGTCGTTGGTAGCTTCTATTGTTCCCGCGGAAATGACGACCTCTTCCAACTCACTGATTGCTTCTTTTAATTTGAAATTCAGCGTATACGTTTTGTTCTCAAGCACGATTGATTGGTTGATGGGTTCGTAGCCAATGCTTGAAACAACCACTACCTGATTTCCTTTTTCAGAAGTAACAAGCGTATAGGTTCCTTCGGCATTCGCGGAAACGCCATCCAGTGTATTAAGAATGTAAATGCTCGCACCCGGGAGGGAGTTGCCCTGCTGGTCGGTAATCTTTCCAGTTATTGTTGATTGACTCACACAATCAAGACTAGCGATGATGAACAACAGAAATGAAATCAGTAGCCGCATGGTATTTTATTTATGATTGACTGAGGTTGAGCGGAAGAGTTGCCGGGAATCAGCTATTTTTTGCTTTGGCGAGCAACGACCTGGCGTAGGTAAAGCCCGCTTCAGCGGCAATGGCTTTTTCGAACGTGGCAATTGCCTTTGCCTTTTCACCCGCTTTGGTGTAGGCTTGCCCAAGTAGTGCGAGTGTATCTAGGTAAAGCCAGTTTTTTGAGATGGAAGTTGACTCAAATAATGCAATCGACTTTTCCAATGCAACAATTGCTTCTTTGATATCACCTCCGAAAGAGGAAGGCGTGTACAACTTATTGATTCCATAAAATCGCCAGGCTAGGGGAGAGGTCGGTGCCAGTTCCTTTGCCTCTGTTGCGAGATTACTGCTTTTGCCACCCAACAACATTCCCTTCATTGGACTATAGGCCATTTGCAATCCTAAAACGGCCGATAACAATCCTTTGCCTTCAGCAGCGGTTGAAGGAAGTTCAATGATTTCTTTGAGCCGATCTTTAGTAGCCGAAACATACTCATCGAATAAATCTTTATCTTCAGTACTCATCGTACTTAGCAACAACCCATAATGAGCCACTCCTAACTTAAGGTGCGCATGAACGTCCGTTGGTTTTTGTTTGAACTCAACTGTGGCGAGTTCTACACTCTTTTTCCATAGTTCTTTTTTCTGTTTGATGTAGGCCTGGTACATCAGGTCGTTGACGGGTTGGCTCATCGTAGCTGCGCTAATGAGTGTGGAAATGATGAATAATGAAATTGAAACGATTAACTTTTTCATAATTGTAAACAGGTTTATAATGTAAACTAAATGAACAAAAAAAATTATTTGATATAGGTTTTTAGTGAGTTGACATAGTCTTCAAATGCTTTAATGCCTTTCTTCGTGATCCGGCAGGTAGTCAATGGCTTTTTTCCCTTGAAGGATTTTTCAATTTGGATGTACCCAGCCTCCGAGAGTTTATCCAGTTGCACACTCAAATTACCTGCAGTAGAGTCTGTCTTTTCTTTCAGAAAAACAAAGTCAGCAGAATCTAATCCAAGTAACAACGACATGATGCCAAGCCGGAGTTGTGAGTGGAGTAGGGGATCAAGTTCTTTGAACATAGTTATCGCTTCTGTGATTTTAGCAAGTAACCCGGAACAAGATAACCCAACGTGATCGCTAACGCGGAAAGAAGCGATTGATACTCATTTGAAACGAAGAAACAAGATAAGCCGAAAACAAAGAAGATAATTCCACCGATTATCAACGGCTTAAATTTTAGAATGACTCCCGAAGCCAATGTAGCCATACTTCCAACCAGTAGAATCATCGGGTTGATTTGGTAGTTGATGAAGCTGCCAAAAAAGGGAATGACTACCGCCAACACTCCAAAACTAACCCACAGCGTGATGTTGATCTTTTCGAGGTGCGTAGTCGTACGTTTGTGATGTTTTCTTTGGCGCGACCCGTAGGCAAATGATATGATCCAGGCCGGTATCACAATCAGCCATACGGCAAATGGATACTCAAAATCAATCTTACTTAAGGTGAAACTTCCCAGATGTGCCGTAATCAGCACCCAACCCCAAAAGAGGTAGTAGAATGAGTTGTCGCGCACGTTGCCCTTTGCCTCGTTGATCATGCTCTGTATCAAATCGAGGCTTTGCTGCGGGCTCAGCTTTTCGGTTTCGTTGGTCATATGGTTACTAACGGAACAAGTGTAAAGTAGTTTATAATATAAACCAAAAATTTCACTTTTATTTTTTGATGTCATTTTTTCAACAAAAAGGCATTTTGATCCCTTCAAATCAAAGTACTACATTGCATCACTACCTAAATCATCTGTTATGAAAACGTTGTTTACTGCTTTTCTACTCTTTCCCTTTCTTTTCTCAACCGCCCAACTTTCACAAAGTAAAATCGACAAACTCAAGCAAGAAGTAGCGGTCGAAGTCGAAAAGAATGCCGAGCTCGGACAGCAAATCAATGATATGCTTTTCAGTTTTTCCGAACTCGGATTTCAAGAAGTAGAGACGTTTGCCTACCTGACAAATCTGTTGGAAAAAAATGGCTTTACGATAGAAAAAGGTGTAGCCGGTATACCTACTGCATGGATTGCCAAATGGGGCAATGGCAAGCCCATAATTGCTTTAGGGTCGGATGTTGATTGTATCCCCAAGGCATCACAGAAACCTGGCGTAGCCTATCATGATCCAATTGTGGAAGGTGCTCCGGGTCATGGCGAAGGTCATAATTCAGGTCAAGCGTTAAATATCATTTCTGCCCTTGCCTTAAAAAAGGTTATGGAGCGAGAAAAAATATCTGGTACACTCATGTTGTGGCCTGGTATTGCTGAAGAATTGGTCGGTACAAAAGCCTACTACATACGTGCTGGCTATTTTAAAGATGTTGATGCTTGCATATTCACTCATGTTGGCGACAATCTAAAAATTGGATATGGCGACAATGGTTATAACGGTGTGGTTTCCGTAAAATTTAATTTTGAAGGACAGGCGGCCCACGCAGCTGGTGCTCCATGGAGGGGTCGCAGTGCATTGGATGCAGTCGAGTTAATGAATATTGGTTGGAACTTTAGAAGAGAACATTTGGAGCTAACACACCGATCTCATTATGTGATCTCTGATGGGGGCGATCAACCGAACGTGGTACCATCGAAAGCATCTGTTTGGTATTATTTTAGGGAGCGTACCTACCCGGCCATAAAAACACTATTCGATAAGGGCATTAAAACAGCGGAAGGAGCTGCGCTAATGACCGATACAAAGTTCACCTATGAGATATTAGGCTCTGCGTGGCCTGCTCATTTCAATAAACCAATGGCTGAAATCATGTACCAGAATATTAAAAAGGTAGGTTTGCCAACCTGGTCAGCCGAAGATCAGTTATTGGCCAAAGCAACTCAACTTGAAATGAAATCTACGAAAACAGATGGGCTGGCGTTAAAACTTGACACGATCGGACTACCAAGCTCCGTGGGGATGGTAAATGTAATGGGCAGGCCAATGATGATGATGGGCGGAGGATCGGATGATATCGCGGACATATCATGGTCGTTGCCAACGATTAACTTAAACTATCCTTCCAACATACCAAATTTACCTGGCCATCATTGGTCTAATGCAATCACAATGGCAACACCCATTGCCCATAAAGGGATTGTGGCAGGTGCCAAAGCGGAAGCGATGACATTAGTAGATTTATTTACGAAGCCTGATGTGCTAAAAAAGGCCTGGGAATACTACCGGACAGAGCAAACAAAAGAGATTCAATATATTCCATTGATTGGTGAGAAGGATAATCCAGCGATTACACTCAACACCAAAATCATGCAGGAATTTGCGCCCAAGCTGAAGCCTTTTTATTACGATCCGGCTAAGTATAAGACATACCTAGACCAGTTGAATATCAAATATCCTACACTTAGACCTGATCAGGTAGAAGCGGTGGGTAAGTTGAAAAAATAGTTTCTAGTTGCCAGTTGCTTGTTACTGGGAACTTGAAACCAGAAACTGGAAACGGTAAACAAAATATCAGTCCGATAACAATGTTCACAGGCATCATCGAATCAGTAGGAACTCTTTCACGAATAGTGGAAGAAGGAACAAACAAACATTTTCTTTTTGAAAGTGAAATTAGTGCTGAGCTAAAAGTAGATCAGAGTGTAGCCCACAATGGGGTGTGTCTAACCGTTACAAAAATAGGAGATAACCAACATTGGGTTACAGCTATTGATGAGACATTGCAGAAGTCAAATCTTGGAACGCTCCAACCGGGAGATGCCGTGAATTTAGAACGTTGCATGTTAGCCAATGGAAGGTTTGATGGCCACATCGTGCAAGGGCATGTGGATCAAGTGGGTGTTTGTAAATCGGTGCAAGAGGTAGGAGGGAGTTGGTTATTTGACTTTGAATATGATTCCAAACTCGGAAATGTAACAGTTGAGAAGGGATCAATTTCGATCAACGGTGTAAGTCTGACTTGTTTCAATTCAGCAAAAAATAGTTTTCGGGTGGCCATCATTCCTTATACCTTTGAGCATACTAGTTTCCATCAATTAAAGACTGGACACTTGGTAAATTTAGAATTTGACATTTTGGGCAAGTACATTAAGCGACTCCTGCATAATGAATAATTCTTTTCGCATGTTGCTAGAAAAAATAACCTTTTCATTATCATTTAAACTATAACAATATGTTAGATCAATTGATAAAACTAGTAGAACAAAACGCAGGCAAAGCCATCGTTAACAACAGTGCGATTCCTAACCAGCACAACAATGCAGCTATTCAAGAAGTAGCTTCCCAGATATTCAACGGACTTCAATTACAGGCAAAGCAAGGTAACTTGACCCAACTTGTTGGCTTGTTTCAGGGCGGGGGATCTTCGCTTACCAGTAATCCAATTATAAGTTCATTGATTACGTCTGTTGCCAGCAGCGTAGCTTCCAAATTTGGAATATCTCCACAAGCTGCACAGAGCATGGCTTCTAGCTTACTACCTACTGTGATGAGTCAGTTGGTGACGAAAACAAATGATCCCACGGACAGCAGCTTTGACTTAGGTGGAATCTTAAAAACAGTATCAGGGAATAGTGGCCTAGATGTAGGCAGTTTAATTGGGCAAGTAGCTGGCGGTGATGGTAAAGGTGCTTTGGGTGGACTAGGCGGAATGCTAGGTGGAATATTCGGAAAAAAATAGTTTTACTAGTCTTATTAAACAGGCTCCTTTACGAAAGTAATGGGGCTTTTTTGTTTTTGTTCCATACGTAGAAACTTCCTTTTAAGGATAACCATCCCAACGTCATCCCAATCAAGGCTCCGACAAGAATATCTGAAGGATAGTGAACGCCTAGGTAAATTCGGGTGTAGGTCATTAGGGCGGCCCAAACAAAGACGACCCAGATCCATCGATAGTACTTTTTAAGGGACAACCAAACAAACATGGCAACACCAAATGTGTCTGCTGCATGGCTCGAGGCGAAGCCATACAATCCACCTCGATAGTCATTTACCAAATGAAGAAGACCTTCTAGACTAGGCTCGTGAGAAGGACGGAGGCGTGCAAAAAAAGGTTTCATAAACCCAGAGGTAATACGATCGCATAATAAAATAGTTAGCGCTACTCCCAATAGAATCCATATGCTTGACTTTCCGTAGATTTTGATCACCAAATAAATAAGAGTGGCATATAGTGGTGTCCAAACAAATGTCTCGGTTAACGTTAACATAACAGAGTCAAAAAAAGGGCTATTCCATCCATTTAGAAACAGAAGTAACCTTTTATCTAATTCGAGTAACTCTTCCACCGACTTAATTTAAGTTCAAGTTTTTATTGTCAGCCAAATATCTTACTTTTTAACTGTTTTAGTCTATGTCTATGGAACGATTTGATCTGATCATTATTGGCGCAGGGCCCTCCGGATATGCTGCTGCCATGCGCGCACTTGATTTTAAGAAGAAAATTTTGCTCGTGGAGAAGAATAAGGTTGGTGGTGCAGGTATTACCAATGGGGCATTATCTTCAAAAACCTGGTGGGAGTTATCTCGCGAGGCCTCAGCTTTTCGAAAAAACCTAAAGAGATACAACATAAAAGCACCATCGATCAGTTATGATGAAATCCAGTCTGAAGTGAGAAAAGCAGTAGAGGAAAGAAAATCGATGTTGGAAGAACACATGGATCAACTTCGTCATTCGCCCTATGCCAACTTGCTGGAGTTTAAAACAGGCGATGCACGACTTCTCTCTCAGCATGAGGTTGAAATTTCTGTAGGAGCGCGAAAGGAAGTAGTATATGGAGATTATATAATTCTTGCCACCGGAAGCAGACCTCGGTACTTGCCTGAGTTACCCATCGATGAAAAGTTGGTAATGACTAGCGAAGGCATTGAGAGTATGACCGATTTTCCCGAGAGTATGGTGATTGTTGGTGCTGGGGTTATTGGCTGCGAGTACGCTACTATATTTAGTGGATTTGGTAAAACAAAAGTCAATCTGATTGACAAAGGTGATCGCATTCTTCCTTTCGAAGATAAAGATGTGGTCGACATTATAGAACGCAACATGGAAAACAATGGAGTTCTCATCCACCGGAATTCCAAGCTGTTGGGGATGCGAATCATTCATGGTAGGGTCGAATACGAATTAGAGTATACGGATGGTAGTAAAGAAACATTCAATGTTGAAAAAGCCTTAGTGTCTGTAGGGCGCGTAGCAAACCTGGAAGATCTTTGGGATGATAAAGTAGGCATTGATATCACTAAACGGGGCATCCACAACAATGACACGCAAACCAACATTTCGAACATTTACGCGGTAGGAGATCTCACTGCAGATATTTCATTAGTCAACGTGGGTGAGCTTGAAGGACGCTATGCTGTAGAAAGAATTTTTGGTAAGCCCGATCGCAAGCTGGTTTATGAAAACATCAGCACGATCATGTTCTTAAGTCCTGAAGTGGCAGGAGTGGGGCTAAATGAGACTCATGCCCAAGAAAAGGGGATAGAGTATAAAGTGGTTACGTTGGAATATAGTACGATTGCACGCGCCATAGCAAAGCGAAATACGCAAGGCTTCATAAAATTGCTGGTTACCAATGACGATGCAATGAAAATATTGGGAATGAAGATTGTGGGTCTCCATGCCGGTAGTGCCATTCAGGCTGTGGCAGTGCTTATCTCCATGGATAAAGGGATAGAAGAATTAGCAGAGTGTGTACATCCCCACCCAAGTATTACCGAGGGCATTCAAGAGTGTGTGCGAATGCTCATGGGAAAATCAATGTTCAAACCTTCTGCATTGCGAGGTAGACTTTCTTGCAGAAGATATGTACGTGGGGTTTACGAAGATGTTGTATTCTAGCAGTATTTGCGTTCAATCAATTCAGATTTAGGCTCAATGTCAGACCGTACCAAGCTTGATTTTGGTAAATCCAGATGTCTTTGTCTCTATCGGTTATATAATCCCAACCAATTCCTAGTCCTACTGTCAGATTATTAAACCCAACCATTGCTGCGAAACCACGGCTTAGAATAAATGCATTGTATTCATCAGTCGTCTTATAGTTGGTCGTCCAAGGACTGACAAATGCGGTACCAAATCCTCCAATAGCACCGACCGTCATTGCCCGATGGTGAATTTTTTTGGTTTGTCGAACTGGATTTTTATCAAAATGAACTCGAAATCTATCAAGCCGATACCCTAAAAAAATATTACCGTTAAAATCTGTATTTAACTGAACTGGAAAATTCGCGGTCGAAGCGGAATATTCAAAAGGAGTGATAAGCACGTCCACATCAAAGCTGCGTTTTAGGAATAGTTGATCTGTCGATTGCTTGGTAGGATTAGCTACAGTTTGATTTGTACTAACGATGGTCACTGAATCGTGATCCACATCTACATAGACTTTACGAAAGCGTTCGCCTGGCTGCTTAAACTCATAATAACCAGGAATCAATTGTGATTCAGGGATTTTTTTCAAACCACCACAAGCAGATAACATTCCGGCCAACAACAGCGAAGTCAATAGCTTGGTTATGAATTGTCAATTAAGCCACTCGCTCGATTGATGCTCCCAATTTTTTCAAACGTCCTTCAATATTTTGATAGCCCCGATCTATCTGTTCAACATTTGAGATTTCACTTTCGCCTGAGGCAGAAAGCGCTGCGATTAGTAGCGCAACCCCTGCGCGGATATCTGGCGATGACATCTTGATGCCGCGGAGCAATTGTTTCCGGTCAAGTCCCATGATACTTGCTCTGTGGGGATCGCAGAGAATAATTTGGGCGCCCATGTCAATTAGCTTATCGACAAAGAACAATCTACTCTCAAACATTTTTTGGTGAATGAGAACGTTACCTTTGGCTTGGGTAGCCACCACCAACACAATACTTAACAAGTCTGGAGTAAATCCTGGCCAAGGTGCATCGGCAACAGTCAAAATAGATCCGTCAATGAAAGTTTCAATCTCGTACCGCTCTTGAGCCGGGATGTGAATGTCATCACCACGGAATTCCATTTTTATGCCAAGCCTTCTAAATATCTCGGGGATTATTCCTAGCATGTCGATACGACAATTCTTGATTGTCACTTCTGATTGGGTCATGGCGGCCAGGCCGATGAAACTACCAATCTCAATCATATCGGGGAGAAGATTATGCTCGGTTCCGTGCAATTTTTCAACACCCTCAATCGAAATTAGGTTGGATCCAATTCCATTTATCTTAGCGCCCATGCGATTGAGCATGTTGCAAAGTTGCTGAAGGTAAGGTTCGCAGGCAGCGTTGTAAATGGTAGTTGTTCCTTTCGCCAACACAGCAGCCATTATGATATTGGCAGTTCCGGTAACAGACGCCTCATCCAGTAGCATGTAACATCCCTTCAGATGAGATGCATCAATGTTGTATAGATTCTCGTCAGCGTTGTAATTGAATTTTGCTCCTAAATTCTGAAACCCAATAAAGTGAGTATCCAATCTTCTACGTCCTATTTTATCACCACCAGGCTTTGGAATGTTTGCTTCGCCAAACCGTGCTAAGATCGGGCCTAACAACATTACAGACCCTCGCAATGCTGCAGCTTTTTTGCGATAGATATCTGTTTTCAAAAAGCCGGTATTTACATTGGCGGCAGTAAATCGAAACGAGCCAGTTCCTAGTTTCTCAACTTTGCAACCTAAATCGCCAACCAGTTCTATTAATTTATTCACGTCCAGAATGTCGGGCACATTGTGAATGGTGACTGGCTCACTTGTGAGCAGCGGCACGCAAATAACTTGTAGAGCTTCGTTTTTGGCACCCTGAGGTGTGATCTCTCCCTTTAACTTTTGGCCGCCTTTAATTTTGAATGAACTCATTGATCTCTTCTGCGGTGGGGGTTGTTGCCTCTTCTATTCTTGTTAAAGCGTGGATTGCGATTGCGATTGCTGTTGTTGCTATTACTATCACGACTCTCACGATTGTCATTAGGTCTTGGATTTTTGCGTTCGCGATAAAGCTTTTCAAACAAATTCTCTTCGCGTACTTTTTCAAGGTCGAGAACCAGTTTTCCTTGTGATAGATTTTTGAGATCTTTTACAATCACAGAATCATCCAATGTCTCTTTATTCCAGTTACTGTGAAAAGTCTTCATCAGTTTGCCTAAGTAGATGGAAGCTTCTTCACGCTCTTGTGGATCTTCTTTCTTTATGGCTTCCTTTATAAGTCGCTCGACATTCTTGCCATAATGTTTAAAACGCACCTCGCTTTGTGGGTACTCCATTTTACGAGGCTTCTTAAAAAGAATGGTGCGATCAGGAGTCGTGAAAGGATTGTCTATATCTAAGTTAAAATCAGCAATGATATAAAGATCGTCCCACATCCGTTGTGGATTCTCATGGGGCTCCTTGACAACTGGCGCAAGTTGCTTGATCAACTCGATCAGTGTGGTAGCCATCTTGGTTCTCTTTTCCTTGTCGGGGATAGTTCGAATGTAGTTGACTAGTTTTTGAACATTCCGTCCATACTCCTTTAAGATAATGCCTTCACGTTGGGTGTTATATTCTCCGATCATAAATCCTGAATTAAAACTATCTTGATTTCGCTAATATTTTGAAGTTGAATATCATTGGTGAAAAACCTTTTACAATTCATTGAAATTGCACTTGCAATTTGTAGGGCATCGGCTGTTTTTAGAAATTTATACTTTGCTCTTAGCTTGGATGAATCTTCGGCAATCTTCCAACTAATGTCTACAACCTTTATATTTAATTCTTCCAAAGTATTTTTGAAGTCAAGCAACACAGTATTATCATTCTCCTGGAAAGGCTTAACACAAAATTCAGAAACGGTTATGACACTTGTAACCAATGGGTTCTCTTTTTGCACTTCTTGACTAATGAAATCCTCCACCCTACCGTAATAGGTAGGGTGGTTCTCAATCAGATAAATAAAAGCAACAGAGTCAACGAAAACAGAATCAAATCCTATCATCTGCTCGAATTGCATTGATGTATTCTTGTGGCTCTAGATTGAGTATATTCTTGCCCCTTCCTCTTAATCGTGCTATGATTTCAACGGCTTTTTTCTTTTTCGATAAACTCAATTGCTCTTCGAAATAAGAATAAACTTCTTCCTTTTCACTTTTAGGAAGCTTATCAATCTCTTCTATGATCTGCTTGGCACTCATCAATTTTCGTGTATCTTCAGCTTGGCAAAGCTAAGTAATAATGTTTTCTCACCAAAATCAGTAAAGTTGATCTTGGCCTTTCGTTCAGCCCCTACTTCCTCTAGTTTTACCACTGTGCCAAAGCCAAATTTCGGGTGTTCTACTTTCATTCCTTCCAAAAGGCCTTTGGTATCGCTTGGGGCAAAATCAGCGGAAGGTTTATAGGCCGCCACGCGTTGAACAGGTTGAGTGCTGATCGTCTTTTTAATGCCGGATACAAGACTCTTTGCGTAGTTGGGATTTGGAGCGGAATCGACACCTCCAAAACGGGTGCTTATTTTTATAAATCGCTTATCGATATCGTCAAGAAAACGACTAGGCTCACAATTCTTCAAACGACCAAAGCGATACCGCGTAAGTGCGTATGATAGAAACAGTTTTTGTTGAGCCCGTGTGATGGCAACATAAAAAAGTCTTCGTTCTTCTTCTAGTTCCGCTCTGCTGCTCAACATCATCTGCGAAGGGAACAGGTCTTCCTCCAAGCCAACAATATAAACGTTCTTAAATTCCAATCCCTTGGCCATGTGAATCGTCATCAACGTGACCTTGTCAGGGTCGTTATCTTTATTCTCGTCCTGGCCGGTCACAAGAGAAACCTCCTGTAGAAAAGCCCCGAGACTTTTATCTTCTTTTTCAGGATCGTCCACATACTCTTTAATGGCGTTTAGTAGTTCCTGAACGTTTTCGTATCGACTTAATCCCTCGACTGTTTTATCTTCATAAAGTTCTTTTAAAAGACCGGAAGCTTTTGCGATTTCTGCAGCCGCTTCATAGGCGTCTTTGTTCTGGATTTCAATGGCGAAACGTTTTATTTTGGTGACAAAGTCATCAATAGGGTTTGCCGCACGGCCTCCCAAAAAGGAGCTTGCATTTTGAACCACTTCCCAAATAGAAATCGCATGATCATTAGCCGCTACGATAATTTTATCAATGGTTGTGTCACCGATGCCCCGCTTGGGTAAGTTGATAATTCTTCGAAAGGAAGCTTCATCTTGCTGATTCAATGAAAAACGCAAATAGGCAAGTAGATCTTTTATTTCTTTGCGCTGATAGAATGAAAGCCCGCCCACCACTTTGTATTTGATGTTCATCCTCCGGAGTGCTTCTTCAATCGCGCGCGACTGACTATTGGTTCGATAGAGAATCACGAAGTCGCTAAACTTCCATTGGTGCTGCATTTTTTCTTCAAAAATGGAAGAAGCAACAAGCCTGCCTTCTTCATTGTCTGACACCGATTTGATCAGCTCCACCAAACTGCCATCGTCATTAGCTGTCCAAACATTTTTGGGTAGCTGCGCTTTATTTTTGGCGATCACCGAATTGGCTGCTTCAACAATTGTCTTGGTGGAGCGGTAGTTCTGTTCCAATTTGATTATACGCAGATCGGGGTAGTCTTTCTCAAAATTTAAAATGTTGCTAATATCTGCGCCTCGAAAGCCATAGATGCTTTGTGCATCGTCACCTACCACGCAAACATTTTGCCGAACTGCTGCTAGTTTTCTCACAATGAAGTACTGGCACAAATTCGTGTCCTGAAACTCATCGACCAGTACATAATGAAATCGCTGTTGGTATTTGTTCAGCACATCCAGACGTTCTTTGAATAATTTGTCGGTATTAAACAATAAGTCATCAAAGTCCATGGCGCCCGATTTAAAGCACCTGAGTGCATACGCCTTGTAGATGTTTCCTATCTCAGGGCGCATACTTGAAGCGTCATCAGCCATAATAATCGAGTGAGCCAGGTATTCCTGCCAAGAGATGAGTTTATTTTTTGCCGATGAGATGCGGTTGTAAACGGTGTTGACTTTGTACTGTGTTTCGTCTAGACCCATCTCCTTCACGATCGATCTTAGCAACGATTTAGAGTCGTCTGTGTCATAGATGGTGAAATTATTGGGATATCCCAGCTGATGCGCCTCAGCACGTAAAATTCGGGCAAATACCGAGTGGAATGTACCCATCCATAGGTTTCGTGCATCGGCTCCAACGACTACTTCAATCCGATCACGCATTTCCTTGGCGGCCTTGTTGGTGAAGGTCAGCGCCATGATGTTGAAAGGATCGACCTGGTGACCCTGCATGAGGTTGGCTATGCGGTAGGTGAGCACGCGGGTCTTGCCAGACCCTGCACCGGCAATCAACATGCAAGGACCATCCGTATTGAGCACGGCCTCGAGTTGAGGCTCATTTAAGGTCTGTAAATAATTATCCATAATTTATTCTGCAAGTTAGTATCGCGGGGCGCGTTTGAGTAGAAAATTGGGTTTAATTTTATGTTTTTGCGACTCGCAACGTGCGAAGCTTACATTTAAACGAAGTGAAAAATGATTAAAGTTGGAGAGGTTTTGGTTTCAGACGACATCCGTGATGTGGAATTTGTATGCCATTTAGAGAAATGCAAAGGCGCCTGCTGCGTAGAGGGCGATTTGGGTGCACCTTTAGAAGAAGATGAATTGCCTATTATGAAAGAAATTCAAGAGAAGGTAAAGCCTTACCTAACCCCCGAAGGGCTAAAATCAATTGAAGAGCAAGGTGCTTACATATTAGACGAAGATGGAGATTATTCAACCCCAACGATAGGAGGGAAGGAGTGTGCTTATGCGCACTACAACGATTTGGGAATTTTAAAATGTGGCATTGAGCAAGCCTATTTGGATGGAAAGATTGAGTATAGAAAACCGATCTCTTGCCATTTGTATCCGATACGGATCACCAAAAACAAAAAAGGTTTTGAAGCTGTGAATTATCATAAGTGGAGCATTTGCTCAGCTGCTTGTTCGTACGGAAAATCTTTACAAGTTCCGCTTTATAAGTTTTTGAAAGATCCACTCATCCGTAAATATGGAGAAGGTTGGTATGACGAGTTGGTGGAGAAGGTTGAAACCGCTTAGTTGGTTGTTTGGATTTTTTTTTCGGTATTCATTGACCGTATGCAATTATACTTTTTTTTAATTCCATTATGAAAAAAATAGTCGTTTTACTATTCTTATTAATTTTTGGTTTGCAAACTGAAGCTCAATGGGTTGAAAAAAACAATGGCTTGTACGGGGGACCAATAACGGCCCTAGCAGTAAATGGAAACAATCTGTTTGCAGGTACAACGGATGTAAATAGATTAGCAGGCAATGGAATATTTCGTTCTTCTAACAATGGTACGAATTGGACACCTGTAAACTCAGGTTTGACAAATGGCTTTACTGATGGCTTTACGAATTTATCCGTCAGTTCATTTCTGGTCAATGGAGCAATTGTTTATGCGGTAACAAATTTTGGTATCTTTTATTCATTTGATAATGGAGAAAGCTGGTTAGAAGGCAGTAAGGGGCTGAATGCTATCATTACATCAATCGCAGTGATCGACAATCTTCTATTTGCTGGAACCGATCATGGTGTATATCTCCAAACTGTTGCGGGTTGGATACCAGTGAACACAGGCTTAATGAGCCTTCAAATTAAGTCATTAGTTGTGAGCGGCAACAGCCTGTTTGCTGGCACGGCTGAAGGCGGGGTTTTTCTATCAACTAATCGAGGTGCTAGTTGGACTGATGCTGGATTGACAAATCAAAGTATTACGTCATTGATTGTGAACGGCAACAACTTGTTTGCAGGTACATTTAGTGGTAATGTGTTTCTCTCCAAAGATAATGGCGCAAGCTGGACAGCTTCAAGTACAGGTTTGGCTGGTGGTTACATAATTTCATTTCTAGCAAGTGGAACGAATCTCTTTGCAGGAACTTCCAATGGACTATTTGTTTCTGCAAATAATGGCACAAGCTGGACTGCTGCGAATACAGGCTTAAGAAGTCAATCTGCTATTTATTCGCTCGCAGTTAGCGGCAGTAATCTCTTTGTTGGAACGCAGTATGGAGTATTTCTATCGACTAATAGTGGAACAAGTTGGGCTGCTACAAACAACGGTCTGACAAATCTATCAGTTTATTCGCTGGAAGCTAATGCCACCAATCTCTTTGCAGGAACTAGCCAAGGGGTATTCGTCTCCGGGAATACTGGAGCAAGCTGGACGGTCACCGGCTTGACAAATCCATGGGTTATTTCTTTAGCCTTTAGTGACAGCAACTTGTATGCGGGAACTTATGGCAATGGAATATTTCGTTCCAGTGATAATGGGGCAAGCTGGACGGCCATTAACTCTGGCTTGGTGAATAACCCGGTCAACTTGAGTACTATCGCAATAAAATCATTCGCATCTATCGGTACAAATCTGTTTGTCGGAACAAGCAATGGCGTATATACTTCTACCAATAACGGTGCAAATTGGACAGCTATGAATACAGGATTATCAAATCAATATGTTAATTCATTAGCAACAGTTGGCAGCAATTTATTTGCTGGAACTTCTGGTGGTGGCGTATTTCTCTCCATCAATAATGGCGCGAATTGGACGGCTGTTAATACGGGTTTAACAAGCCTTGATGCTAAAACATTAACTGCAAGTGGGAGTAAGCTGTTTGCGGGAATGTCGGATGGGGTGTATGTATCTTCTAATAATGGCCTAAGTTGGGCATATTATGTTGGCAAGCCCCCAGACAAAAGTTCATTGGTAGCCAGCGGTAATAGTATCTTTGTAGGCACACTAAGTGGTGATATATTTGTCGTAAACGATAATAGTTTACCTACAAGTGGGCACGTGGGTACGGGCACCGGCCTTAATGACTTAATGGTAACTGATGATATGCTTTATGCAGCAAGAGATGGCGGGGTTTGGTCTCGCCCATTGACAGATGTCGTCACCTCCATTTTATCTTTTGAGCCTACTTCTGGTGTTTTGGGTACTACAGTAACCATCAATGGTGGAGGCTTTGATACTAGGCCGCTATATAACTATGTAACATTCAACGGGGTGGTAGCACCAGTAACGGCCAGCACTTCAACAAAGATGACTATTACGGTGCCTGTTGGCGCATCTTCAAGCCCTATCAGTGTCTATGCCAACGGTCAAAAGGTTATTAGCTCACAAGTTTTCTCAATCATTGTAAAACAAGACCAATCTATTGCATTTTCAACCTTAACAAATAAGATATTTAGTGACGCTGCTTTTACTTTGAGTGCTACTTCCAATTCTAACTTACCTATCAGTTATACAAGCAGTAATACATCAGTTGCAACGATCAGCGGAAATAGTGTGACTATTGTAGGAGCAGGATTAACAACGATAACAGCAAGTCAGGCGGGTAATTCAGAGTATAACCCTGCAGCTAATGTCCAACAAGCGCTCACTGTAAATAAAGCCGCCCTCACGGCTACTGCCGAGAACAAAACAAAGACCTTCGGTGATGCAAACCCTCCTTTTACGATTACCTACACTGGCTTTGTGGGGACTGATAATCCAAGCGTGATTGACATAGCACCATCAATTTCTAGTATAGCCACTACAACCAGCAATACTGGAGCGTACCCGATTACACTTACAGGTGGCACTGATAACAACTATATGATTACGAACGTGAATGGAACTCTCACAATACTAACCAAAGATCAGACTATTATCTTTTCAACTCTCTCAGACCGAACGGTAGGGGATGCTGCTTTTGTACCAACAGCCACGGCTTCATCGAGCCTACCTGTAAGTTTTGAATCACTTACCCAAAATAAAATAACGCTATCAGGAAATCTTGTATCGATTGCCGCGCCTGGGTTAGCAACTATTCGCGCCAAGCAAGATGGCAATGCTAATTTCAATGCCGCACCCAGTGTAGATCGTAGTTTTTGTATTCGGCCAGCAATGCCAACAATTACGGTTAGTGGTGCCAATACTGATTCACCCACACTTACCAGCAGTGCAGGCACTGGTAATCAATGGTTCTTCAATGGAAATCCGATTTCCGGAGCTATTAACACTACCCTTGTGGTTACGCAGGAAGGCGTTTATTCCCTGCGGGTAACCATTGAAGGCTGTACAAGCCAACTGTCAGATGAACAAACTGTTCTTATCACCGGAGACATAGCTTCGGACGATGACCAGATGACAGCATATCCCAATCCATCGCAAGATCGAGTGTATGTATCTTTGGGCGGGTTTGCAAAAACGGTTGAAGTACAGCTAAAGCTAACAGACTTAAACGGAAAAGTACTTTACCAGAAAGAGAGTCGGGGCAAGGAATTAGTAGAGATAAGTATAGCTGGGTTTCCAAGCGGTTCGTACCTGATCAATGCAGAACAGGGAAGTACAAATCAGCAGGTTAAGATTGTGAAAAAGTAATGGAGCTGAAAACAAAAAAACCTTCCCAATTTCTTGAGAAGGTTTTTATTTTTTTAATTTGAAATACTACTCAGCCACTACATTTACTGTAACGCTGTGCTTCACTTCTTTATGTAAATCAATATTCGCGATATAAGTTCCTAATTGCTTAGGCTGCTCTTTAAAGCTGATTTTTTTGCGATCCACATCAAAGCCTTTGGCTTTCAATGCATCAGAAACCTGAACGGCTGTAACAGCTCCGAAAATCTTTCCGGATTCGCCTGCCTTTGTTCCAATCTCCAATGTCATTTCGCCTATCTTGGCTGCCAATGCTTCAGCGTCTTGCTTCAGTTTCGCTGCTTTATGTGCTGCCTGGCGAATGTTCTCAGCTACCATTCTCTTGTTAGAATCGTTAGCGATCAAAGCCACTCCATTTGGAATCAGGTAATTGCGGCCGTAGCCAGGCTTTACCTTTACCGTATCATTCTTGTAACCGAGTCCTGTTACGTCTTGCTTCAAAATTATTTCCATGGTTGTACAGGTTAAAGGTTATTTCATGTGTTAACTATTTTTTCTTTAGGGCACATGGAATAGCCTGATTTGTGATGTCGTTTTATATAAAATTAGTAAGGGCTATTTCATCTGGTCAGCCAAGTAAGGAAGAATCGCCACATGACGAGCTCTTTTAACGGCTTGCGCTACTCTGTTCTGATACTTCCAGCTGTTGCCAGTTAATCTGCGAGGAAGAATCTTGCCTTGTTCGTTGATAAATTTCAACAAGAAATCAGGATCCTTATAGTCGATGTATTTGATGCCGTTCTTCTTGAAGCGGCAATACTTGGGCTTTACTTCTGCCCGTTTTACGGATTCGTTTACTAGTGTCATGCGTTGGCCGCCTCCTTGCGCGGTGCTTGTTTTTTCGTTCTATTGAATTCTCCTTTGCGCCTGCGTTCGTTGTAAACGATCGAGTGTTTGTCCAATACGATCGTCAAAAATCGCATTACTGATTCATCTCTTCTATACTCCGTCTCCAGTGTATTAATGAGTGTGTTGTCTGTTGTCGCGAATTCGATGAGATTGTAGAAACCGGTAGACTTTTTTTGAATGGCATAGGCCATCTTCTTAAGTCCCCACTTTTCTACGTTGATCACGTTGGCTTTTGCCTTCGTTAACAACTTCACGAATTTCTCGACAGTATCCTTTGCCTGGTCCTCAGACAAAACGGGATTTAAAATGAATACCGTCTCGTAGTTTTTCATGGGTTTAACAATTGTTTTAAAATGAGGCGCAAAGGTATTGAAAAATGCCCAATTGACAACTGGTCAACGCAGAATTTGTCCAACACTAGATAACGAGAGTTTTCTTTGCCAAAACAGGCTAAAATAAGGCTTTTTGAGCTGATTTAAGCCAAACTGACTTAGCTATTGTTCATTCAACCCCCAGTCGTAGTCCAGGTAGGAGATCTTGGCGTCAGGCTTGATTTTGGTAGGGGAGTGTGCATTGATAAAGCCTCTCACAGTACCTCCGTTCTTGCTAAAGTCGCCACCATACCACTTGAATAGCATACTTAACTGGGGCTTGTCGGCCGACATCTTATTGCGGAATGGATCCGCCAGGAACGCAGTTGCTTGCCTAGCCATCTGCTCGTCCATTCGCTTGGCATCATAGGCTTCGTTTAACAAAATAGGGCAAGATTTGCTGGCGCATACCAAAGCCATATGCACGCGCGGGTCATCAAACTTTTTACGAAGGCGGCCGTGCTCAATATTGTCAAGATCCATTCTGTCATTGCCAATCTTAAAAAAGCGAACTGTCCATGGTGTATTAACAAACGGAATTTGAATTCCTGTTCCAATATCTTTAATACTCTTTAGTGGATAGTACTTCGTGATCAACTTAATGGTAAATGCATTGTAGGCGTTGATCCAAAAAACCATCTGCTCATTTTTGCTCCAGGTTTTTTCATCGGGAGGTGTACTGCTCAGGATGGCAAGGTATTTATTAAGTTCAACGGAATCTTTGATGAATGCCTTGTAGTTGACCTTCCCATCGGCTGTTACATTCTTTTTCAACAATCGATCGTAAATTTCGTGTGAAGGTGGTTTGCTTTGAGCTTCGCTCAGTGCTGGGGCTATGATCAGTAGCCAGAAAACGAAATGACCAAGCTTCTTCATGTTTTATTGAATTCGTTTAGTCTATTTACATAGCAATTAAGAATTTGGATTTTCTATTTCACTGTAAACGACCCTTTTCCCATCGGATAGCCTTCGGAATAGATTTCTACCTGGTAGGTTCCGTCCGGATATTCTGAACCTTTCTCGTAATAGAAAATCAATTTTTGTTTTGTGTTGTCAAACAAGATTTCTTGGGCAGCCGTATAAAATTCTTCTTTTCCATTTAGGATAAATGTTCCTGACCCTTTGGCAACATCAAAAATAACCTGACTATTTTCATCGATTATTCGGATGAGAATCTTCTTGCCTTCAATAGGCGCGACTTTATTATCTGCCAATGTAAACTCAACTTTTATTTTCTCGAGTTGCCGGTTCCGAAAGGGGGATTCTTTTTCTTTTCCCTTCGAGCTTACCGCCTTGATCGCAATATTTTCCGCGCGCAACTGAGAGGCAATAGCAACTTTGCTGGCCAGTTCCTTCTTATTCTTTTCCAATGCCGTAATGGAATCGCTTAACTTATTCTGTTTGGTTTTTAGGTTTCTGTTTTCGCTAAAAAGTTCTTTGTTGACCGTTTTGAGTTTTTCAATTTCTGCATCTTTCAAATTCAGTAGCTCTTCATAGCCATCCAGGCGATCTTCTAGCTCTTTAACTGCTTTCGCGCTACGTTGGGTAGTTCTTCGTAGTTCTCTTTGTATTTCTGCTTTTGCCTTTTCCAGGTCGGCAATGTTTCCGCCTAATTTCTGGATCTCTACTATTTTTTGGTCAAGTTCATTTTTGACATCATTTAGGCGTTGCATGGTGCCCGCCAGATCGGTCTCGGTGGTAACCAACTGTTCTTTTACCTCTGCTTTCTCTTGGTAGTCGAGGTAAATCTTCACACTTTGAATAACGATTACCACAAGAAGTAGCAAAACAATAATTAGATACTTATTTGATTTTTTTGGTTGCTGGGGTTGACTCTTTTCCATAGCTATTTCAATAGGTCCATTTTGCTCCTCAAAAATAGTCTTTAAATAGGACTTTGCTTACCAGGCGCAGGTGTAGTGCTGCTTATTCAAGGATGAATCGAAGAATAACAAGCCAAAGCGAAAAAGATCCATGCTGCCATAGACAAGTTCGTGGCCTCGTATCTCCTTCCACGCCTTTGCCATTTCTTTCGATTGGTAAATGTCGTCAACTACAACGATCGCATCAGACGTCATTCTTTCTACTAAAAGGTTGAAATACTTTATCGTTGGTTCGTACCGATGGTTGGCATCCATTAGCACGAAGTCGAGCTTCCGATTGGCCTCCACAAATTCTGGTAATGTTTCATCAATATTCCCTTCTACCAAAACAACGTTGTTTACTTCCGTTGATTCAAAATTAGTAAGTGCGATATTGAGCATCGGCACGTTTCCTTCAAAGGTGTAAATTGTTGCATTTGTGCACTTTGACAAATACAAAGTGGTAACTCCGAAGGAAGTTCCAAGTTCAACGATTTGCTTGGCTTTAATGTGGACTGCAAGTCGATATAGTAGAAGGGCCATTTTTGCAGGCGCTAAGCTGCTCGTAGCAACTGTTGCAATTGTCCTTTTATCTGACTTAAAATACTGTGAAGGCGCCCCTAAATCACGAACGGTAATCTGTGATTGATCCTGCACTAATTTCGCACGAATAGCCTCAATCTTATCAAACCCAACATTAGGTTTTGAGTTTTTGATAACGTTGGTATAAAGATCGAAAAAGTAGGGGGAGTGAATGGAATGCTCATCGACTGCGTTCAGCCAATAATTCAGGTACGAAGTAAGTTGAAAGAAAGTCAGCGGCTATACGTTTTTCGTTCGCGTTAATTCAAGCGCAAGGGGGCTACCATAACAAACGCAGGTACATTTACTTGAAAAAAAGCACCGTCTACCACACGTTCCATTTGATAAGTGCCTACCATTTTACCTATTCCGGATTTCAAATTGCAACCAGAAACGTATTGATGCGTCTCGCCAGGCTCTAGCACAGGTTGCAGCCCAACTACGCCTTCGCCTTCCACTTCACGCATTGTGAAGCCAGCATCGTGAATATGCCAATGCCTTCTTTTTAACTGGATGGTAAAATCGCTTTGATTCTCAATAGTGATTTTATAGGTGAACACGTAGTGGTATTGGCTGGGACTTGAATACGAGGGTTGGTACTCGGTCTCGACAACTACCTTGATGCCACGTGTTATTTCTGTTACCATGCTGATCAAAAGTATGACTTTTTTCTTTTATACGGTAGCACCAATACTGGAAAATAATGAGCGAAAAAAAGTAACGGTTTAGGCAAATCTTTTCCTGAAATGCCCCGAAAAACTGTTTGTTAACCTATTTTTACGCTATTATGAATGTAAAAATGGCGTCTTCCTGGAAAGAAAAGCTGAACCAGGAATTTGATAAGCCCTACTTTGTTGAACTGGCCGGTTTTGTCAAAGCTGAGTATGCAACTCGAACCATCTATCCTTTAGCAAAAGATATCTTTAATGCATTTGAATGCTGTTCGTTTGAATCTACCCGTGTTGTAATCCTCGGTCAGGATCCTTACCATGGCGCGGGGCAAGCCAATGGTCTCTGTTTCTCTGTAAATGATGGAATCAAATCACCTCCTTCGCTGGTGAATATTTTTAAAGAGGTAAAAGCTGACTTACAAATCCCAATTCCGTCATCCGGAAATTTGATGAGATGGGCGCAGCAGGGCGTGCTGTTGCTTAATGCTACTTTAACGGTTCGCGACTCGTCACCGGCTTCCCATCAAAATAAAGGCTGGGAGGTTTTTACAGATGCTGTAATTCAATTGGTTTCGCAGAAAAAAGAAAATGTTGTTTTCTTGTTGTGGGGCGCTTACGCGCAAAAAAAAGGAGAGATCATTGATCGCTCAAGGCATTATGTTTTGACGGCTCCTCATCCGTCTCCTTTTTCAGCCAATAGAGGATTTCTAGGATGTAAGCATTTCAGCCTAGCAAATGCCTATCTAAAACAAAAAGGGTTCTCTCCAATAAATTGGTGAAAACCCCTCCAGAAAAAGCATTTGCAGATTACTTAATCAGCTTGAAGAATCGGCTCCATCGAATTTTGTCAATGAAGGTGCCATATTTATCAAGCGATAGCCAGATAAAAAATCCTTTCCCCACGATGTGATCTTCAGGCACAAAGCCCCAGTATCTTGAGTCAAGTGAATTGTCACGATTATCGCCCATCATGAAATAGTAGTTTTGGCTAAACGTGTACTCAGCTATTTCTTTTCCTTCAATTTTTAGTTTTCCATTTTCAATTACCACATCTTTCTGATTCTCGTGGGCTTTTATAGTAAACCCATAGATAGAAAGCGTTGAGTCATTGATGGGTATCTTCATGCCTTCTTTGGGAAGAGTAAGCGGCCCATAGTTGCTTCCTGTCCAGGAAGCGGTGTAGGTTGAAAAGGGAAATCTTTCTGATTCGCCACCACCAGTCTCCATTTCAGCTGAAAGAATATAGGGGAGACTTTTTACTTTGGCTAATGTGGCTTCTGTCAAATACATGGAATAGTAGACATGGGTTGGATTGTCATTGTCTGCACGCCCGTGCAATTCAAAGTCATCGCCATCAAGCCCAAGGGCTTCAATATTACGCTGATTGATTTCATCTTTAGCGATTACCTGATACCGGAAGCGCATCTCGGGTGCATTCTCGGCTTGCTTGCCGTTAATAAAGAGCTGCTTATTTTTTATTTCCAACACGTCTCCCCCAATGGCCACACATCGTTTGATATAGTTTGTCTTTAAATCTACGGGATAATCGATCCATATTGATTTGTCATAAATGCCGTAGTTGTTTTCTTCGATGCGAGGCACATTAAAGACAACCACATCGTTATTCTTTACTGACGTTATCCCAGGCAAGCGGAATGTAGGTAGTTGAATCCACGGGAGGTAGGATGGTATATCAGTGAACCAGATCTTTTGGTGGGTTAATGGAAGTTGCAGAGGCGTACGCGGTGTGCGTGTACCATAGTGAAACTTGCTAACAAAAAGAAAATCACCGACCAGCAAAGAATTTTCCATCGAAGGAGTAGGAATCGTATAGGCCTCCATAATTAGCCAGCGAATAAGCGTGGCGGCAACCACTGCAAATAAAATGGCATCCCACCATTCGCGAAGAGTTGATTTTTTGTTAGATGCCGTTGTAAGGGGCAAAGATTGAATAACCCCTAAATATTTTGTGTTCTTTTTAGATGCGAAGTATGGTAAGTATATCCATCCTTGTGCTATGGCCAAAGTTTTTCTAAGAGATCTTTCTTCACCAAAGCACCTCAGCAGTTCAACCATATTCTTCACATATTGAAAAATATTAATGATCGGCACGACATCAAGTAAAACCTCAATTGGTTTTCTGCCCACTATTTCCAGTGTAGTAATCGAATTTAAGCCTGGAACAAATGCATGCCAACCCGGTTTCCCTGCCTTAATAAATAGCCTATACAAACCAAACGAGTTCAATAATTGAAAAGGCAGTGTTGCAAAAAAAACTCCCAGTGTATAAGCAAAATCCATAGTTGACTTAAATTAGCGTGCAAATAAACTGAATTTTATCTTAGAAAAATCTCACAAACTCAAAAAATCGTCCATTGAATAGACGCCTTCGCGATTCACCATCCACTCAGCCACCAACACTGCGCCTTGGGCAAAGCCTTCGCGCGAATGAGCAGTATGTGTAATCTCAATATCGTCTACACTCGATTGATACTTTACCGTATGCGTTCCCGGTGCAGGATCTATCCGTTGAGATCGAATAACGAGGGAAGATGGGTCTTGGGTTTCAGTTGATTGCCATTCTTTGATGAGCGGTTGTTCCAGGATTATTCTTTCTGCCAACGTAATTGCTGTGCCACTTGGGGCATCCTTTTTTTGGGTGTGGTGTGTTTCGTCAATGCTAACCTTGTAGTCCGCATAGGGTCTCATCATATTGGCCAGATAGCTGGTCAGCCTAAAGAAAAGATTGACGCCCAAGCTATAATTAGCCGCATAAAAAAAGCCCGCCTTTTTCTCAAGACATAGATCTTCAATTTCACTTTTTTGATCTAGCCAACCTGTGGTGCCACACACGACCGGTATTTGGTGATCGAAACAGTACAGAATATTTTTAACAGCGGATTCTGGCTGTGTAAACTCAATGGCCACGTCCGCTTTTAGGTTGAACCTATTGAGTTCCTCATAGGTGTCCACCTTGCCAACTATCTCATGACCACGCCCCATAGCAATAGCTTCAATGGCTCTGCCCATTTTACCATAACCAATTAATAGAATCCTCATTATTAAAATCTCAGTTTTATTGCTATGCCCGTGCTGGTACCTGTATAGTAGCTATTTTCCATGTGTGGCTCTATTCTCACCTTCAGCTTCGGGTTGAGATCAAATTCTTTTAGATGAGCATCCACATGCGCATCTACCATTTGCAATAGGTAAAGAAACCCGGTGAAGATGAGGAAGTAATCTCGCTGACGTTGGGCTTGGTCGATAATGGTTCTAAGCTGGGTTTCGGTTAGATCGAATAAAAGACTTCTACTTTGCGCGTTTACTTTGCCGTCTAAAAGATCGAACAGATCGTTGCGCGCCTTGTTCCCAGTCTTACTGTAAAAATCAACAACGGTAATGAGCGCATAGAATCCACCATAAACCAGTGGTAGTTTCCAATATTTCTTGTTGTACACTTGACCCAACCCGGGAAGCACAGCCGCGTATAGCATTGCCTTTCTTGGGTTGAATCGTTGCGAATAGGTGTCGATGTCAACCACCCTCTTGCCACTTTTTGAAATGAGGGTATCAGTTGGAGTATTTTGAATAGAATCTTTTTTTGCTTCCTGCGAGTAGGCCAACGAGCAAACCCCGATCAATAACCAAGTGCCTAAAAAATGCTTCATCTATACTTTTAGAATATCCAAAATCCGGTTCAGGTCTTCTACCGACAAGAACGGAATTCGAATATCGCCCTTTTTTCCGTCACTCTTTACACTAACTTTCGTGCCAAAGTGTGATGATAAGCGTGATTGTAGATGATTAATCTCTTTGGAGGCTGGCGATGTTTCAGTTTTGCCACCCTCTTGATGTTGTGGCTTCGTCATCACTTCCCGGGCCAATTCTTCCACTTTTCTGACCGATAAATCTTCCGAGAGCGTTTTTTTGAAAATGTAGAGCTGTGACTCTGTGTTGTCGACATTGATGATGGCGCGCGCATGCCCCATTGATAGTTTATTGTCGCGTAAAGCAATCTGAATGTCAGGAGGTAACTTCAATAATCTAAGATAATTTGTTACCGTTGAGCGATTTTTCCCAACGCGGTCCCCGAGTTCCTCTTGTTTTAAATTGCATTCCGAAATAAGCCGTTGATAGCTCAATGAAATTTCAATCGGATTTAAGTTTTCACGTTGAATGTTTTCGATCAGCGCCATTTCCAACATTTGCTGATCATCAGCTGAACGTACATATGCTGGCACTGCTAAAAGGCCCGCTCTCTTAGAAGCTTGAAAACGTCTTTCACCGGAAATCAATTGATACTGATGTGGTGCAAGACGCCTGACAGTGATTGGCTGGATGATGCCGTGGACACGAATTGATTCGGCCAATTCATTCAATGCCTCTTCATCAAAATGCTGGCGAGGTTGAAATGGATTCGTCTCGATTTCTGTTAATGAGATTTCATTGACAATGCCATTTACATTGCCTGAACTCGCAGGCTGTGCCACATCAACCTCTAGTCGGTCGTCAGAAGGCGTGTCACTCAACAAGGCGCTTAGCCCACGGCCTAGTGCATTTCTTTTACTCATTTTGTAAAACCGTTTTTATTCAATATTTCATGTGCCAAGTTGAGATAGCTGATCGCTCCTTTGCTCTCTGCGTCATGGACGATGGCAGGTAATCCAAAACTGGGCGACTCACTTAGCTTTACATTTCTCGGAATAATGGTATTAAAAGCAATATTCTTGAAGTGTGTCTTTACTTCTTCAACTACCTGATTGCCGAGGGACGTGCGTGAATCATAGAGCGTCAGCAAGATGCCTTCAATCTCCAATTTCGGATTCAGACGCGTTTGTATAATTTTTATCGTATTCAAAAGCTTGCCGAGTCCCTCCAATGCAAAATACTCACATTGCACAGGTATCAAAACGGAGTCAGCGGCAGTTAATGAGTTAATGGTGATTAAACCCAACGAAGGAGAGCAGTCGATAATAATGAACTCGTACTGATTCTTTATTTTCGACAGTACGTTGCGCATTTTTTCTTCACGGTGTTCAATGTTCACCATCTCCACCTCTGCGCCTACGAGATCTATATGAGAAGGGAGGACATCAAGATATTTCAATTCGTTCTTTAAGATCGCATCTTCCGGCCGAATACCGTCAACCATGCATTCGTATATACTTTTCTTGATCTCTTTTGGGTTCATGCCCAGCCCCGAAGTTGAGTTGGCCTGCGGGTCTGCATCCACCAACAGTGTCTTATGCTCCAACACCGCCAGACTTGCAGCTAAGTTGATAGCAGTGGTCGTCTTTCCGACACCACCTTTCTGATTTGCAATTGCAATGATTTTACCCATGAATTTGATTTGAAAATTTAACGATTTGAAAATTTGAAGATCATAACAATCTGACACCTGAGCGAATTTCCAAATTGGCTCATTTTCAAATTTTCAAATAGATATGGCAAATATAGGTCTAAGGCGCAATCGTGGAACATTCGTGAAACGTTACTTATCCACCGACTATCAACAAGAAATGCACATTTGACTTGAAAATGGGCTAATTTGAAGATTTGAAAACTTGATTTAGCTGGCTTGGAAATGTATTTTGAACCAAGGTCAATTTTCAAATCCATCCATTTTCAAATCTTCAAATTGAAATCACTTCTTTTTCTTCTTCGCTTCGGCCGCTTTTCGCGCCTCTTCACTGGCTTTCATGGCCTCTTCCAGCTTCGTCATGAACTTTGACTTTTTGCCTGTTCCGGTGGCGGCCTTCTTCTTGTTTTCTTCCATGATCGCCTTAATCTTGTCTTCGTCAACAAAACGCTTGATTATTGCTTGTTGCGCAAATGTGATCAGGTTGGAAACAAAATAGTAGAAACTCAAGCCAGCTGAGAAAGAGTTCAATACGAAAACCAAGACTACAGGCATAATGTACGACATTGATTTCATTGGGCCGGCCACTGAACTGATCTGATTATTTTGCCAGGTATAAATCAACGTAGACACCGTCATAAGCAGCACAAAAAGACTAACGTGTGCTCCGTAGAATGGAATGGTGAACGGCAAGTTTAGGATCGAATCGTAAGTAGAGAGATCTTCCGCCCAAAGGAACGATTTTTGACGAAGGCCAATCGAAATAGGAAAGAAGTAAAACATTGCAAAGAGAATGGGCATTTGCAAAAGCAGGGGAATGCAGCCACTAAAAGGGTTCACACCCGCCTGCTTGTACAACTTCATGGTATCTTGTTGAGATTGGGCCATGTTGTCTCCGTTCTTTTCTTTAATGACATCCATTTCAGGTTTTAGCAATTTCATTTTTGCCATGCCCAAGTAAGATGAGTAGGAGAGTGGTAGAAGAACAATCTTCACCATCAGTACCAGGAGAACAATGATCAGCCCATAATTGGTAAGATACTTTTGCAAAAAATGAAAAACTGGTATGATCACGAATCGGTTGATCCAACTCATGGGAGGCCATCCCAGCGACAGATTTTCTTCAAATCCGGTTGTCACCTTTGTGATAACGTCATAGTCGTTCGGTCCGAAGTAGTAATGGAAGTTCGCTTTTTTCGTGGCGAAATCTTCTATTGGAATAAACAATTTTACGTTTGCATTTTTGACAATCGAAGAATCCAACAGGTTCGTTGACATTTTCAATTCTCCTCCCACAAAAGTATTCTCAGCAATGATGGAACTAATAAAAAACTTTTGACGAATGGAAGCCCATTTTACAGGTGTGGCAAGCGTTTCCTCCTTTACGTCATTGGATTCTCCAAGGTTATTGTATTTCCCATCGGCTAAAAAATAGCCCACTGTTGTTTTTGTTCGGCTGTCGTTTATATCTTTTTCTTGTAACGGAATTGGATCGCTCCATTCAAAAGCCATATTTTTTCCGTTGAGGGAAATGCCAGAAGTCTCAACCTTGTAGCCCACTTTAAAACCATTCGCTCCTAACCAATAAATGTGTTTGATGAACGCGTTTTCACCCAATTTGGCCGACAGCGTGACTACCGTTGAATCACCTCTTTTAGACGATTCTATCTGGTAAAACAATTTATAAAGATCCACCTCTTTGCCATCGTACTGGGCAAGGAGAGCAAAGGAATTATTTCCATTGTTAATAAGCAGTAGCGGCTTTTGATGGTAGGTCTTGAAGTTTTTTAGCTCTACGTTTTTGACGTACCCATTGCTTGAAACAGCAACCTTCAAATCAGCGTTTTCTAGCGTAGCCGATTCTTCTTTTCCTTCGAGAAAACTTCCTAGGCTTCCATAGGATTGGATGGTGGCGCTGTCAATTTTGGGTGCAATTTGCCTAGCCACTTCCCTTTTTTGGACCGCAGCAATTGAATCTGTTTTGACTGTAGTAGGCGGAGTAGGCGCGGGGCTAAAAAAGTAAAAATAGATCATCAATAGTACTGCTATCAATGTCATCCCTATGGCCGAGTTCCTATCCATTACTTTAATTTTAAATTCTTAATGTTAAATGATTAATGTTTATTGCGGAATGGTGTTAAATGTTGAATCATAATAAGCTAATTGCACCTAGTCTCAAATCTCATGTCTCACGTCTAAAGTCTTATGTCTTGCGTCTAAATTCTTATGTCTAAAATTCTACTTCCCCTTATACTCCATCGCAGCAGCAACGAATTTGACGAACAGCGGATGAGGACTAAGCACCGTGCTTTTTAACTCAGGATGAAACTGCACCCCCACAAACCAAGGATGATCTTTTAACTCTACAATTTCGATCAAACCCGATTCAGGATTAACACCCGTACCCTTCAATCCTGCCTCTTCTATTTGTTCCAGGTATTTATTGTTGAATTCATAGCGGTGGCGATGCCGTTCTTGGATCAGCGTATCGCCATAAATATGGTGCGCCTTTGATCCCTTTTTGATTTTACAGTCGTAAGATCCCAATCGCATGGTGCCGCCCTTATTGGTAATCTTTTTCTGTTCTTCCATCATGTCGATGACAGGATGCTTTGTTTTGGGATTAAGTTCAGTTGTGCTTGCGTCCAAATGCAATACATTTCTGGCGAACTCCACAACCGCACATTGCATCCCAAGGCAGATGCCTAAGAACGGAATCTTGTGTTCGCGCACGTATTTGATGGCTTCAATTTTTCCTTCCAGTCCACGTTCACCAAAACCGGGCGCAACAAGAACGGCATCTAGTGAGCCAATGATATTTTCAACCGTGTCTTTGTGAATGTCCTCAGAAGATATCCACTTGAGGTTCACTTTGCAATCATTTTGAGAACCCGCATGGATGAATGATTCTGCAATCGACTTGTAAGCATCCGGCAGAGAAACATATTTCCCGACCAACCCGATTGTTACTTCGTTGAGTGGGTTTTTCAACTTGCCGAGAAATATTTTCCATTGCTCTAGGTCGGGTTCGTGTTTGGTGGTCATTTTTAACTTGGCCAATACACGTTCATCCAACTTTTCTTTTTTCATTAAAAGCGGCACATCATAGATCGTGTCGGCATCAATGGCTTCAATGACCGAGTTCAAGTTAACGTTGCAAAACAGCGCCAGTTTTTTCCGGATCTCCATCGACAACGGATGCTCGGTTCTACACACCAAAATATCAGGTTGGATACCGTATGAAAGCAGTTCTTTTACAGAGTGCTGAGTAGGCTTGGTCTTTAATTCTTTGGCCGCGCTTAAATAGGGGATGAGCGTTAGGTGGATCACGAGCGCATTATTCGAGCCCAGGTCCCAACGCACCTGACGAACTGCTTCTACAAAGGGCAATGATTCAATATCACCTACAGAGCCACCAATCTCAGTAATAATAAAATCATATTGTCCAGTTTCACCGAGCAAAAACATATTGCGCTTGATTTCATCGGTGATGTGCGGCACTACTTGTACCGTTTTCCCTAAATACTCGCCCTTGCGTTCTTTGGTGATCACATTATTATAAATGCGCCCGGTGGTGACGTTATTGGCTTGCGAGGTCCGTACATTTAAAAAACGCTCGTAATGCCCCAAATCTAAATCCGTTTCCGCACCATCGTCTGTCACATAACATTCGCCATGTTCGTATGGGTTTAAGGTACCCGGGTCAATGTTGATATAGGGGTCAAATTTCTGAATGGTTACCGTAAAACCCCTGGTTTGAAGCAATTTACCCAAAGAGGCTGAAATGATTCCCTTCCCCAACGAAGAAGTTACACCGCCCGTGACAAAAATATATTTAGTGGTTGAAGACATTCTTCAGTTAAAAATTTCGCGCGCAAAGGTAGGGGATTTGAGAAACTAGTGGATATACTTGGAAATTATTTTAATTTGTAGGTTTTAGTCGTTAAGTTTGTTGGATAACTAGTGTTTTGTAATGTGGTTACTCATCAATAACGACAAGTATATACCACCTAGAATTTGTAAACTTCAACGGATAGCATGAGATTATTAGATAATCTTCGTTTCACAGCAAAAAATTTACCTGTTTCTATATTACTGTTGGCTATCCTTCTGTCAGGGTTTGTCAAAGAAGGTTTGGCACAGGGTCCAATTATAGGGGCTACTTTCCCCTACCATCAATCTTTTGATCAGCGCACAATTGTCGTTTCTATGGGTGGAGGGGCGTTAAGTGGGTCAACTCGCGCTTCGGATTTTACAGTAAGAGTAAACGGAGTGGCCGTTCCAACCACTGTGGCCGGGGCAGGAGTCGCTTTTGGTTATTTTGGTCAGTTAAACGCATCGAGCGGATACAGTACAGCAGCCAACGTTCCCATTCCAGCAGTTCTTCCGGTTTTCAATTCCATTTTTGTTCGATTTGATGCATCAAGTATTCCCGGGCATCCTGCATTTTTATTACCCGGTGAAACGTTGACTGTCAGATTCAATAATGCGGGCAGTTCACTTTTGGCGGGTGGGGTGCCAGCTAACGCAAACAATAATATTGATATCGTTTCCAAAAACACTCACAACCCTGTCATTGCGGACATACTTTTTCAAAGTGAAGGGGTACAAACTTCGTTAGATCAGTGTTCTCCCGTAAACACCAACTTCTGGAGGTGGACCTATACCTACAGCCTACGCTATCGAAACAGTACAAACTGGAACACTAATGCGAATTTGCTTCGAGTTACCTGGGGTAGCGGTGCCTCAACCAGCGATCTTCAAGGATACCTTTCAAATACCGGTGGCGATCCCAGTACTACCCAACCACCGTTGGCTCTTTTTACATATGGCGGGTTTCCAAACAGCCCCGGAGTTCCTGTTTCTTTCAGAACAGGTCTCAACATAGTTCAGGCCAACCTTGGGAATACGGTGGTAGATGGAACCAATGCTTTTAGCTACCCCGATAACACAGGCGTTTGTAATTTTCGAACTACTCACTTTCCTATACGCATTGTTGCGCCACTTTATTCTGCATCCGGAGACGCATTACTCCAAAGAAATACCCAATTCAACTCGTTTGATTATGACGATCAAAATACCGGTACCGTTGCCCTTACCCCAACAATACCCCCTGTTACACCAACCAGCGCGTTAGTTTGTGAAGGCACAAATGTGGGCGTAAGGTTCAGAGATATTTCAGTCTTCAATTGCATTGGAGACGGCACCGTTTTGCCGACTCCTGCCCAAGGCGCAGCGGCAACACCGCTTAATAATAACCAAAGATGGGTTCGTTTTATTTATGGGGGTGCACCAGCCGCAAGTCTAATTCCAGATATCCGTGTCGGTGTGACACAAGTAACCACTAATACACCTATTGCGGCTTTAGTTGCTGGGCTTTCTCCAAACCCTGTTTTGGTTACTTCTAACTCATCAATCGTTGATTTTTCGCCAAATGCCACACCTATGCAAAATGGGTTTGTTGTGACAGGTGGTGGAGGACCCGGAACCCCGGATGGAAATGGTGTTATAGAACTGAATGTTCCTGCCAATGCGACCACATCAGGTCTTATTTCTGAATTAATAACCACTCAATCCGCTGTAAATCAAGTTACCGGCCAGCAATTTTATGTAACCATACAGTATTGGGGGGTTTGCAATCCCTATCCGTCAAGTGCGCCTGTGGAGGTGAGTACTTCTTTTGTTCAAATTATTACTACACCGCCTGCAATAACGTTTACTCCCAATCCGCCAAATTTTTGCGAGAATCAGGCAGATGCCAATTATCTACTAACTCAATCCGGAGGTGCTACGGGTGTCTATAATTGGTCGAGCGTATTTCCGAGATTGGTCGCTGGTGACTTAGAGAAAACAGGTACTACTTTTAATCCAAGAACAGAGGCTAGTGTTCCAGGAGTTGTTAGTAAAACCCCGGCATCAACTACGACAACAAACTTTTTTATTACTCAAACGGCAGGAAACGGCTGCGAAAGTTTACCAACCCTTGTTCCATTTAAAATAATTAAAAACGTAACAGGTGGAACAATTACTCATCCCGGTCCTAACCCAATCTGCTCGGGAGATACGCCAGCTGTTTTTGCCAACTCAGTTCTGCCTACCGGTGGTGACGGTGCGGGAACCTACACCTACCAGTGGAAGGTTTCCACAACTTCTGGGGGACCCTACGTTAATGCAGTAGGAGTTGGGGCGACAACGGCTGGGCCATTCACACCGTCAGCGGCCATTACCCAGACGTCATTTTATGTGCGAGAAGCGACTTCAGGAACAAGGGCGGGTACGGGTACTTGTACAGTTGCTCTTTCCAATGAGATCCAAATAACCGTTCATACAACCCCAACATCGGGCACGGTAACAGGCGACCAAACGATCTGCGAAAGCCCGGGAGATCCGGTAGCTTTTATCCAGACGATAGCCCCAACAGGAGGTAGTGGTGTCTATACCTATCAATGGGAGTCAGCCACTGCCATCGGTGGGCCTTACGCAAATATTTCTGGAGCAACGGGTGTAACATACAATCCACCTGCAGGATTGCTCGTAACCACTTTTTTTAGAAGGGTGGTCACATCGGGTGTATGTACCGTGAACACTGCGACTTCAACTCCACCGATTACGGTTACGGTTAATAATCTTGTTAATGCAGGAACCATTGGAACCGTGCAAAGTATTTGCGCTGGCCAAACTCCTGTTGGGTTGACCGGTACCCCAGCGACTGGCGGAAATGGATCAACCTATACTTATCAATGGGAAGTAAGTACAACCGGTCCGGCAGGCGTTTATTCAAACGCCCCAGGAGCTAGTACATCTCAAAACTATAGCCCTCCTGCTCTAACTGCTACCCCACAGCATTATAATTACAGGAGAAGGGCGACATCAGGTCTTTGTTCTTCCACCTTTAGCAACATCGTCCAAATAACTGTAAATCCGTTGCCAACGGCCAATGTGTCGGGAGGTGGTGCGGTTTGTGGTGGTAACCCTGCGCCAGACATTGTCTTTACTTTTACAGGTACGGGCCCATTTAATTTAGTGTATGCCATTAATGGCACTAGCCAGCCTGCACAAAACAATATTACTTCTCCTTTCACCATTTCAAACCCTTCTGTGGGCAATTATACCATTGTCTCAATATCTGATAACAATAGCCCTTCGTGCACGGTTAATGCGCCCAGCGTGAATATTACGGGAAGTGCTGCGGTAACGACTAGCCTAACACCACCACCTGCCGTGGACGCATTTACGGCATCTTCGGCTGTCTGCGACAACGGGGGAGCCACAAGCCCTCCTCAAGCGTCATTGGATCTGTTTCCTAATTCGGTTCAGACCTATAACATTGGCTACAAGTTTAGAAACTTGAATACGTTGGTTGAGACAATTGTAGCGCCTGCAAACTTCACCTCCGATGCCTCAGGGGTAGTTATAATTTCTCCCACCTATGCTCAAATGGGAAATGCCCCCGAGCCTTTGGGGTATCAGATCATTGTTACCAGCATTTTTAATACCGTTACACTTTGTGCTGGAGCTGTGCCTATCAATGGACCGACTCTAGTTGTAAATCCAAGACCAGCCGCCCCAACAGGTGCGGTTGCTAACATTGCTTGTAGTAGTGGGGGCGGAGTTCCGCTAACTGTTACTGCTCCGGCAGCCGCTGATGAAGAAATAAAATGGTCGACAGGGGGGCCCGCACTGGCTCTTTTTGTTGCGGCAGCACCGGGTTTAGGATTAGAAAGTGGCGTGAAGAACAGCTCGTTCACGCCAACAAGTTCAGTTACTGCAACCTTTTATGCGTTCCGAAGAAATACTACCACGGGGTGCTTTAGTAACACGGGGATTGCGGTAACACAAACTCAGGACGTTCAGCCTGCCAGTGCAGTAGCAGGCGCAAATCAACCAACTCTCTGTGGGCCTTCAACTACACTTGCGGCCACAGCGGCCACTAGTAGCGGAACTGGTGCATGGACTGCCCCAGGAGCAATTGCCTATCAACAAAATTTTGAAACTCCGATTGCAATAGGTACTCATAACTCGGCTTCACTAAATGGATGGACAATCAATACGTCTGCGCCAAACGCGTTTCCTCAAAATATACCAGGCGGCTATTTTGAGGTAAGAGCCGGCCAGCGATTTGAAGCTGAGAATACAAATGGAAATCTGGGTGCGGGTGCAATCAATATTGGGGAAGTGTTTTGGCAAACACCTGTAATAAGTCTGGCTGGATTTGCGACAGTAGATGCTTCTGTTTTTGTTGATAACGTTTCAAACAATTTGAACGCTGGTGCTGATGCAGATTATGTGAGGGTATTCTACAAGTTAAATGGAGGGCCAGAAACAATTTTTTCATCCAACGGAAATTTAATTGGAAATTTTGCTGACGCTACGGCAACGGCAGCTGGGTTGGCGGGTGGCGGAAATATTCAAATCATTGTTAGAATAAGTACAAATGCGGTGGGTGAAATTGTGGCATTTGACAATGTACTAGTCAAACTTCCGACCTCAACGATTAGTTTTACTAATCCTAACCTGTTTAATAGCGTTGTTTCCGGCTTGCCCCAAAACGCCCCCGGTGGCCCGCCTATCGCAACCAATCTAACATGGACGGTTTCAAGTGCATTAGGGGTGTGCTCTACTTCTTCAAGTACGATGATTGCAACCGTTAATGCGCTGCCAACGGCATTGACAATAACCCCACAGCTTTGTGATGACATCGTGGGTTTGCCCCTGAGTGCTGCCAGCATATCATTGTCCACCTATTCGGCATCTGTAAGTGGGGCGCCCACCGTGGATTGGTATGCATCAGCTGCGAATAGAACTGCGGGCACACCGAAGATCACAACTCCTGTCACTGTTACAAATGGCCAAATATTTTTCTTCAGAGCCACATCGGCTGTTGGGTGTACAAATGACGGTCAAACCACTTTTACCGTCAATGCCTTGCCTGCTGCTATTGATAAATCCTATGAATTCTGTGAGGATGCCGTGAACGCTGGCTTGGCTACTGGGATAAATTTGACGAGCTTTGAGATGGGGGCGTTGGGGGTGACTAATGGGGGAACTGTCGTAAATCGTGACGTAGAGTGGTATGAAGATAATGCCGGAGCGTTGGGTGCTCTTATCCCTTCCGGAGCTCTACCGGGTCAAGAATCAAATTACCAACTCGCTGCTACAAAAACAATCCACGCTAAGGTGATTGATCTCACCAGCGCAGTTATTCCGCAGTGTTTTGATATAGCTGATGTTGTTCTAACCTATAAACCTAAACCAGTAAATAATCCTATTACTGGTGATGGAACATTTTGTTCAAGTGTTTCTACCATCAAAGTTTTCCAGGTGAATCCACTGACCAACAATTACGGAACCATTCATAATTATAATTGGACGATTAACGGTGGCGGTGTAGGCTTTCAGGTGTTCGATGGAGTGGGGTTCGTTTCAACGGCCAATTATACGGTTACAAGTTCAGCGTTTTTGCTACTGGTTGTTTTTCCGAACCCTGGTAGCTTTACTATAACTGCTAGCGAGACCATAGATGGTTGTACTGGAAATATAGCGAGCTTTAATTCTGTTGTATCGGGGGCACCGGTTCCTCTTGTGTTTTCAAGCCCGGCAACGCAAGTTTGTAAAGGTGCAACTCAATCCTATTCACTGACTTCTTCCAATGCCGGATCGCAATATAATTGGACGGTAATTGGTGGAACCGTAATCGGTTCGTCAACCACAATTGGGAGCGCAACTATTAATGTGATTTGGGGGACTTCGACTCTTCCTCAGCCAAGTGTGTCAGTTACTGAGACAAATGTTACTAGTTGCACGGGGACAGCAGTATCAATTGATGTGACCTTAAATGATGTTCCACAAATGACATCAGCAAACAACATCACCTTGTGTAGTGGTTTGGCTCCTTCTTCTATCCTCCCGTTTTCTGCGACAATACCCAGCAGTACGTTTTCATGGAAGATAATAACAGCAACGGCAAATGTGACTTTTGTTGGAGGCGCAGCGATTCCAACGTTTCCTTCCGGTGGTAGCACGGGAACCGGAAACGTGAATCATTTGCTTTTTAACACCTCCGGGGTAATAGGTACAGTTGTGTATGAGGTCATCCCGACTGAAGGCGATCTTCCATCCCCTCCAGATTGTGCGGGTAATCCACAAACTGTAACAGTCACTGTTAGTCCAGAACCCATAGTTAACCTGGTTTCTAATATCATTGTTTGCTCGGGAGATCCCGTGCCTGGAGTTACTTTTGTTGCAAATACATCTGGAGGCGAAACATTTAATTGGACGAACACCAATACAGCCATTGGGCTTCTGGCCACAGGCACAGGCAATATTGCAGGCTATACGGCACCCATCAATTTCAGTGGAAGTGATATTGTTGGCTCGCTGACCGTAACCGCGACAAAAAGTGGATGTACAAGTGCGGGTACAAACTTAAAAACTTTTACAATCACCATTAGACCGCAGCCCGTTGTAAATGCGATCGCCAATAATACCGTTTGCTCTGGTGGTTCGATAGTGGTTCCGGCCTTTACCGCGAATACGCTTGGCGGAGAAACATTTACATGGACAAATACCAACACGGCAGTGGGGCTTGCAGCCTCGGGCACGGGTGATATAGGCACGTTCACAGCAGCCGCTAATCTTACAGGTGTTAACGTATCCTCTATTGTAACGGTGACGGCAACCAAAAATGGTTGCATCAGCACAGGAGGTAACTCAAAGAGCTTCATTATCACAGTTCAACCAGCACCAGTTGTAGCAGCCGTCCCAAATATTATTGTATGTCCTGGAGAAACAATCGGCTCAATTGCTTTTTCTGCAAATACCGGTGGCGGTGAGATATTTAATTGGACTAACACCAATACAACGATTGGCTTGGCAGCTTTGGGTTCTGGTAACATCGGCTCTTATGTTGCTCCATCAAACAATACCGGAGCCAACATTGTCGCCACGATTGGAGTTTCAGGTACCGCTCCGACTACCTGTTCCGGTTCACCAACGACATTTACAATTACTATCAAGCCTCAACCAGTTGTTGCGGCTATTGGTGATATCTCTGTTTGCTCGGGTGATCCAATTTCTGCCATAAACTTTTTAGCCAACTCAGGGGGTGGTGAGACCTTTAACTGGAACAATACTAATACCTCGTTAGGATTGGCGGCAAGTGGCACAGGAAGTATTGCCGGTTTTGTCGCACCATTGAACTTAACTGGAGTCGACATTATTGGAACGATCACTGTCACTGCTACCAAAAATGCTTGTACAAGTGTGGGTGTTAATGCGAAGTCCTTCACAATTACGGTCAAGCCTCAGCCGGTCGTTAATGCTATCACGAATATTTCAGTCTGTTCCGGAGATCCTATTGCGACTATACCTTTTTCAGCAAATACCGCTGGCGGGGAAACTTTCAATTGGTCGAATAATAATATTTCGATAGGCCTTGCAGCTACGGGTACGGGAAGCATCGCTGCCTACACTGCACCAACCAATTTCACCGGTGTTGATATAGTGGCAACAATAACTGTTTCTGCTACAAAAAATGGCTGTTTGAGTACCGGTGCTAACTCGAAGTCATTTTCTATAACTGTTAGACCCCAGCCTGTTTTGGCTGTAGTTCCCAGCATTTCAGTTTGCTCGGGCGATGCGATTTCAGCAATCAACTTTTCAGCAAATACCGGTGGCGCAGAAACTTTTAACTGGTCTAATACCAATACGTCAATCGGTCTTGCCGCGTCAGGTAGTGGCAACATTCCAGCTTTTGTAGCACCTTCCAACTTCAGTGGTGTGGATATCGTTGGAACGATTACGGTGACGGCCACTAAAAATGGATGTGTGAGTGTTGGACCGAATTCAAAATCATTTACTATAACGATAAGACCACAGCCTGTTGTCAATGTGATTGCTAATGTTTCCATTTGTTCAGGAGACGCAGTTCCAGCGGTTATTTTTTCGGCCAATACGGCTGGCGGTGAAACATTCAATTGGACAAATTCTAATCCTTCTATTGGGTTGTCTGCTAACGGAACGGGAAGTATTAGCTCATATACGAGTCCAAATAATTTTACTGGAACGGACATCGTAGCAACAATAACGGTGTCTGCTACCAAAAACAGTTGCGTGAGTGCCGGAGCTAATGCGAAATCGTTTACTATTACTATTCGCCCACAGCCCGTTGTGGCTACCCTTGGCAACATCTCTGTTTGTTCCGGAGATGTCGTTCCGGCTATGGTTTTCAGTGCCAATACATTAGGCGGGGAGACATTTAATTGGGTTAATACAGATGCAGCTGTAGGGATTCCGCTCTCAGGAACTGGAAGCATTTCGGCCTATACTGCTCCTAACAATTTCACAGGAAGTGAGATCGTAAGTACAGTAACAGTTTCGGCTGTCAAAAATTTATGTACAAGTGCTGGGCCAAATATAAAGTCGTTTACCATCACCATTAAACCTCAACCCGTAGTAGCCCCGATTGCGAATATTTCTGTTTGCTCTGGAGATTTGATCTCGGTGCCTGCATTTTCGGCAAATTCGGGTGGTGGCGAAAGCTTCAACTGGTCAAACAGCAATACCTCTATTGGGATTGGTTCTACAGGTACTGGAAACATTTCTTCCTACACGGCACCCAGTAATTTTACTGGATCAGATATCGTTGGCACAATTATAGTAACGGCTACAAAGAATGGCTGCACGAGCAGTGGTGTAAATTCAAAAACGTTTTCCATTACGATACGCCCACAGCCCGTTGTCGCTGCTATTGCAAATATTTCTGTTTGTTCTGGGGGTGCCATTTCCGCTATCAACTTTTCGGCCAATACAGGGGGTAGTGAAGTTTTCACTTGGGCAAATTCGAATACATCTATAGGAGTGCCAGCAAATGGCGTAGGCGGTATTGCTGCCTATACGGCTCCTACCAATAATTCTGGTTCAGACATTGTGGGAACAATTACAGTGGCTGCCACAAAGAATAGTTGTACAAGCTCTGGAGCGAATTCAAAGAGCTTTTTTATTACAATCAAGGCGGAACCTGTCGTTGCAAACGTGGCTGACATTGTGGTATGTTCAGGGGCAGCCATCAGCGCGATTAACTTCTCTGCCAATACAGGTGGAGGTGAAAACTTTAATTGGACTAATACTAATACAGGTATAGGCATAAATATTAGTGGAACGGGATCAATCGGTGCCTTTACGGCACCCGTTAACTTGACTGGTGTGGATATTGTGGGCACCATAACAGTGGCGGCCACCAAGAATGCATGTACAAGTACAGGAGCGAATCTGGAGATATTTACAATTACGGTAAGACCAGAGCCTGTGGTCGATGCTATTACAGATGTTTCGGTTTGTTCAGGTAGCGCAGTGCCAGCTATTGCGTTCAGCGCAAATACACTCGGTGGCGAAACGTTCAACTGGGTTAACAATAACCCAGGTATCGGGCTTGGGCCAAGTGGAACTGGTAGTATTTCATCTTATACTGCGCCCATTAACCTGACCGGTTCCAATATCGTTGGAATAATTACAGTATCAGCCACAAAGAATGGCTGCACCAGTGGAGGAACAAACGTCAAGACGTTCACAATTACGATTAGACCAGAGCCGGTCGTTAGTTCAGTTTCGAATATAGTTGTATGTTCTGGTGAAGCGATCTCTGCAATTAACTTTAGTGCCAATACCGGTGGTGGTGAAATCTTCAACTGGACTAACACCAATGCTGCCATTGGGCAACCTTTAGTCGGTACTGGAAACATACCAGGCTATACTGCTCCAAGCAATTTCACCGGAGTGGATATTTTGGCGACTTTCAATGTGTCGGCAACCAAGAACAGCTGTACCAGTTTGGGTGCAAATGCAAAGACGTTTACGATCACCATTAAACCTCAACCAGTTGTTGACCCAGTTGCTTCAATCAGCGTTTGTTCTGGTGACCTTGTACCTTCCACTACATTTACTGCAAACACCGGTGGTGGTGAAATTTTTAATTGGACGAATACCAATACTGGTATTGGCTTGGGTTCATCAGGCTCAGGAACCATTGCGTCCTATACGGCAGTAAATAATTTTACTGGATCTGATATTGTCGGAACAGTTACGGTAACAGCGACAAAAAATGGTTGTACGAGCGCTGGCGCAAATGCCAAAATATTTACGATTGCGATTAAACCACAGCCCGTTGTAGCCAATGTAACCAATGTATCCGTTTGCTCTGGTGAGGTGATAACTGCTATTAGCTTTTCCGCAAACACAGGTGGTAGCGAAGTATTCAATTGGGCAAATTCCAATACCGCAATTGGACTAGCTGCCGGTGGAATTGGAAACATCGCTGGCTATACTGCCCCAGATAATTTTACTGGCTCTGATCTTATAGGCACCATCACTGTTACAGCTACAAAAAATGGTTGTACGAGCGCAGGGTCTAACGTAGAAATATTTACCATAACGATCAACCCTGAGCCGGTAGTGGCGACTGTTACTAATAAGACCTTCTGTCCGGGAGATCTAGTTAATATTCCCTTAACAAGTAATGTTGCAGGCTCGGCCATTACGTGGACGAATACTAATCCATTGATTGGCACAGCGTTGAGCGGGTCAGGCGATATGGTGTTCACTGCACCCGCAAATAATACAGGGTCAGACTTTGTTGGAACAATTGTAGTAACTTCTTCAAAAAATAGTTGTGTAAGTACGGGCGCAAATGCAAAAACGTTTACCATAACGATTAAGACGACTCCAGTTGTGGCAGCGGTGTCATCGATCGTTCGCTGTTCTGGAGATCCAATACCTGGGGTTGTGTTTACCTCGAACGCTGACCCAGGAGTAACTTTTGATTGGACAAACGATAACCCCGGAATAAATTTGGCAGCTAGCGGTTCGGGAAATATTGCTGGGTTCACATCTTCAATCAATGTAGGCAGCACTCCACTGATTGCCAATATCAGCGTACGCGGTACAAAGAATGGCTGTGAAGGAGCAGCCACAACGTTTACCATAACTATTAATCCTCAGCCAGTACTGGCAGCTGTAGTTACTCCGCAGATTTGTAGCCGCGATGCCAACTCAATTATCCTTGGGACAAATGGCTCATCGGTTACTGCGGGTACTTATCAGTTGTTGTCACGAACCATTGTGCCTGCAATCGCACTCGATCCGGGGGTAAATATTCTTACAAACAGCCCAGTCGTAGCCACGGGGAAATTGGTTCCCGATTTAGGAAATCGCGCCCCGCTGAGCATTGGGGGATCCGACCTGATCAAGAATGACAAGTTCATAAACACCACAAACTCAACCATTACTATTCAGTACACAGTTGTAGGAATTTCACCTTTTCCTGCCTCTTGCTTGGGAGACCCCATCGTGGTCAGTGTTGATATCAAGCCAGAACCTATTCTTGCACCCGGTATCGCAACTGTTTGTAGTGGCTTGGCAGTAGGGCCAACAATTACGTTGGCAGGACAATTAGGTTCGGTAGCGCCAGACCAGTATGATCTGACAGGAGTGAATTTTAATGGTGCATTTATTGCCCCTGCAGGAACAAATGCAGGACTCGGTGTAAAACCAATAGGGGATAATAGCTTCTTGGTGGCCGATGTTTTCACCAATGCTTCCAATATAACGCGACAAGTAACCTATACACTTGTTCCCATTACAGCAGGCTGCCGAGGCCCGGTACAGACCGTCATACTGAATGTCGATCCCGCGCCTGCATTGTCAGCTTCGCTGAATAGAATAGTGTGTTCTGGCGAAACTAATGGCGTGGTCATGGCGACCCAAGGCTCCACGGTGGCAGCTGATCGATATAATTACCTAAGTGTTTTGGCTCCCGGATTAACAGCCGATCCTGCGAACGTGAGTTTCCCCTCTCTAAACAATACGAGCACCAGCTATATTTCACTGGATCGATTTACAAATTCCGGCAACGCACCATTAACGGTAACTTATATTATACAGCCGGTATCATTGGCTGGTTGTATTGGCCCTTCCACGAGTATTGTAGTTACTGTTGAGCCAGCGATTACAATGGTGTTACCTACTCAATTACCACTTTGTAGTTTCTCTGCCAATTCTTCAAGCCAAACATCTTTTGTTCTAAACTCTGTGGTTATTCCTACGGCCGGTAACATCACCTATGATTATACGGCCTTTTCAACTCCTCCAAGTGCAGTCTCTGGCTTCTTTGCTAGTCAGGGAAATTTACCGGGAGGAACGACTATTAGCGATAAACTAGTAAACAACACAAATGCGGTAGCCACAGTTACCTATTTGATTACTCCTAAAGCGGTGGGAGCGAAAGGTGGATTGGGTTGTTCCGCGCCAGCCCCTACAACTCTAGTTGTTTCAGTCGAGCCTCAGCCAAGACTGTCTATCACTCCGGCCACACAGGTTATTTGTGAAGGTACACCTTCCACAATGGTACTTTCATCGACTACCACGCCAGGCATTGGAACGATTCAGTTTACAAAGGTTAGTGCGGTTCCTACAGGAGGAATGACGTTGACTTCGACACCAAAATCAACGTACCAAACTGGTGAACCAATTGGCGATGTATGGGATAATCCGACCATCACCACACAGACGGTTACCTATGTATTCCGCTCTCAAATTGTAGGGGCTGGTAGTTTGGGTTGTAACAGCGATGATATAACGGTATTGCTGACTGTCAATCCAAATCCAACTATCGTTGCATCCGTACAAGCCCCCATTTGTAGTTCTGATTTTGTCAATATTACGTTGACGCCAGATGTTGCTAACACAGTAGCAACCTACACGGTAGTTGCGCCAGCTACCGTCAGTGGGGCTAGCAATGGCGCAGGTAATTTGATTTTCCAAACGTTGTTTTATAACTCTGCCACACCTACCGTTCAGAATAGTGATGTGCCTGTAACGGTGACGTACACAATTACCCCTAAAGCAAATAACTGCACAGGTGCAAATATTACAGTTCCTGTGGTGGTGAACCCGAAGCCTAACTTGTTACGCATACCTAGTAGAATTGATGTTTGTAATGCGACCTCACCCATTCCTAACTTAAATATAAAATTGGAAAGTAATGTGGTGGGTGCAATTTATAGTTGGACGCTCGATTCACCACCGCCATCGGGAGTTAATGGTGTGGTTGAACAACCAGTAGCAGGACCAGCTAGTGGCATTAATCAAGTACTGACGAATACAACAGGTGTACAAGTGAGTTTGACGTACACAATCAAAGCTTTTGGTCCTGGTGCCACGTCTTGTGAGAGCGATGAAAGAATTGTAATAGTAACAGTCGCCCCAGAAATAAAAGCTGAATTCCAAAATCCAGACTTGTTTATTTGTAAAGGGTCTTCTGAGTTCTTGATTTTTGAGTTTAGTGGACAGGCACCATTCAGTTTTGTCTACAATGAAAACAATGGTGTGACCAGCGTTGATAAAACAATAAATGGTGTAGGTAATTTTAGAGTTGAAAAAGTAACCCCGGCCACCACAACAACCTATTCGATAAAGTCAGTAAGGGATGGCTATAATTGTCCGGTGAATATCACAGGTCAATCTGTAGTCGTTTCGGTAAGCAAGCAGTCTACTTTATCCTTTACTGAAGTGGTGCCAAACTTTAACCTCGGTTCGTCTACTGTTACCTTTACGAATACAACAACTCCTTTGGATTTTACACAGTTCCGTTATGAATGGAGTTTTGGAATAACTGGTGATGCAAATCCAACTACATTTTCGCAGACAACTTCAGCACCCATTCCGGTTGTCTATTCTTCTCCTGGCGTCAAGGCGGTTACGTTAAGCGTCATCGACAAAGTTCTAGAAGCCGCTTCCGGAGGATTGATTTGTAAAGCCGATATTAGTAAAAGTATTCCAATTGTACTTCCGCCAATCGCTGCTAGTTTTGATATAGATCCAACGGAACTTTGTTTTCCTGGGTCGATCAAATTGAAAAATGTAGTTGGAACAGGATTTATACACGAGTGGAGAGTAATCAATAAAACGACAGGTGTTGAATTACTTAACTCTAGTCTCAAAAATCCGATTGAATTTAAGGTCTCTTCTCCAGGAGAGTATTCAGTAAGTTATAGAACATCCATTCCGTCTACGGGGCAGGTTGCAACTGCAGGCCCAAAGAATGTTGTGATTTATGATTTACCTCTTGCCACTTTTGACTTACGCCCAGATATTGTCTACGTTCCTGATACGGAGATGTCTACGTTCAATTTTTCAAACGGTGCCAATCAATATCTGTGGGATTTTGGAGATGGGGGAACCTCTGACCTATTTGAGCCAAAATATACTTATGCCATAGAAGGTAAATATGAAGTATCGTTGATCGCGAAATTTGATCATGGCAACGGAGTGGTGTGCGCTGACACGCTCAAGCGAACGATCATAGCTAAGCAAGGAGGCCAAGCAAAGATTCCGAACGTGTTTACGCCAAATCCTAACGGAAGAAGTAGTAGCGGAACGGGTTCTAACGGAACATTCAATGATGTTTTCTTACCATTGATTAAGGGGGTCTCGAATGATTCTGACGCATACAACCTTCAGATTTACGATCGTTGGGGAAACTTAATATTTGAAAGTACAAGTTCGGTTGTAGGCTGGGATGGCTATAACAAGGAAGGCAAGTTGATGCCAGCAGGGGTTTATGTTTATAAATTGACTGTCCGATTCTCAGACTCTCAGCGAACCACTACTGTCGGTGATATAACTATGCTTTATTAAAAATGAATATCTTTGCGAATTCTGAGATGAAGAAATTTATACTACCCGGCTTGTTGTTTTTTGGTGTTGCTGTCGCCAGCGGTCAAGATCCTCAATTCTCTCAGTATTACCAGTCTCCACTTTACCTTAATCCAGGATTTACAGGCATCACTAACCAGCAACGCGCCACTTTTATTCATCGGACTCAGTGGCCTAATTTGCCACAGTCATTTTCAACGTTTGCAGCAAGCTATGATATTTGGGTAGATGAAGTGCGAAGTGGTTTCGGTATTATTGCTACCACTGATAAGATGGGTACAGCAGGTTGGCGAACAACAACGGTGGGATTAAATTACAGTTACAAAGTTAGGCTTTCAGAGAAACTCGTATTTTCACCCGGTTTAAGTTTTGGCTATGGTATTAATGGCCTAGATAGAAGTAAGCTTCAATTCGGTGACGGTTTGGAATTCAATGGTGCCTCTTTGGATCCCGCTTTTCAACGCCTTGGCAATACTCAATATTTTGATTTTAGCGCAGGTTTTGTTTTATATAGCAAAGCTCTCTTTTTTGGCACAGCTTTTAGTCATATTAACAATCCAAATTTATCTGTTCTCAACACAGAAACTCGCTTACCCACGAAAATGGTGATACACGGTGGCGGAAGAATTACAATCAATCGCGGTATTGGCAAAAACGCAAAACCAGATTACCTGACCCCTTCATTTATCTACCGAGCTCAAGGGTTGGTGTCTCAGATGGATGTTGGACTCAATTATCATATTGATCCTGTGTCGTTAGGCGTCTGGTATAGAGGTAAGCCTTGGGAGTCCACTGTTAAGAATTCTATTCAACAAGATGCATTAATCTTTACTCTTGGATTGTATTTTAAAAGCCTAACGATTGGATATAGTTACGATTTTAGTACGTCTGGTCTCGCAACCGCATCTGGGGGAGCGCATGAGATATCTGTTGTCTACGAATTCGAGGCAAAGCCACTGCGCAGGGGAGTCAAGAGAAAAAACAGACTAATACCTTGTCCTTCCTTTAATAGCAAAGCCAATTTTTGGAACTAGTTCCACATGGTTAGTGAGTCAGAGAAATTTCTTACTCAGCCAAGTTTAGCCATCCGGTTAGTAACCAAGTTTCTTTCGAACCCGACCTAAAACTTCTCGAGCGATTTCCGTTGCTTTTGCTTCACATTGCCGTAATTTTTTCTCCAATTCGGGTAGATTGGCCATGTAGAAATTGAAAGCCTCACGTTCATTCTTGTACTTTGATACTATCAACTCAAATAATTCTTGCTTAGCGTGTCCGTAGCCAAAGTTTCCTGCGAGGTAATTGGCCCTCAAGGAGCTAATTTGCTCTGCGCTTGCCAATAATTTATAGATGGCAAAAACATTGTCGGTATCGGGGTTCTTAGGAGCTTCCATGGGTGTGCTATCAGTAACAATGGACATCACTTGTTTCTTTAGCTCTTTATCGGTCAGAAAAATGTCGATTGTATTTCCGTAGGACTTACTCATCTTTTGCCCATCTGTTCCAGGAACTGTCATGACTTGTTCCTCTATTTTTGCTTCGGGCACAACAAATGTTTCCCCATAGATTGCATTGAACCCGCTTGCAATGTCCCGCGCCATTTCCAGATGTTGCTTTTGATCCTTTCCAACAGGCACATAGTGGGCGTTGTAAAGAATGATGTCTGCTGTCATTAATACAGGATAAGTAAACAATCCAGCGTTGACATCTGCGAGTCGATCTGACTTATCTTTGAATGAATGCGCATTACCTAACATTGGAAAAGGAGTGAAGCAGCTCAAGTACCAAGTCAATTCGCATACTTCGGGGATTCGGCTTTGACGATACAGTAGATTATGCTCGATGTCGAACCCAAATGCCAGCCAGGCAGCAGCAACAGCATTGACATTGTCGATTCGCTGTTGTGCATTTTTGATAGTAGTTAAGGAATGTAGGTCTGCTATAAAAAACAAAGATTCATTCCCCGGAAGTTTTGATAATTTAATCGCAGGAATGATAGCGCCCAATAAGTTACCCAGATGTGGCCTACCACTACTTTGAATGCCGGTTAGAATTCGAGACATAATTTTTTAGTAAATAGATTTAATCTAAAACGAAATCAAAATAAAAAATGAACCTACCAGTTAGCCAGTGTGGCATTGAAGATATCTAGAAATATCTGATCGAATATTTTATTCTCCAAACTCTCTTGGATAGAAATAAGATTTTGATCATTTGGAAAATCAGCGTAGAAGCTGAAGGTTTTGTCTTTGAAACTATTTTTTGGATTTTTTGTATCAACATAGTTGGCTTTCACTCCAATGGTCAGTCGGGTAAGAGCGGCCTGCGATGGCTGAGCTGCACTAGTGCCTGCCACCGGAGCGAGTGGAGCAACAGCATATTGAACGAGCGTCCCTTCGATTAGCAATTCACCATTCTCCTCTACTACTTTTAAACTGGAATTGCGTTGATAATAGTCCTTCAACTTGTTGGTAAAATTTTGTCCCAGATTGGCGGGCCCAAGATCTGTATTATTATAAAAAAGATCGACTTGAATCGTTTTTGCAGTGGTCGCAGCCCCAGAAAGCGAATACTTAAACCCGCAGCCGCTCACGGAAACAAGGAGAACCAATAACAAGCAAAATTTTTTTACACTGCCTGGAATCAAATGGTAACTCATTTTTTTAATTTTTGCGTCTATTCCTCTAGCCCGTATTCCTTTATTTTGCGGTAGAGTGTTCTCTCTGAAATTCCCAAATCCCGTGCCGCATATTTTCGTTTATCGTTGTTCTTTCGGAGTGCGCGCATGATGAGTTCTTTTTCCTTCTTTTCAATGGAAAGAGAATCGTCCTCGGTAACGTGAGTGATGTCTTGAACCTCTTCTGGGGTATCCACCTGCTCAACTGCGCGTGGTGCATTAATATTTATGACCGTTTCCTTGCGCCCTGTATTCTCTTCGTGATGGATACCATCAAACAATGAAGTGTTCTCTTTTATGAGTTGAGCGGCTTGGTCTGGGTTTCTGAAACTTTCATGCACTAGCTTCTTTAGATCGTTAACATCTTTTCGCATATCAAACAAGACTTTGTACAATATCTCACGCTCAGAAATATTTTCTGCACCATACTGCCCATTGTAGAGCGCTGGAAGGGTGGATTCTTTTGGAATATACAAATCTAGTGTAGCCGCATTGATTTCTTTTTGGTCGGGCGATAAAACTGAAATTTGTTCAACCAAATTCTTAAGCTGCCGGATGTTTCCTGGAAATCGGTATTTCAATAGTAGTTCTTTGGCGTCATCTGTTAAGGTGATTGGCTTAACTTTATATTTTTCCGCAAAGTCGGTAGCAAACTTTCTAAACAGCAACTCAATGTCTTTGCCGCGTTCGCGAAGTGGCGGTACATAGATCGGAACACTATTGAGACGGTAGTAAAGATCTTCTCTAAATCGACCTTGTTCAACTTTATTGAGAAGATTCACATTTGTGGCCGCCACTACCCGTACATCCGTTTTCAATACTTTCGATGAACCGACACGAATAAACTCGCCATTCTCAAGCACGCGCAATAATCGCGCTTGGGTTCCCATCGGCATTTCTCCAATTTCATCTAGAAAAATAGTGCCACCATTGGTTACTTCAAAATATCCCTTTCTTGCTTCGTGCGCACCGGTGAACGAGCCTTTCTCATGCCCAAATAATTCCGAATCAATCGTACCCTCGGGTATTGACCCACAGTTGATGGCAATAAACTGACCGTGCTTTCTTGGACTAAGTTGGTGTATGATTTTCGAAAAAGATTCTTTTCCAGATCCACTTTCGCCAGTGATAAGAACGGTCATATCGGTTGGTGCCACTTGCATCGCTACACGCACGGCATGGTTTAAAAGATTGGCGTTGCCTATTATGCCAAACCTGTTTTTCAGATTTAAAATATCGGTTTCTGTTGCTGTCATTTATTCGTTTGTTCGTTCATTTCTACACTTGCTTACCAATCAGCGTTCCACCAGTGCAGCTTTCTATCAATACATGGACGTATTCGCCTTTCTTTTTATTTCCTCCTGGAAAAACAACTACTTTATTGGCAGAGTTGCGACCCTGAAGATGATCAGTAGATTTCTTAGAGGTTCCTTCAACAAGAACCTTCTGGATTTTTCCAATATCCAAAAGATTTCTTCTCAGGGACAAGCGACTTTGCATTTTGATGATTTCATCCAGTCTTCTCTTTTTTACTTCGAGAGGCACATCATCAGGGAACTTTTTGGCTGCCAAGGTTCTGGGCCGTTCTGAATAATGGAACATATACGAATAATCGTAACCCACTAATTCCATGAGCGAAAGGGTGTCTTGATGCTCTTCTTCATTTTCTGAACAAAAGCCAGTGATCATGTCTGAAGAAAGTCCACAGTCATTTCCGAGTATTTCTCTGATTTTTGCAACACGCTGGAGATACCATTCTCGGGTGTAGCCACGATTCATCATTTCCAATATTCGACTATTGCCGCTTTGCACGGGCAAGTGAATGTAGTCGCAAATGTTCTCATACCTAGCGATGGTGTACAATACTTCGTCTGTGATATCTTTAGGATGAGACGTGGAGAAACGAACCCGCAAATCAGGATTTATTTTCGCAACTAGTTCTAACAGATTGGCAAAATTGACAATAGAGTCAACTTCTTTTTTCTCTAAACGTGCTTTATTGTTTTCGACTTCGCTCCATTTGTAAGAATCTACATTTTGCCCCAGCAAAGTGACTTCTCTGAAGCCACGATTGAAAAGATCAGTAGCTTCCTCCACGATAGACTGTGGATCGCGACTTCTTTCCCTGCCTCGCGTGAAGGGTACCACACAGAAAGAGCACATGTTGTCACATCCTCTCATGATAGAGATAAATGCGCTCACTCCATTCGAGTTCAATCTTACTGGGCTTATATCCGCATAAGTTTCTTCGCGTGATAGAAAAGTGTTGACGGCTTTATCGCCCTCATCTACCTGGCCAATTAACTGCGGAAGATCTCTGTACGCATCCGGACCGGCAACGAGGTCAACAATTTTTTCCTCTTCTAGCAGCTTTGTCTTTAATCGCTCGGCCATACAGCCGAGCACTCCAACTACCAGTTCTGGCTTTTTCTTTTTGAGGCCATTGATGTGGGTGAGCCGGTGACGAACCGTTTGCTCAGCTTTCTCGCGGATTGAGCAAGTGTTTAGAAATACGAGATCTGCTTGGTTGATGTCTGATGTTGTATCAAACCCTTCTTTTTGCAAAATTGAAGCAACTATCTCACTGTCAGAAAAATTCATTTGACAGCCATAACTCTCTATATAAAGTTTTCTTGATTTTCCGGTATTTTGATCAAGCGACACCCGTATGGTTTCAGGGAGTTCTGTATCTGTTGGAGATAGGAAATCGATATTTTCAATCAATTTGTTCATTTGTTGATTTCTTTCGTTACAAATTTAGCATTAATTAGAGTAATCGTGACATCTTGTCAGTAGGATTTTGTGGTCTTAATAGATTCTTTTAATCTTGAGGTAGCTTAGTTTACAGAGATATGGCAATTGTTAAGTCGGTTAGAGGATTTACTCCCCAATTTGGAGCGAACTGCTTTTTGGCAGACAATGCTGTGGTAGTTGGTGAAGTGGTAATGGGAGACGAATGCACGGTTTGGTTCAACGCGGTGGTGCGAGGCGATGTCCATTCAATTACCATTGGAAATCGATCCAATATTCAAGACGGTGCAGTCATTCATTGCACTTATCAGAAAGCAAAGACGATCATTGGCAATAATGTTTCGATTGCGCACAACGCGGTGGTACATGGTTGCACGATCGAGGACAACGTTTTGATTGGCATGGGGGCGATTGTGATGGACGATGCGATCATCGGATCGGGTTCTGTAATAGCAGCTGGCGCGATTGTTCTTCCCGGAACGAGAGTAGAGCCGGGCAGCGTTTTCGCGGGCATCCCTGCAAAGAGAATCAAAGAGGTAGGTGAGGAGATGAAAATGGTGATTGAACGCACGGCCAAAAACTATCCGATGTATGCAGAATGGTACAAAGATGAAAACCAAAAATAGCGCAAAATGAATGAAGGATTTGATCCCGTTGTAATTGCGGAGTTTCAGTCGAAACTTGACAGTGCAGGAAAGAAATTTTTGCCTGTCGATGAACATAACAATTCGGAAGAATTTTTTCACTTTCGTTTTCTCGGCCATTATCAAAGTAAAAGAGTCATTTATGATGCCGTGTTGACCACCCTTCGCTTAGAGCATGAAAGTGAGTTGTATGAATTGGCGGAAAGTATCACAGCCGAGCGTTTTCCCAGGTGGAATAGAGATGAGTCTTTGACAGAGACAACTACTCTGGAAGAGGCCACCCTTCAGGAGGAGGTCGGTCTGCATATGGCGGAGGTGATTTTAGGCTTGCAAGAGGAGGGGGCGATTAAAGTAAAAGAGTATCTTGACATAGATGAAGACGGTGATTTTGGAGTAAGCCTCGATGTCGGGCTTCAGGTCGAGCGAATTTCTGCGTCAGTCATCGAGAAATTTATCGATCAGTTTACAACAAGTAAACTGGTGCTTGACGAGACTCTTTATTCCTTTCAATTGGACGAAGAAGATTAGGCCTTGGTAGCGAATGTTTTTGTTTTGCACTGTACCCTTTCTGTTTATATTTGCAGCCTTAAAACCAAATTCAAGCTAAAATGAAAAATGTTCCCATCGCGCTGAGCGGTATTTCACTGGTTGCAGTTGCGATCTTATTCTATTTGCACTTTTCTACTTCACCTACGAGTTCACAACCGACTTTCGTGCCGGCTGGAGATTTGAAGATTGCCTACATCAATTCAGATTCTGTTCTTAAGCATTATGATTACTACAAAGAAGTTAGAGTTCGTTTTGAAGCCAAAGGAAAGAAATTAGACCAAGACCTTCAAAACAGAGCTCAGTCGCTGCAAAGCGAAATTGGTGCCTACCAGCGCAATATCAGTACAATGACAATTGGCCAGGCAAAAGCGGTGGAAGAGGATCTTGGAAAAAAGCAACAAAATTTTCGCCTTTATCAGCAGAGTATAGAACAAGACTTGGCAAATGAGCAGGCAAAAGTAAATGCTGAATTGTATGGTAACATCACTACATTCCTGAAAAAATATGGCGCTGAAAAAGGATTGCAAGCAGTTCTAAAATTTGACACCTCTAGTGATCTTTTATACGGAAGTGCAGGTATCGACATCACCGAGGATGTGGTGAAAGGACTGAACGAGGCATTCCAATTGAGTCAAACTGTTAAAAAAGATTCGGTTGATGCGAAGAAATAACTTGCTCTTTTTTGCTTCAAAGCCAGTGATCAAAAATGATCTCTGGCTTTTTTGTTTTTGGCAATTAATGGTAATTTTAGACCTGTGTATATAAGAGCTCTTCGCCTTTTGAATGTAAAGCCAGAAGAACAGACGAAAGTTGTTCTTATGCTTTCAATGGGTTTTTTCATAGGCATTTTCGTAGCTACTTATCAGGTTACAGCAGAATCGCTTTTTTTAAATAAGTTAAGTTCTCATCTCAATGAAGCGTTTTTAATTTCAGGTGGCTTGGGCATTGCGATCACTGTAACCTTCTCTTTTTTTCAAAATCGAGTTCGGTTTTCTGCATTGGTTTTTTTTAGCTTCGTCCTGATTTTTATTTGCACCTCTGCGCTCAATTATTTTTACCATTTCGGAACAGAAAATCTCCAAAATCAGATTCTCTTTTTGATGTATTGTCTAGTGGGGCCATTAACGGCTCTGCTGCTTTTGTGTTATTGGGGTTTATTTGCCCGCCTCTTCGATTTTAAACAATCGAAACGGATTATCGGATGGATAGATACGGGTCAGTTGTTAGCGATCATTCTTACCAACTTTTTAATTCCCGTGTCAGCCAGGTTTTTTCCAAACACCTCAGATTATTTGATCGTTTGCGATATCAGCATTATTGGAGCCATTGTTTGTTTGGCAATTGTTGCCATTCAATTTGGATTGGCTAAGAAAGAGTCAAAAATCACAAGTGAGGCGAGGCGCGAAACCGGGTTTACAAAGATTTTTAAAGATAAGTACGTTGTTCTGCTTAGCTTCTTTCTCATCACCTCTGTCGTTACACTGAATTTTAATCAGTTCATATTTCAGAATTTATTGAATGAGCAATATCCCAATCAGCGTGATCTTACAAACTTCTTGGCTTATTTCAATGGAGCCATCTACCTACTAAGTTTTGCAATGCAGTCGTTTTTTAATGATAGAATTATTACCACTTATGGCTTGCGACTTTCGCTGTTTATTCTTCCGATAGTTACTGGTTTCTTTGCTGTGGTTTCATTTTTCGCTGCTCTTTTTTTCGGTTTCGATATTGCAAGTCAACCAGATACGTTTATCTATTTCTTTTTGTTCATCGCACTCAGCCGACTATT
>Ga0209972_10000213_pt1 | contig 58808 bp, 52 predicted proteins | sample NOAtaG_7_FD_187302 | JGI IMG/M metagenome (GOLD analysis project Ga0209972, IMG submission 187302) | Freshwater lake microbial communities from Lake Erie, under a cyanobacterial bloom - NOAA_Erie_Diel1S_2200h metaG (SPAdes) (version 2) | ecosystem: Environmental > Aquatic > Freshwater > Lake ... | reverse complement strand
TCATAACGAGCCCCCTGTTTTTCGCTCACCGTTGACCGCTGAAAGCCCCAATGTCAGATATCAAGTCCATACTTGCCGGTGCTGCTGTACCACCCGAACACCGCACGGTCGATCAGTTAAGGATCGAGCGTGCCATTCGGGAAGTGCTGCTGGCCGTCGGTGAAGACCCGGATCGCGACGGTCTCCGCGAAACACCGGCTCGCGTCGCCCGCATGTACGCTGAAATCTTCGGCGGCCTGCACCTGGAACCAGGGCGACACCTGCAGAAAGTGTTCGAGGAACAATACGACGAACTGGTGCTGGTCCGGGACATTTCCTTTAACAGCATGTGTGAACACCATCTGCTGCCGTTCATGGGTCACGCGCATGTGGGATATATCCCGCAGGGCAAAGTCACAGGGCTCAGCAAACTGGCGCGCGTCGTGGACGAAGTCGCACGGCGGCCTCAGGTCCAGGAACGCATGACTCATATGATTGCCGACCTGATTGAAACCGAACTGTCGCCTCTGGGTGTCATTGTGGTCGTGGAGGCCGAGCATACGTGCATGACAATTCGCGGGGTCAAGAAACCGGGCGCGCTGACAGTCACCAGCGCAGTTCGCGGACAGTTTCGTACCAACGTCGGCAGTCGTGCTGAAGCCATGTCACTGATTCAGGGGAAGTGAGCGACAGCCGGAATGATCGCCCTGTTCGTACTCAAGCTGGCTGCCGGCATTGCCCTCATGTGGCTGCTGATGCCTCGTCGCGAAGTTGCTGATGGCTTCTTTCGGATTCAGATGCTGGTGGTGCTGGGACTGACTGTGCTGCTGGTGCTGGCGATTGAACCGGCCGCTCTGACAGGCTTCGGTCGCGTCGATACTGCTGCCATCAGCGAGCGTGAGCTGTCGTTGGCCGCCAGTGGTGCCGGCTGGCTTCGCGGGCTGGCGTTCGGGGCTGCTGCTGTGGCATGGCCAGGACATATCTTCTGGAAACTGGGCCGCCGAACTCCGGGAACACTCAGCATCTGGCTGATTTCTCTCGCCCTTGGCGCGGCGATTGTCGTGCAGGCAGTCACTGCGGCACGGTCCGTTCCGCTGTGGCAGCTGCTGCTGGCGGATCTGGGTACGTCTGCTGTTCTTGGAGCCACGCTGACGTCCATGCTGCTTGGTCACTGGTACCTGACAACCCCCACGATGTCCCTGCAGCCGCTCCGCTGGTTTTGCCCGGTGCTGGCCGTTGCGGCAGCAGTCCGACTGACGGCGACACTGGCCGGGCTGGTCGAAATCGACTTCCAGAATCTGGATCTGATCCGCGGACTATGGCTGAGCCTGCGGATCCTTGGGGGTATTGTGGCGCCCGCGGTCGCAGCCCTGCTGGTTCGCAGCATTCTTCAGTACCGGAACACGCAGTCCGCGACGGGCGTTCTGTTTGCAGTACTGATTCTCGTTTTCATGGGCGAAATGTCAGCTGCTCTGCTGGAGCGGGACTTCGGTCTGCCGCTGTAAAGCGTGCTCAGCAATTTCCCCGATCTTCCGTCTTTTCCCTGATTGGACTTCCTTTCGGAATGCCGATCCGCCGCCGTTTTTACTAGACTCACCCCCATGAGCAGTCACATTATATTTCAGTGTCCGGTCTGCAGCAGTCGCAGAGTCACGGCACCGGATCCACCAGCCGCCCGCGTTCGCTGCGATGGCTGTGGCTGGAGCCGTGACGAGGGACAGGCGGACTTCCAGTCCGACAGTCTTTGTCGCTGCCGCATCTGCGGCTGTCAGGATCTGTGGCGTCAGAAGGATTTTCCTCCAGCGCTGGGGCTGGCCATTGTGGCCACTGCTGCCGTGGCCAGCTGCATCGCGTGGGCATGGTATCAACCGATGCTGGCCATCGGATTCCTGATGTTCGCAGCACTGCTCGACATGGGTCTTTACTCGTTTATGGGCGACATGCTGGTGTGCTATCGCTGCGCAGCACGTCATCGAAAATCACAGATGCGCGAAGACCATCCTCGATTTGATCTCGAAACAGCGGAACGTTACAGACAGCAGGATCTCAAACGCCGCAGCATGTGACGCGGCAAACCGGTCAGCAGGCGACGATCAGGAAGCAGCTTGTGGAAGAACGGCGGCGCAGAATTGCGGAAGATCTGGCGGATTCGCTCGAGGGTGAACTGCGCACGGACCGCACCGCCCTGTCACTCTATGCTACCGATGCCAGTCTGTTCGAAATTGAACCATTGGCCGTTGCCCTGCCCAGAAACTCCGGCGATGTCGTCAGACTGGCAGCGTACTCCGCTGAACAGGGCATCCCGCTGATTGCTCGCGGAGCTGGTTCGGGGCTGGCGGGTGGCGCCATCGGTCGCGGAATCGTTATCGATTTTTCGCGATACATGAATCAGGTCCTGTCAATCGACCGTGATCGAGTGCGGGTTCAGCCAGGTGTGACCCGCGATCAACTGAATGCGGCACTCCGCCCTCACGGTCGCTACTTCGCACCCGATCCTTCCAACAGCCGAATCACCACCGTGGGGGGCATGCTGGCTGTGGATGCGGCCGGAGCTCACGCCATCCGTGTCGGATCGACGCGCGACCATGTCTTCAGTATCGAATGTGTTGTCTCGGGCGGCCAAAGATTTGAGGCGGGCACAGAATCGCTCGGCACCGCAGACTCCAGCGTCCCCCGCATAGTCAGCCTCGGTTCGTCACCGGCCGACACCGCTTTTTCGTCACCCGGAACGGCACTGGCAGCACACACTGCAGCAACTCGCAAAACGGCCATTGTGGAAGGCCTCGCTGAGTTGCTGGACACCAGTCAGGCTCTGATTCGACAGCATCAGCCACCGTTGCTGCGAAACAGCAGCGGGTATTTGCTGCGCGGCATCCTCGCAGGCACGCGACTGGATCTGGCTCGCATGCTGGTCGGCTCTGAAGGCACGCTGGCATTGTTCACGGAAGCCACACTCTACACGATGGCAATCCCGGAACATCGTTCCGCCGCACTTCTGCTGTTCGGATCGCTTGATCAGGCGATCTCTGCCACACAGCGGATTCTGCCCATGGACCCGTCCGCCTGTGACCTGCTGGATCGTCGACTGCTCAGCCTTGGCCGACAGGCAGATCCCCGTTTTCGTGACATGATCTCACCGGATGCTGAAGCCGGACTCGTCGTGGAATTCACGGCTGGCAGTGCCCGTGATGCCATGCTGCGGCTGCAGGATCTGCAACTGCTGCTGCGATCCGAGCAGATTGACTTTCGCTGTTCAAGAACGGCTGTTGACTACGACGATGTGGAACTGCTGTGGAGACTGCCCGCCCAGATCGTTTCAGTACTCGCCAGCCTCCGCGGTGATTCGCGACCACTGCCATTCGTGGAGGACGTCGCTGTGCCACCCGATCAGCTGGCCGAATTTCTGGTTCGTGCACAGCGAGTCTTTCAGAAGCATGAAGTGACGGCCACTCTCTACGCACATGCCGCTTCGGGACAACTGCACTTCCGGCCGATTTTGCCCGTACCATCACGCGGTGATGCCACACTGCTGATGAATATCGCCAGCGATCTGTATTCTGAAGTCGCCAGAGTTCAGGGAACCATCAGTGGTGAACATGGTGATGGAATCTCGCGCACACCGTGGATCAGCAGTCAGTATGGCCCGCTTGTCTCTGTCTTCCGGAATGTCAAAAAACTGCTGGACCCGCTGAACCTGATGAATCCTGACAAGATCATCAGCAACGATCCGCAACCCCTGACTGGCTTCCTGAGGGAAACCCGCCTCCATCAGGCGGCCGCAGAATCTGCGCCGGCTTTGCTGCCTGTAATGCAGTTTGCCTGGCAGCCTCAGGCTGCAGCCGACGCCGCAGTTCGCTGCAATGGCTGCGGGTCCTGTCGGGTTCCACTGCCCACAGAACGCATGTGCCCCTTTGTCGATCACAGCCACTCGGAAGACTTCACACCCCGGGCCAAAGCCAATCTGCTCCGCCGAGCTCTCTGCGCCGACGCTCCTGCCGATCTGCTGCAGAGCGAATCCATCAAACCTGTGATCGAAAGCTGCTTTAACTGCCGCCAGTGCGAAATCGACTGCCCCTCCGAAGTCAATATCCCGCACATCGTACTGGAAGCTCGAGCCCAGTTCGTTCGTGCTCACGGACTCACTCGCACACAGTGGCTGCTGTCGCGAGTCCACAATTGGGGAAAACTGGCCTCGCGGTTTGCATGGCTGGTCAACCCCCTGCTCAGGTATCGCGCGACGCGACATCTGCTGCAGAGATTCACCGGCATCGCTGCCGAACGACGACTGCCCGCCTTCGCCGCTCGCCCCTTCATGGAAACACTGCGAGTTCGCCGGGAAGACAACAGCGGAGCTCCCGGAAGCAACCGTCCCACTGTCGTGTACTTCGTCGACTACTTCGCCAATCATCACGATCCCGAACTGGCTGAAGCGTTCGTTCGAGTCCTTGAGCACAACGGATTCCGCGTCTACATTCCCCGGGAACAGACCATTTCTGGAATGAACATGGTCTCAGCTGCTGACCTGCCATCGGCACGCGAAGCGGCCCTGAAAAACCTGCGGGAACTGGTCGAACCGGCTCGCGAACGCTACCCGATCCTCTGCACAGAACCCTCCGCTGCACTCTGCCTGACCCGCGAATACCCAGCCCTGATCGGCTCCGAGGAAGCGCAGGTCGTCGCTGCTCAGACTCAGGACGCCGGCAGTTTCCTGCTCGATCTGCACCGTCGCGGCCTGCTGAAGAAGGACTTTGCACCACTGCCCATGAAAGTTGCCTGGCACACACCCTGTCACATCCGGGCTCTCTCACGCGAAGCCGCCATGCCGCAACTGCTCAAACTGATCCCGCAACTGGAAGTCACCGAGTTTGAAAAAGGCTGCACAGGAATGGCTGGAACGTTCGGACTGGCCGCTGAAAACTTCAACACTTCTCTCCGCATCGGCAGTGACGTCATTCGCACTATGCAGACCATCGACGCAGTTGCAGGAACCACCGACTGCAGCGCATGCCGCATGCAGATGGAACAACAGTCCGCAATCCCCACCATACACCCGATCAAACTGCTGGCCTTCGCCTACGGCCTGATGCCACGCCTGGAAAAGCGATTCAGAATCAAGCCAGCAGGGCTCAGTCTTTCCTGAACCAACCTTGACAGTTCAGTCGGACGCCTCACGGGGAGCGTCTTCGCTGTCCATCAGCAGCAACTGCACTTCGACGATCTCTGCAGAGCATTCAAAGAACGCATCCAGCACCGCAGGGTCAAACTGCCTGCCACGACCATCCCGCAGAATCTCAAAGCACTGATCACGAGGAAACGGAGGCTTGTAGGGTCGACGACTGGACAACGCGTCAAAGACATCCGCCACCGCGACGATTCGCCCCTCCAGCGGAATGTCCTCTCCCTTCAGCCCCAGAGGATAGCCACTGCCGTCCCACCGCTCGTGATGACTCTGTGCAATCCTTGCAGCCATCGACAACAGTGTGCAGGACGATGATCGCAGCAGATTACCGCCGGCATGTGTATGACGCTTCAGCAGGTCCCAGTCACGTCCCGTGTAGGGTTCAATAATCTGACGGCCAAAAGCACAGTGCTTCTTCATCAGCTCATACTCATCAACAGCCAGTGTCGCCGGCTTGAACAGAATCGAATCCGGAATGCCGATCTTTCCAACATCGTGCATCTGAGCAGCCTGCTCCAGCATCTCGAGGTCATCCTCCGGATACCCCAGTTGTCTGGCAATAATCGAGGTGTAGCGTCCCACACGGATCACGTGATTGCCCGTTTCATTGTCGCGATGCTCAGCCGCCCGCGCCAGACAAAGAATCAGGCGGTCACGCGACTCCTGCAAATCGCGAGTTCGCCGCTGAACTTCTCCCTCAACACGTTCCTCAAACTCCACTTCCCGGTAATAATAACGACGAACCACCAGCAGATTACGGACGCGCGGCAGCAGTTCCGTCACATCTGTCGGCTTCTTCAGAAAATCACTGGCCCCCAGCTCAAGTGCCTCACGTCGCGATTCCGGACCCTGATCGTGAGAAACAATGACGATCGGAATTCCGCGAATCTCCGGATCAACTCCCGCAGCCTGGAGTACCGCAGAGCCCGAAAAACCTGGACTCTCAGGATCCAGCAGAACCAAATCGGCATGTCCGCCGCGCATTTCTCGCAGCAGTTCATGCACATCATGCACCTGACGAACCGCATGATAACCCGCCAATTGCAGTCCGCGACGCATCGGTACCGCCGAAGAACTGCCGTCCGCAATCAGAATTCGCGCGGCGGAATCCACTTCACGCCATGAAACGTCCACCAGTCGGGAAGTCAGCTCTGAGCCGGCTGCACGGTGCATCGCTGACACCACGGACAGCTCCGGCCCGGCAGTCCCCAACACGTCATCTTCAAGGATTGAAAACTTATCAAGATCCATACGACCCCCCGAAACCGCCCGCCAGTCGGAACCTGCGCTGTTGACGGATTTCGTGGAATCTAGGTCGGGGAAACCCTTATCGTCGGCCAGCCAGCAGCATTCGCTGGCAATTAACCGTTCTCGAAAGCAACACCTGCCAACAACCCCTGTATTCCCTGCAACCGTTACCTGCACATTCCCCCAACAGCCGCTTCCGTCGTTTTTTCAGCAGCACCGAAACCGCCCATTGTGCCTGATTTGCGATTGCAGGTTCCTCAACCTAAACTGCACAATTCAGCGGTGGTCAAAAGTCCGACCAGCTCAGGGAGGTCCATTGTGCGTTTCCGGTCCCGCAGTCAGCAGCGACATGAACAGATCGTCAGTGGCACCCGTCGACTGACTTTCGTGCTTGCCGGGATTGTCGTCCTGGGCATGATCTGGGCAATTTCCGGAAGAGACTCGCAAACCACCGATACATCAGCGGCCAGTCGAGCTGCCGCTTCGCTGGCCTCGGAATCACCCGACCTGCTCGCCGATGAAATCCGCGTCGTCCCGCTGTCCGAACAGTCCCCCACCGATCTTGTCTCCATGATCGACTCAGCCGGGGCAGCAGCCCTCGATGCTGAACCCCGCGCCAGCACCGGACTCGACGATGCGCCACCCGCTCTCACTTCCGCGGTCCGCGATGATGTACTCGGCATCCTTTCCGGTGAAGTAACCTCACTCTACGGCACCCTGCGACTGGCTCAAAAGGTCTTCACCGGTCGCCGCAGCGAAATGCCCGACGGACGCTATGCCGTCTTCATGGAAGCTCCCGAAGCCTGTCGCGGAAAACCCTGGAGAATCCGCGGACGACTGCGCCGACTCACCCGCGCCGTGCTGCCGGAATCCGCCCTGAGCTACGGCATCCAGTCCGCCTGGGAAGCCTGGATTTCCACTCCCGACTCAGGACGACGTCTCGTCCACGTCATCGCTCTCAGCGCGGATCCCGGGCTGCCAATCAGTGAATCGCTGGGCAGGGATGGCCCCGATGTCGAACTAGCCGGCTATTTCTTCAAACGTGAAGGTTACGCAGCCAAAGGTACCGACGGGCTCGGTATCCCGGAACATGCACCACTGCTGATCTCTGAAAGAATTGCCCGCGCGCCGGCACCGCCAAAAGTCACCACAGCAGAAGAAATGAACCCCTGGCTGATGTGGATCGCATCAGCCGTCAGCGTCTGCGTGCTCTCCGTTCTCTGGAAATTCCACAGCGCTGACCATGACTTTCGCGGCACACACACACACTCACTCACACTGCCACCCATGCGACCCTCATTCGAAGGTGTCACCGCCGTCCCGATTCAGCAGATGCTCCACGATATGGAACAGGCTGCTCGACTGCAGCCGGAAACCTCACTCAACGCCCCGCCCGATGCGCTGATCTCCGTCAGTACCCCCGATGTCTGACCAACTGGCTCAGCTCCCGGAATCGCGGATGTTCAGCCGTACCACACCACTCAAATGCCGCAGATTCCGCCGCCACCACCTGCACCCCGGCTGCCGACATCCGCTGCAATCCCTGTGTCCGATCAGTCTCAAAACGACTTCCCGTCCCGTCCGCTGCAACAAACACCTGCAAACCCTCGCGCCGCAGTTCCAGTGCCGTCTGCAGAACACACACGTGCGTCTCAATTCCCGCCAGACAAACCTGAGTCAACGGAACGCTCCGAACCCCGTTCTGCTCCTCCAAAAACTGCAGCACTTCTCTCGCTGCACTAAAACGCAGCTTTGACATCCGTGGCAGATCCTCCGCACCATCCAGCAATGCCGGAACCACAGGTCCCAAACCCTTCGGATACTGCTCCGTCAGCAGAGTCGGCACGGAAAAAATAGCCGCCGCCTGCCGCAAAAACTGACAAACAGCCAACACGGTCTCTCCCTGACGAATCACAGGCAACAGTCGCTCCTGCAGATCAATCAGGACCAGACAACAGTTGTCAGCACAGAGTAATTCTGAAATATTCGGTCGCTCGCCGGACATCACTGCTCCTCAAACCTCATTGGCCCGCCAGCAGGGCACTGTCAGGCAGCCGATCGCCATCCACTCTGCAAAACACTGCCCGACTGCCCCGGCAGCAGCGTCTGCGGATCACGAGCCACATCGGACGCTGCCGACTCGTCCCCCTGACAAATACGCTCCGCCAGTCCCTCCAGTCGCTGCATCTCATCCGTCAGCAGACGACTCCACTCGCAAAACTGCTCTCGAGGCACATCCTCAGGCACCACAATCGGTGTTCCCGAAATCAAAATCGCCCTCGAAAACGGTTTCGGAATCGCCAGGTTCGTCCAGCTGCCAGGCACCCACCACGCATTCGATACCGCCATGCCGGTCGGCACCAGCGGTCGACCAGAACGCGATGAGATGAACACCACACCCTCCTTCATCTCACGACGCGGACCTCGAGGACCATCCGGGGTTATCGCAAGGTGATACTCAGGCTCGCTCAGGATCTCACGCACGGCCTCAGCACCACCCCGACTGCTGCTGCCCCGAATCGGACGAATCCCGGCCACCTGGGCCGCATCCGCCAAATAACCCCCGTCCCGATGACGACTGATCAGGCCGGCCAGATTCCACGTCCGACTGGAAAATACCGCCAGCACAATCTGATCATGCCACAACGCAAACGCATAACGCTGCTCACCACGCGGCCGCACATACGGCGTCACACCCGGAACCGCACTGTAAATCCGCGCCCGAACCGTCAGAAACAACAACTTCAACACCACATACGCTGCCCATGAAAGCAGCAAATTCACCATTCGAGAACGTATCTTCATGGCATCCCTGCCCCCGACTGCACGTCCAACATATCACTCGTCAAAACAATCAGCACCGGAATCCTAGCAAATCAACCGCGCTGTGTTGAGATGAGTCCTCACGCCGAAAATGAACAAATGAACACTAAACCAGCTCAAAGAAGCAGCCACGCCCCGCCACACCTGGCGACCCTGCAATCCACACAATCCTGCCAACCGCTTTCCCGAATACCTCATCAACTTCACAACACAAAAACGGAAACCCATCTGCGGAATCCCCACAGTCCTCGAAATCAGGTGCTACACTTCGCCTGAGTCCTTGAAAACCGCTTACAACACCGACCTCGGAATGGAAAAACTGCCATGCGACGCCTCCTGCAGCGGTTCCTGAAAGATGAAGGCGGTATTGTTGTCTCTGCCGAAATCGTTCTTGTGACCACTGTGCTTGTCATCGGCGCGATGACCGGGCTTTCGGCACTGTCCAGTGCCGTCAACAGCGAACTGAATTCCGTAGCCGCAGCCTGCTACAACTCGTACCAGGACGGTTACGGCAATGGCAATGGTGGCTATAACCAGGGTTACAACAACCCCGCATACAATGGCGATGAACTGGCTGGTTACGGTCCCGTGGGGCCGGGCGACATGCCCTGACAGGCCCCCTCGCTGACCAATCGCCCCGCTGCAATTCAGCGCGCGTAGGTTGCCTTCATCAGGCCGAACACGACAGCCCCCGCCACCACCCCTATCATGATTTGCTGGACGCCCACCGCGCCGTTATTCAGAAACCAGAACAATCCCACCGTGCCGATAATTGACCAGCATGTGGCGATCGCGGTAATCATCAGTCGCTCTCGCTTCTGATCTTCTGTCAGCGGAGCAGACTTGCTGCGAACTTCCTTTGCCGCTGGCTTCTGAACAGTCTTCTCGGGCTTCCCCGACTTCGCCTCTTTGCCGTTGGCTGACTTCGCTGATACATCCTCAGCAGCCTCTTCACGCATCCCCGGCGCGTAATACTTTGCGATTGCCTGATTGATGGACCGCGGCACCGCCAGTACTGCTCTCATCGGCACACCGCAGCGAATCCGGATTTCCTCTTCCAGCTCATGCGATGGCTCATCCGAACACGCTACCAGAATGCAGCCTCGATCCTCAAACAGAGGCAGACAGGAATGTCGCTTGACCACCCTTCGAGGAATCCTGTCGAGCACCGAGTCGTCCGGCAGCATATCTTCCAGATCCGCATAGGACAGTCGCAGTTCTGCAGCCAGTGCCCGGCAGGCATCCGGAGGCTCCACCAGCTTCATCTGAATCACAGCGTCGCGATGCGAAAGGCCTCGCGCCTCTGCAAAATGCTCAATCTCAGACACCTGTCCCCGCTTGATCAGACTGCGTGCCACCAGGTACTGCAGCACTGTACGGGTTTCGCTCTCGTCAACCGCCGGAGCCTCACGGCCGAGACTGCGGTCGTACTCCACCTTACCGTCCGGATCCGTCAGACACAGCATAGCCTTGGCCAGTTCATTCAGCAGCTCCTGCGAACGCAGCAGATACTGACCCGTCGCATACTTTCTGACGTGCGCATTGAGCTTGCGGTAGTTGGCACGGACTTTTTCAGCATCGTCCTCGAACATCACCAGTCGCAGCAGAGTGTAGTGATCCGGTGGACGCACGTCGGCAGGAATCCCCAGCCATTCCTTGTACACATCAATGTCGGACATTACTCAGACTCCACAACTCACGGATTCCTGATCCAGCACAACACGCCCCTCTTTAACACGCCTGGGCAGGCAAGGCAAGGAGCCGACCACCTTCAAAACGGAAAACGATCGTCGATTTTTGCAGTCGCCAGTTCCGTCAGAAAACCGGACAGCCGCTCGACTATCACCTCCATCAACCGCACACCCTTGTCCGCAGTCGCAGCATGCGGGTTGCCCGCACCCGTGTTGGTCGTCAGCAGGTGCCAGGGGCGAGTAATCGAAATCCAGCCTCGCTCGACCTCGGTGAATCGTGTCGGAGCCGTCCGACCCTCATCCGCCGCCAGTGTACCATCCGCGTGCAACGCCACCAGATTTCCAAAATATGCCAGCGCCAGTGATGTTTCCATCTCCCCCGCATGATCATCAGGCTGCTCAAAAATCGCACCCTTCACATCCGCAGTCAACCCGCGAAACCAGTCACACAGAAATAACTGCACACCCGTCCGACCATGCAGCTCACGCAGCAACGGCTTGAACTCGTTCCCGCCATGACTGTTAAGAATCAACAGTTTGTGAATCCCATGACCCGCCAGAGATTCCACCAGATCCCGTATCACCAGCCCCAGCGTCGTCGGATTCACGTTCATCGAAAGGCGACAGCGACTCTGATTCGTCTCCGTGCCGTAAGGAATCGCCGGCAGCATCACCACCTTCGCGCCTCGTTCCCACGCCGCAGCACACGCGCGACTGGCAATCGCCTCCGCCTCAAAAGTATCCGTGCCGTATGGCAGATGCAGATTGTGCGGCTCCGTCGCACCCATCGGCAACACCGCCACCTCGTACGAACACGCCTTCACCTGAGCATAATTGGTTTCCGCCAGTATCCACGGTCGCATCACACACACCCCACTGACAACTGACAACTGACAACTGACAACTACCCCAACATCGCCCTGCGAACTTCACAGATCAGTCTGGGCAGATACACCCGCTGGCTGATAAACGGCTCGTCCGGACTGAAACCCGTCAACCCGCAGGCCACCTCAGAAAAATCCTGCACGCTGATCGCCCAGCCCTCGACCGGAGCCCAGCCGAAGACCAACTCCACCTGAACCCCCTCACGTCGCACCGACACCCACCGAGTATACTCGTCCGAAAAATCGAACGGCAGATACACCTGCCCACCATCCGACAACTGCTGCAGCAGCTGCAGCCAGCCTTTCAGCAGTTGCCGCAGGCCACTCTGAACCGAATTCTCAACCGCCTGCGGCACCACATCATCCGCCGAAGCCACCTGCGGATCGATCAGGGCTGCATCCGACAGCCCAAGATAGTAACATTCCCCGAGGCGGGATTCCTCACCCAGGCAGACTTCAATCTGATTGTGAGGATTTACCGTGACCGTTAGCTTCCACATTCGCCTGCTCTGATGTTTCGATTGCGACCCTGAAAAAGAACACCCATCTGACTGGATCCTGATATGGTACGAGTTTTGTGCACTGCGTTAAATGGTGAATCCGGCCCCCATTTCGGAATGCTGCGGGATGCCGGGCACGAATGCTGCGTCGTCGACCGCAAACTCAACCTCTGGGACCCCGCGGTCCTCATTCACGCTGCGCAGGACTTTGATGCCGTCATTGCCGGCTCAGAACCCTGGCCCGCTGATGTTGTCGCTGCTGTACCGCGTGTGCGAGTCCTGGCGCGAGCCGGTGTTGGATTCGATGCCATCCATCTGCCCGCCTGCGACGAACGCCAGGTTGTTGTCGCCACAACTCCCGGCTGCAATCACCACTCCGTCGCCGAACACACCATTGCCATGCTGATGGCCGTCGGCCGTGGCTTCCCGGCTCTCGATCAGGAAGTCCGTCGCGGCGAATGGAATCGCAACCCGTCCCCGCGCATCTGGGGCCGCACACTCGGCCTCGCAGGACTCGGACGCATCGGACAGGCCACGGCCATTCGCGCACTCGGTCTCGGTATGCGGGTCATTGCTTATGACACATTCCCCCCGGCCGCATTCGCTGCACAGCACGGAATCCCGCTCGTGCCCCTCGAACAGCTCATCGCCGAATCCGATTTCATCTCGCTGCACCTGCCAGCGACAGCAGAGACCCGACACATGATCAACGATGCTTCCATCGCCCGCATGAAGCCCGGTGTGATCATCATCAATACCGCTCGCGGTCCGCTGATCGATGAACCCGCACTGATCCGCGGACTGCAGTCAGGAAAAATCCGCGGTGCCGGTCTCGATGTGTTCGAAACCGAACCACTGCCACTCTCCAGCCCACTCATCGGCATGCCAAATGTTATGCTGGCCGGACACGTCGCCGGACTTGATAACGAATCCCATGATGCCACCTGGGCACTCGCCGCCGAGATCATCCTGCGATTGCTCCGCGGTGAATGGCCGGCTGAATGCATCCAGAACCTGAAAGGCACCAGCGGCTGGACCTGGTGATCAGGAACAGACAGGAGCGGTCCTGGTGATCGCTCCTGCTTCACCCCTGCCGCACTCCATACTCCGCCGGAACCCGCCGCAGATCTCCGTCCGGAAGAATAAACACGCCGTCCACAATTGCCTCTTCCTCCTGCAGAACTTCCGGTTGCTGACAACCCGCCAGCACCCGCACGGCAAAGATCTCCTGCACACCCTCGTCAAACTTCACCCACCCAAGCAGCCCACCAGTCTCCAGATCCACGGCCGCCACGCCGCAAATTCGTTCGCGACCAGGCTCCGTAATCGGAATCCCGCTGAACAACGCTGACTCGCGTACCTGAGACAAACCCACAAATGCAACCCGACCACAGAAGTCCAGGCCTCGAGTAAATCCGGGCAGACCCGTCAAAGCCTCATACTGACCGCTCCCAGCATCCACCACACCCAGCGTCCCCGATCCCGATTCCAGCAGCCACAGGCGATCCCGGTACCACCGTGGCGAATGAGGCATCGACAGCCCGGTCGCCACAGCCTCTCCCGATGTGACCTCCAGCAACACACCACCGTCCTTCTTGGCCGGACGCCAGCCACCCGCCGAGTCCGCACGACCCAGTGCCGTGACATACCGAATCTCACCATCCCGCAATCCCAGCCCGTTCAGATGACAACGGTCCTCCGGAGCCAGCGCGCTGATGAACGGTGGCTGCCAGCGAGGCTCAAAACTGTAGACTGAACTGCGAACTGACAGGCAAGAAAACAACGTGTTCACAAACCACAACTCGTCCCCCACCCACTCCATCTCGTGAATCTGAATATTACCCGTCACATGCGATAACCGCTGCACATAACAGCGATCACAGCCTGCTCCCGTCCCCGCAAAACCAGCGGCAGCGTCATTCGCATGAAACTCCACGACGGAATTGCGAGTCCCCACGGCCAGCCGCGGCCCCCGCAGGGCTAAACCCATCGGCTTCGGAAAACCGCAGAAATGAGTATTCAAATGGCCAGATACAGACCTCAGCAAAACCAGTTTTCCGGCCTGATATGTCGTGACCGCCAGTGAAACTCCCAGTTGCTGAAGCAGGGCGGGAAACGAGGCCGTATGCACACTGCCCAACTGGTTCCCCGTCGTCTCCGCTGACTCCTCATGATTTGGCATTGCGACACCCCTCGAAAACTTCGTCACCTGCTCCACCGCAGCCAGCCACCAGCTCACGCTGCAAACATCAGTTCAAAATCACAGAACGCAATCCCCACCTGCATCTGCCAGCCTGCACCCGTTCAAAATACCACTCGGAGCAGTGGTTTGTTGCTTTTTCCATCAACGCTGACGTAACCAGTCAAATCCGCAGAACCGTTCAGGTTCAACATTCTCTGACTGCCAGTTGCTCCGATTCAGGGTCTTCCTGTTGAACATGCTCCCGCAGCGCGGCAAACTTTTTACTGCGGGTTTCTCCTCACAGCGCATCCCTTGCGCTCCGGTCCTGCACTGCTTTGCACCGCCGTGGACGCGGCCTGCATCCGACGCTCCCCGGCACTGCTCTGGCTGCTGACCCATGGCCCTGTTCCCAAACTGATGGCAACTTTGAATCTCCGCTTTGGATGCTGACAGCTTGAAAGGTTTGACATGTCCGCTTTCAATCTACGTGGACTGTTTTCCGGTTTCACTACAACCTCCATGCTGACACACCGATCCGTGCGTTCCCGCCGCAGCACCGGGCGTCCGGGAAGGCTGCCCCTGCTGGATCCTGTCCAGACCCTCGAAACCCGTATTCTGCCGGCCACTATCACCGTCACATCGCTGGATGACGACGTTATGCAGAACGGCTTCGTCACTCTCCGCGAAGCCATTCAGGCAGCCAACACCAACAAAGCTGTCGACGGATCAGTCGCCGGCAGCGTTGGCGAGGACACGATTGTCTTCGCCCCCACGCTGGACACCTCCGCCGGACTCATCGCCAGCCTTGCCATGTCCGGCGAGCAGTTCACCATCTCAGAATCAGTGAAAATCATCGGCAACGGTTCTCTGAAAACTGTCATCGATGCCAGCAGCAGCTCGCGCATCTTCTTCGTCAGCTCCGGCAGCCTGACTCTTGAAAAACTGACCCTCCAAAATGGTAACCTGGGCGCAGACTCGGGGCCGGGGGATCTGCGGAATGCTGGTGCAGCCGTACTCCTCGCCTCCGGCGGTACTCTGACCATCAACGACTGTCGGATTCAGGAAAACACGACAGCCGGTGCTTTTTCATCAGGCGGGGCTGTAGCCGCCGTCTCCGGTTCCATCACGATCAGCAGCAGCCTGTTCCGCAACAACAGCACCACGGGTGCTTCCTCCCCGGGTGGCGCTGTCTTCTCAGGCAGCGGAGCGGTGCAGATCAACAGTTCCACCTTCATCCAGAATTCCACCGGCGGAGATGCTTCGGGCGGTGGTGCTGTTGCAGTGGGCACAGCCGGACTGACCATCACGGATTCACTCTTCAACGAAAATTCCACACAGAACACCAATTCTCCGGGCGGAGCGATCTCAACCAGCGCCGGCGGCGTGGTCATCACCTCCAGCCGCTTCAGGGGCAACAGCACAGCCGCCGCGAACTCTTCAGGCGGCGCCATCTTCTCACAATCCGGCGCTCTCCTGCTTGACTCCACCTGGCTTGACGAAAATCAGACACAGGCTGACGGTTCTCCCGGCTCGGCAATCGCCACAGCCTCAGCAGCAGTCTCCCTGCGCCGCTCAACTCTCGCCGACAACTTCACCGCCGGAACCTTCTCCGGCGGTGCGCTCGCTACCCTCTCCGGCACCGTCATTGCCTCTCAATCCACATTCTCCGGAAATGCCACACTCGGCACCGGTTCCACCGGTGCGGCGATCCATGCCGAAGGCGGGCAGATCACCATCAGCCAAAGCACCTTGACCCGCAACAACGCGGGCCGCAATGCTCAGGCGGCAATTTCCGGAGGTGCCATCTTTGCCACCGCAACCAGTGTCAACATCGAAAACTCCATCGTTGCCGACAATCAGGCTCCATCCACCGGCACAGACATTGCCTTCACCGCTGCTGCCGGAAAAACACTCAGTGTAAAATCCAGCCTGATCGGTCGCAGCGACGGCACCACTCTCGTGCCCACCACAGGCACCACTCCTGATAACCAGGGCAACCTGATCGGTGGAACCACTGCAGCCGCAGCCATCAACCCGCAACTTTCCGCACTGTTTCAGTTCGGAGGTCCGGTGCCCGTGCATCTGCCGCTGGCCAGCAGCCCAGCCATCGATCGCGGCAGCAATGCACTGGCCGTCGACCGCACAAAAGGCAACGAACTGCTCACCACGGACCAGCGCAGCAACGTGCTCATGAAACGTGTCGTCGGTGGTACCGTGGATATGGGAGCAGCCGAACTCTTCACCCTCGCCGGACCGCTGGTTGTTACCATTGCCACAGACGAAATCGATGGGAACGTCGCGGCCAGTGATCTGTCCCTCCGCGAAGCTGTCACGCTCGCCAATGGCAGCGCTGGCACCGACACCATCACTTTCGCTGCCGCAATCAACGGTTCAGAAATCGACCTGACACTCGGCCAGATCACTCTCAGCGATTCTGTAATTCTCACGGGCAACGGAGCCACTCGCACCATCGTCGATGCGCAACTCGGTTCACGCCTTTTCGACATCACCGAATCTGCCGCCACCGTCAGCATCAGCGGAATGACACTGAAAAATGGTCGCACGACCGGCAACGGTCACCTGTTCAGCGATGATCGATTCCAGGGTGCCGGCATTCGCTCGCAAGCGACAGGCAGCCTGACTATCGCCGACAGTACGCTCTCCGGAAATACTACTGGTGGCAGTTACTCGGGCGGTGCGGCCATCGCAGCACAAAACGGCAAACTGATCATTACCGGAAGTACACTGTCCGGAAACACGACAAACGGTGGCGAAAGTGACGGAGGAGCCATCCATGTCCGACTGATCGATCTGCAAATCGCTGACAGTACGGTGACCGGAAACTCCACCAAAGGCAACTGGAGTTATGGCGGAGCCATCTATGCAGAGGGTCGCGTGCTGTCAGTTACACGCAGCACGATCTCAGGTAATCAGACCGCCGGCATCGGTGCTGTCGGTGGTGCCGTCGCCTTCTACGACGCAGCAGGGACCGGAAAACTTCTGATCAGTCGCAGCACGATCTCGGGAAACAGCACCACCGGGCGCTGGTCACACGGCGGTGGAATCTACGCCAGCTTCTCAAATGTTATCCTCTCCCAGACCACACTTTCCGGCAACTCGGTCAGCGGTACGGAAGCTGAAGGCGGCGGCCTGTTCGTCTCCGGCTTTTCCAACGAAACAAACACCGGCACTCAGACCATCATCAGTCAAAGCACAGTGACACTCAACAAATCCGTAAAGAGCGGCGGTGGCGGTATCCGTGGCGGCAACGAACTGCTGATTCGCAACAGCATCGTCGCTGGTAACACGGACAACGCCGTCGCTTCGGATGTTCTGCCATCCCAATTCGGAATGCAGACTGCGTTCAGCCTTATCGGGCGCAGCGAAGGCACTGGCCTGACCCCCTCAGCCGTTCCCAACACCAATGGCAATCTGATCGGTGGTACCACCGCAGCCACGGCACTGAATCCCAAACTTGGCCCGCTGCAGATCAATGGTGGGCTGACCATGACTCACGCTCTGCAGTCCGGCAGCTCCGCCATCGACCGTGGCAGCCTCGCTCTGGCTGTTGACGAAACTGCTGTCGATAAGCCCGCACTGACCAACGACCAGCGCGGCGGACGCTTCATGCGAATCCTGGACGGTGACCACGTCGGAACACCGCCCGCAATCGTCGACATGGGAGCCGCTGAATTCGCCGGAATCCGGCTGATCTTCCCTGCCCCCAATGCCTTCACACTCAAACCTACTTTTACCTGGAATGCATTTGCCGGAGCCGTCAAGTACCAGGTTCAGATCAACAATGTCACCACGGGAGTCGCCAGGTTCCGCGAAGCCACCGTCACCGGGACATCCTATACTCCTTCGCAGGAGATGGCCCTTGGTGAGTACAACGTCTGGATCAGACCCGTCTTTGCTGGCGATGTCCCCGGTAACTGGAGCAGCACTCAGACCGCGTTCCTGCTGCCGGCCGTCACATGGACCAACATGCCCCGCACTCAACTCGTCTCCAAACCCACCCTCACGTGGAACAACCTCAAAGGCGCCGTCAAATACGACCTTTGGGGAGATAATTTCTCGGCAGGTATTACGCAGGTATTCCGACTGATCGTCAATGGGGCCACCGGCACCACGACCAGCTGGACACCCCCAACTGACCTCGCCATGGGAAAACATCGCTTCTGGATCCGCGGTATCGACGCCAAAGGCAATGCCGGACGCTGGTCCATTCTCTACGAAGCACTCGTTGTCACTCAGGTCAAACCAACCGGACCGGCTCTCTCCACCTTCGACGCGACGCCGACCTTCACCTGGAACGCCGTGCCCGGCGCCGCCAGCTATCAGTTCTTCCTAAGAAATCAGGCGACCAACACCATGGTCTTCGACGGCCTGTCCGTCGCCACCAACACCTTCACACCAGCCAGTGATGTACCCACCGGAAACTACAGATGGTGGGTCCTCGCCGTCAGCTCCGCACAGGCCGGCAGCATTCGCAGCGGTGGTGCTGAATTGCGTGATCTGAATATCGGCGGACAACCAGCCATCACCTCACCCGTCGCCGGTACCACTACCGGTACCAAACCCACCATCACATGGCAGGCCGTTGACGGGGCTGTCTCTTACATCGTCTTCATGAATCGTACGTCCGCACCGACAGGAAACGTTCTCAACATCACCGGTATCACAACCACCAGCTTTACGCCCTCGGCCGCCATCGCAGCCGGCGACTACAGGCTGTGGCTGCGAGCCGTTGATGGCACAGGCAAACTGTCCAGCTGGAGCACCGAAGTCAACTTCAAGATTGCCGCAAAAGATCCGGCACCAGCCGGCAACAGCATCCAGCTGGCCAGCATCCCGGAAAATCTGCTGCCCTCTCAACTGCCCGCTGACGAAGCAGTCACGCGAAAGCAGCCCAGTCGAAAACCAGCCGCTGAGACGGAAATCGCGGGCATCAGCGTCCAGACAGACCTGACATCACAAACAAATAATCCTCGGCCTGCCCACGCCACGACCGCGCCGGAACCCGCGGGTCCGGCACAGCTGGATACTCTCCTGCTGGACCTTGTCATGGAAGACTGGCAAATTGCGTCAGTGCTGCTGGACAGCCCTAACGGTTGAACCGCACGACACCGTCGACCAGCACTGTTTTCACGACCGCAGGCAGTTTCTCACCGTCAAATGGGGTGTTCCTGCTGCGTGACGCAAACCTGCCGGCATCCACCGTCCACTCAGCCTGCGGATCGATCAGCGTGATATCCGCAGGCTGACCTGCCCCCAGAGTACCACAGGGCAGTCCCAGTACATCCGCCGGCCCCTTTGTCAGCCGGGCAATCAACTGCAGCCATGTCAGATGCCCCGGACGAATCAGCGCCTGCACACACACACTTAAAGCCGTTTCCAGACCGCAGATACCAAACGGAGCCTGATCCAGTTCCACCTGCTTCTTCTCCTGAGCACGCGGCTGGTGGTCGGCTGAAATTGCACTGATCGTGCCATCCCGCAGCCCCGCAATCAGTGCGTCTACGTGCTCGCGCGAACGCAGCGGAGGATTGCACTTGTACATCGGATCGAATCGATCCATCACCTCATCAGTCAGCAGCAGATGATGCGGAGCCACGTCGCAGGTGACCGCCAGCCCGGCTGCTCGAGCCTGCCTGATGCGAGCCACCGAATCCCGAGTGCTGACACACATAAGATGCACTCGACCACCCGTCAGCTCTGCCAGTGCGATGTCACGGCCCGTCATAATGTCCTGGGCCGCAGCGGGAATGCCGCGCAGCCCAAGCCGAGTCGACTGGAAGCCCTCGTGCATTACCCCCTGTTCCGCCAGCTCCGGCACCATTGCAAAATGCAGCACCGGACGACGAAACATTCGCGTATATTCAAGCGCGCGACGCATCACTTCCGCATTGGCCACCGGATGCATCGCATCCGAAAAACCAACAGCACCACCCTGCACCAACTGGCCAATCTCCGCCAGTTCCTCACCTTTGTGCTGCTTGGTCACCGCGCCCAGAGGATATACACGACACTGCCGGGCACGCTCCGCCTGCAGTCGGATAAACTCGGCCGCCGAACGATTGTCCACCACCGGGCTGGCATCGGACTGAGCACAGATGGTGGTAAAACCACCAGCCAGCGCCGCAGCAGTGCCCGTCAATACACACTCATCCTCCTCACATCCAGGCTCACGCAGCGACACATGCAGATCCACAAATCCCGGACAGACCAGCAGCCCTGCGGCATCCAGCACCGGTATTCCCGGAGCAGCGTCGGCGGGGACTGTCCCCGGAGCAACCACGGCAGCTATGCGACCACCACGTACCCACACATCCGCCAGAGCATCAGTTGCCGACGCAGGATCCAGCACTCGGCCACCACGAATCCAGACCTCACTCACGCCGCACCTCCGCTTCCCGCACGACGCTCACGAGCCAGCAGTGACAGGCAGGCCATCCGAATCAGCAGACCATTCGAAACCTGATCAAGAATCACTGAATTGGGGCCGTCCGCCACGTCCGGCGTCAGCTCAACTCCCCGATTGATCGGACCTGGGGCCAGCACCAGAAGATCCTTCCGCGCCCGACGAATCCGCTCCGCATTCATCCCGAACAACTCGGCATACTCCGCAATCGACGGGAAAAAAGCCCCCCTCTGCCGCTCAAACTGCACCCGCAGCAAATTCACACAATCCACCTCCGGAAGAATCTCATCCAGATTCCATGCGACCTCCACACCCAGTTGACGGATCTCAGTCGGCACCAGAGTCGAAGGGCCGCAGACAATCACCCGCGCCCCCAATTTCACCAGCCCATGAATATTCGAACGAGCCACTCGGCTGTGTCGAATATCACCCACCAGTGCCACCGTCAGTCCTGCGATCCGGCCGCGATGCCGACGAATGGTGTAGATGTCCAGCAAACCCTGAGTCGGGTGCTCATGAGTCCCGTCGCCCGCATTCAGTACACCCGCCCGCAAATGTCTCGACAGCAGATGCGGTGCCCCTGGAGTCTTATGGCGACAGACCACCAGATCCACACCCATCGCCTCAATCGTCAGGGCCGTATCAATAAACGTCTCACCTTTCGAAAGGCTGCTGGAGCTGGCTGAAAAGTCCACAGTGTCCGCGCCCAGACGACGCGCGGCCAGGCTGAAACTGGTACGAGTCCTGGTGGAGTTCTCGAAGAACAGATTGGCAACCACCAGCCCCTTCAGAGTACTCAGACGCTCCGAGCCTCCGGCTGTCGCACGCTCCAACTCCTCCGCAAGATCCAGTACAGTCGTCAGTTGAGCAGCCGTCAGCCGCTCCAGACCCAGCAGATGCCGCTCACCCCATGGACCGCTGAGAGGAAGTTCCGATATTTGCATCGCCCCCGGTCCGCTCCTTTCACCCGACACTGCCAGTTGGTAGCCCCGGCTGTCAGACATTACCCTGTTCGCTGCTCAGCTTTCCCGCTGCAGACGCGTCAACTGGCCTGTACCGGCTGCTGCCAGACGCAGCATAGCCTGCAACTGCGATTCATCAAACGGCTGCCCTTCTGCCGTACCCTGAACCTCAATAAAACGACCACGACCAGTCATCACCACATTCATATCCACTTCCGCTGTGCTGTCCTCGGAATAATCCAGATCCAGCACAGCAACCCCACTCACAACCCCCACACTGATCGCTGCCACGGAATCCAGCAGAATCGGCTGGCCACCAGTTCCCAACCCTCCGGGAAACACAGCTGACACGGCATCCGCGAGCGCAATGTAACCACCCGTGATGCTGGTTGTCCGAGTCCCGCCATCAGCCTGCAGCACATCACAGTCAACAGTAATCGTGTGATCACCCAGCGCCGCAAAATCCACCACAGCCCGAAGACTGCGACCGATCAGCCGCTGAATCTCTGTCGTGCGACCATCCACCTTGCTGCGTTCACGCTGTTTGCGAGGACTGGTGCTGCCTGGAAGCATCGAATACTCACCCGTTACCCAACCCTGCACTGCAGCAGCCGGATCCCGCGGGCGACGCCACGGCGGCACACCCTTTTCGACACTGGCCGTACAGAGCACCATGGTGTTGCCAGCTTCAATCAGAACGCTGGCCTGCGCTGTCCTGACGAATCCCCGCTGAATCTTCAGGACACGCAACTGATCCGCGGCTCGCCCATCATGACGCTGCATGTTCGGATCCCACAACAGCGGACTGCGGACGACTGACCAGCAACAGGCCAGCCACGTGGAACAGCAGCGGAGTCAGCAGCAGGTCACCAGCCAGGGTTCCGCGAGCAAACGGCAGGCCGTTGACCAGGCACTGCAGCAAACCCTGAGCCGTCTGTGGATACAGATACTGACCATTCAGCGGCATACACCATGCACCCGTGTTACTGATCAGAAAAAACAGTACCGCTGAAACCAGACCAGCGGCCAGCGCCCGCGAAGTCGTCCGGGGCCGCAGACAGTAACCAGCCAGCAGCACAAACAGATAGGCCGCATAGTCGAAAGCCATCGACCCGTAAAAACCATAACCCGTTCGCCAATGGAGCGCCGCGTCGGAAACCAGTCGAGTCCCCAGAACGGCAAGCACTGCCAGCCACACCGGACGAACTCGAGCACCGCAGAAAACCGCCAGAGCCCCCAGCATTGAAAGGTTCTCAAGCGGCATTGGCAGCAACCGCAGTACCACACACAGCAATGCCGCAGCAAACACAAACAGACCCGTTACTTTCGCACTCATCACTTTTCCCCTCCGGCCGCACCACGCCGCAATCGGTCGTTCAATGCGACCCCCAGACCAAGCTCACGAAACTGTCGAGCGATGATAACGTCCAGACCGGCAGAGTCGAGATCCCGCAGGGCTGCAAAAAAACCAGCAGCACAAATTTCAGGATTTCCTTCGCGGCAAAGGCGGAAAATTCGGTCAAAACCGGGAATTTCTGACTCAGGCCCCCAGGTCAGCAGGCCACTTCGCAATCCCGGTACCGGTATTGCCACATCGGATGCTGCGATCAGACGCAGTGGCGTTCGCGGGGCATAGTGGCGACTGAGCATTCCCGGAGCAGGCTGGGCTGAGTCTTCAAGTGCGGCATCAGGTCGAGCCGTTTCGTAGTGACCCAGCAACTCCGCAAGACGCTCCGGACCTACCCCGCCCGGCCGCAACACCACCGGAATTTCCCCCATCAGCGACACCACAGTCGATTCCACTCCCACACGGCACGGACCACCGTCCAGGACGTAATCCACACGTCCGCCCAGGCCCGCCATCACATGAGCCGCGGTTGTTGGACTGATCCCGCCAAATGGGTTGGCACTGGGAGCTGCCAGTGGACAGCCAGACTCACGCAGTAACCGCTGAGCCATGGCATGAGCAGGAATGCGAACGCCCACACCGGGTAACCCGGAAGTCACCAGGTCCGGCACACTTGCAGCCCTCGGCAGCACCAGTGTCAATGGCCCCGGCCAGCATGACTCCGCCAGTCGCCACACCAGTGGCGGGACAGCGCTGACAACTGCCGGTAATTCAGACACATCCGCCAGATGCACAATCAGCGGATCAAACGTCGGTCGCCCTTTTGCAGCAAACACTTTTGCCACCGCACAGGCATCCAGCGCATTCGCCGCAAGACCATATACCGTTTCCGTGGGCATGCCCACGAGGCCACCCGCACGCAGTATCCCGGCCGCGCGAACCACGTCCGTCCCAAACTGTGTCATGCCACCCGGCGTTGATCCCCAGGGCAGTGGATTGCCCGACTGAGACTGCATCAGAATGACTCCCGCAGCTCAGTCAACAAACACTGCAATGCAACTGACATTGTCACGAGAGCCGGCACTGAGGGCCGCCGCAACAAGAGTCTCACAGGCCTTCTGCGGATCCGACGCTGCCTTCAGCAGCCGAGCGATCTCGCTGTCCTTCAATCCGTCATTCAAACCATCGCTGCACAACAGAAACCGATCGCCCGAACGCGGAGAAAGCTCAACAACCGACGCACCCGAAGCACCGTCACGACACCCCAGATACTTGTACAACACATTCTTGTACCGATGAGTCTTCGCTTCCTCAGGACTGATCGTGCCGGAATCAAGCAATGCCTGCGTAATCGAATGGTCGGTTGTCAGTTGCCGCAGCACTCCGCCCCGTAACTCGTAACAGCGACTGTCACCCACACCCACCGCGTAAAACACATCGCCCACACGCAGCAACAGTACAACTGTGGTACCCATACTGCGAGCAGACGGGTCGACTTCGCTGAGCGCTATGATTTCGGTATTCGCAGAAGAAATCGCACGGTCCAGAACATCACGCACAGCCGCAGGCGTCGCCGACTGAAAATCAAGGCGCTGCTCAAGATAACGCGGAATCAGCTCAACAGCCATGGCACTGGCTTTTTCACCAGCACTCTGACCACCCATACCGTCAGCCACAATGAACAGTCGCTGCCGCGCATCAACATGGCAGCTGTCCTCGTTGTTCTCTCGAAAATTGCCGGTCACGCTGAGATGACCCGTGCGAATGGCTGGCATGAATCCGCTTGTTCACCTGTATATATGGCAGGAACCGCTGCCCCGATACACCTGTCAGATCGCTGCAAATTGTCCAGAAAATCCGCAGAAAGGCAACTGTAACCGCTGGTTCTGCAGTGAAAAGTCGGGATTCGGGCACCACATCAGAGCACCACACCACCGCCACAGATCGTCTCAACAACATTCGACAAACCCAGCGTCGTCGCAGAAATCAATAACTCCCCGGCCTCAAATCCCGCAGAGGCACCCAGCATGCGTCCCTGTCCCTCCACCAGTCGGAACACCCGGTCCTTACCCGGCGGAAACTGAGTCGCATAACACCGAATCGAACGTATTTTCTGCTCCAAAGTCGCAGAAATGTCCGCGACAAATGCTCCACCACCCGTCGGCACCTGCAAGGTCTGCAGCCCCAGCGGGTACCACAACTGCTTCTGTATACGATGCACCGGCAACCCGTCAAAATGCTCGTCCCACTTTGACAGACGACTGTAAAACACAGCTGCATCCGTAATCTGCATCGCCTGCCAGTGGTCCGGAGAAGCCATCGGCGTCCGATCCGCTATCCCCAGCACCAGACGCGGCCTCCACCGCCGAAATACCTTCGCAAGGGCCACTCGAGCCTCAAAACTGTCAAACAATCGACGATTCGGCAGCGTCAGCGTTTCACGATAATGCACGCCCAGCTCCCTCGCCGCTGCACCAGCCTCGGCCAGACGTACCTCCGGACCAGGGCTCAGCGGAGTCGGCTCGCCGTCCGTCAGATCCACAATCCCCACGCGATAACCCTGCTGTACCATCCGCGCCAGAGTCCCGCCGCAGCCGATCTCAACGTCATCCGGATGCGCACCCACCGCCACCACATCCAGTGCATCCGACATGCCGCTCACTCTCCCCGCATCAATCACAACTGCCAGCACTCCACTCACCCGACACGCAACGCCCCTCGCTACAGCGATGTCGCACTCACCGGATCCCACTTCGCCGTGTTCTGATCCACCGGCACCACAAACAACTCCACCCGACGGTTGCGCTGTCGAGCCGTATCAGTGGCCGATCGCTCCAGAGGATGAAACTCACTGTAACCCATCGCAGCCACTCGCTCCGGCTGCACACCCAGACGCATCAGCTCCAGAATCACAGCGTCCGCTCGGTCCGTCGACAAATGCCAGTTCGTGGGATGCTTCATCGCTGTCTCCGGACGCACGATCAACTGGTCATCCGTGTGGCCCACAACCAGCACCTTCATCCCCTGAGCAGCCCCGGCCGTCACGCTCGAAGCAAACTCCTTCAACACCGGACCAGCCTCAGGACGGATCACGTCACTGCCCAGATCAAACAAAATATCACTGCGAAACTTATTCAATCCGGTTGACGGGTCATACTGAAACCCGTCCGCTGACAATCCCGCCCCAGGCTGGTCAGTCACCGAATCCCCAAACGCCTGGGCCACTCGGTCAGACAGTAAACCCTCACGCTCCGATGCCAGATTGTTCAGACGCTCACCCATCGTGCCAAGCTGCGACTGAGTCTCCGCAAGCTGATTCAACAACGCCTGATTTTCAGACGTCAGGCCACGCGACATCTGCTCAAGCTGCTGGTTCTGAACGTACAGATCCCGCGCCTGTCGCTGCGCCGCAGTCAACTCATCACTGCCCTTACGCAGACAGCAACCCGAGGACAATAACGCCAACAGAGATACCAACAGCAAACAGTTCTGCTTCAGTCTGGCCGCCATGCCTGTCTTCCTGACTTTCCACGACCGAATTACCCGACAGAGGAAAAAGCCCCCCGCCACGCCAACAATCGGCCCGGTCCGCCCCCCAGAGTAACCCCGGGCGGATTACACGGTGAAGACACCTTTACGGCTTTTTGAACCAATCAGAGCGACACCACACACCAACCACACCCGGAACTCACAAGTCCAGCAGTTTCTGCCGCTGCTCCGGCAATTTCTGCCACTCCTTCAATACACAGAATATGTACAAAAGAACACATCACCAGGGAGCACGCGGCACAACCGGCTCCCAACTGCCACTCGCCACGCCACAGGACAGCATACGACATTCGCACTCAGCCGCGGCTCAAACAGCGTCCTCCGGCTCATCCAGAGCCGGCAAACCCACTCGCTGACACAACGACAGCAGACCACAGCCACCACACTGCGGACGTCGGGCCACACAGGTGCGACGACCGTGATGAATCAGCCGGTGCGAAAAATTGATCCACTCGGACTGAGGAACCAGTGCCATCAGTTCACGCTCAATAATCTCTGCATTCTGAGATTTCACCAGCCCCAGCAGGTTGGTCAAACGCCTGACATGAGTATCCACAACGACGCCTGATGGGATTCCGAACCACGTTCCCAACACCACGCTGGCCGTCTTGCGACCAACGCCAGCCAGGACGACCAGTGCCTCGAGGTCAGCCGGCACTTCTCCACCATGATGCTCCACCAATCCCGCAGCCATTGCCCGAAGGTTGGTCGCCTTGCTGCGAAAAAATCCCAGTGGCTTCACGATCTCTTCCACGTCCTCCTGACTGGCTGCAGACAACGCCGCCGCGTCAGGGAATCTCCGAAACAGCTCAGGAGTCGACTTGTTCACCCGTTCATCGGTGCATTGCGCCGAGAGAATTGTCGCGACCAGCAGCTGGAACGCATTTGTATGATGCAGGGCGCACTCAGCAATCGGAAACAACTGTTCCAGCCGCTTCACAATCTGCAGCACTCGCTCCCGCTTCTGAGCAGCCGATTCTCTGGCACGACGAGGCACTGCGGATATCTCCCGGAGAAAGATGCTGGCGACGGACTGAACAGCGACTGGCTGTCAGTGGTCCTGACGAGCCTGCTCGGCGATTGCCGACGGAGCCCCCGGCAACACACCGGCTTTCTCACTTCGCAGTTTACGCAGACGCGTGAAGAGAGTAGCAAATCGGTCCTCTGAAGTCTGCTCCACAGATGTACCGACAGTCTCGTCGGCCGGCTCACCCGAGTACACAGTCGGCGTCCCCAGCGACCGCGGGATGGAACGCGGCTCAGATTCCGTTCTGGCAGCCACATCGGCGACAATCGGCGACACATCCTGAAAACCACCAAAAATATCCCGTCGATTCTCTACAGATCGGAGCGGTGACCGCGACTCCTCCCCAGTGTCGCCCGCAGATTCCTGCGGAACCGCCGGAGGCAGCTCAGCAGCCAAATCTGAAACTTGCTCAGTCAAGATTTCGACCACCGGCTCGGACACCCGCCGACGCTCACTCATCAGCCGCAGGATCTCATCGTCATCCACCGACTGAATGTCGATGGACATGCTGCGAGGAATTGCAGAGACAGGATTCACCGGCCACGATTCGGCTGGCAGATCTGCCACCGAACTTTCCACCCAGGTATAGTGCGCAGGTATCGGTACCCAGCTCGAGAAATCCACAGGCTCCGCGCCCATCTCAACAGCCGGCTCAGGACGCAATGGCTGATCAGTGCGGTGCTGCAGCAAACTGGTCGATGCATCAACATCCACCGCTTCAGCATCCGGATCCAAAGTCTCGAAGTCGCCGACGTCACCCCCTGCGAAAAACTCAACCGCATCTGACGGCAGACTGTCCGACACAGGCTTCTGTACACTGAAACCTGAACGCTCGCCAAACTCAACCACGCCCGCCAGCGGACGTTCCGGCAGCGAGGTCGCAGTGACCACAAAGCCCCGAGCACCGGCTGGATCGAACTTCTCCGAAACCGCCTCCTCAGACTCCCAGCCGTGCTCTACTGACACAGACTCCGCCGCCAGCGACGCATTCAGACGACAGGCCAGGTGCTGCAGTCGTTTCAATGCCAGCCCCACGCAGGTCAGATTTGCCGGTTTCAGCGACTGCTCTGCCGCCACCGCCAGAGTTTCGTCCGCCAGCATGCTCAAAGACCGCGGCAAACCATCACAGGCCTCTACCAGCCTGTTCACAGCCTCTTCCGTGAAGACTTCCGCCAGTCGGCCACCGACAGCCTCCAGATGCCGCTGCAAATACTCCACACACTCCTTCACCGTCAGCGACTGCAGCACCTCGTGACAGCGGATGCGGTGCGAAAAACAACTGTATTCCGACCGCGCCAGATCGATTTCAAATGAGACCGGAGCAGTGGCCAGCACTCGAACCAGCGATCTGCCGTTCCACTCCTCCTCACTCACAGCCCGCAACTCGTTCAGTACCGACAGCGGGGCCAAATGCGCATCATCCAGCAGCAGAATCACCGGCCCCCAGAAGTCCATGCTCCTGCGAAGACATTCCACCGTATTCCACTGCGTGCACGATAATAAAGACTGCTCAGGCAAAGCCGCTCCGCCGGCATGCCGCACCGCACTATGCATCAGCAGATTCAGCAGCGTGGCTGAGGAATCCAGAGCGGCCCCCGAAACCAGCACCGTTCGACCCTCGTTCTGCAACTCCTGTCGCAGATACTTCAACAGCGCCGTCCGCCCCGTGCCCTGCACCGAAGTCACCAGTGCCATTCCCAGACTGGAACGAACACAACGCAGCAGGCGCGGCAAAATCTCGCCGATTGACTCCGACCGGATAAACAGCCGAGCCGGGTCAAAGCTCTGAAATGGCGTCCGGTGAAATCCAAAGTGAGATTCGTACATACGATTCCGTTCGCTGTCTGAGCCAGTTTCGGCAATTTTTGCCGCACAAGCCTGGTCCTGCGCTTCACTGCATCGGCACAACTCAGTCGGCATCTTGAGCACAACCGTTAAGGGCAGAATATCTTCCCGCATTCCCCAGGATCCACCCCGACATCTGCCCCGATACGCAATTCGGGAATTCACTCCTTGCCCCTCACGAGTTGCTGCACCGCAATTGCGGGAATTGCCAGCGTTGCCTCCCGCGCCCGCCGGGAAATCGTCAAACCCACTGGCAACCCCTGCCAGTCCACCAGCAACTGCGGACACGCACTCGGATCCACTGGAATGTCGTGCTGCAGCACCCCGACAAAACCGGTCCGGCGCTCACTCACCGGCCCCGAACGCCCGTCCAGGTACTCGGACTTCTCAAACTGCTCGCCCGGATTCCAGCCCAGACGGAGCGTAAGCCTCCGCAATTGCTCGCCCCGCAGCACGTCCAGCCGCAGTAAGTCACCTGGCTGGCGCCGGCCCAGCAATTCCGCAAACTGCCGGCGACTGGTTAACACGACTCCGTCCGCTCCCGCAAGAATATCGCCGGCCTGCAGTTGACCTGCTGCAGCACTGTTGGGCACTGTCTGTATCACTCGCAGTCGCCGTCCCGCACTCGAATTCATCTCCTCTGCCTCTGCCCCCAGCACAGGTCGCACCGGCGGCTCATTCCAGTCAATTCGCGAAACCACACCGGCAGCACTCACTTCGAATGCATCAACCCCCGCTTTGCAGCTCACACTGTGCACCTGCTCAAACAACCGCACCGGTTGATCACGCCAGACAAGTGGCCGCACTCCATCACCCAACTGACCCTCCACCAGTTCATAAATCGCCAGATCCAGCAAATAAGACTGCTGCTTCAGTTTCAATCGCAACGGTCCTGCATTCCCGCTTCTCACCGCATACACCGTACCCGGATCCGCTGCACTCATTTGCAACGCCAAAAGCCTGTCCGTCACCAGCCAGCCCCAAAGGTGCTCTGACCCCGCCAGCTCAGCTTCCGTTGCCGGAACCACCTGCAACAGCGACGACAAATGCGGACGCACCTGCTCCTCCTTCGGCCCGCCTGCCTGTAACACGTTTGCAATTGCCACAGCAGTCGTCACTGCCGGCAACTCGGCCGACGTCACCGACGCCTGCTGCAGCAGCCTTCGCAGCGCCGCCGGTGTCGAGTGCAGGTTGGACGCCACACCCGCTCCAATCTGCCGATGCATTCCCACAAGTCGCCCCTCGCCATCCAGCAGGGGACCGCCGGAATCACCCACGGTCAACTGACAGGTCGTCCGCAGCACGCCCGCTGCAGCCGACTTCACCACCCCCGCCCGCAACACAGCCAGATTGCCCCGTAACTCACGTGCCGGAAAACCGGCTGCGAATACCGACACGCCAACTGTCAGTTCATCACCTGAATCTCCCAGTGGTACACAAACCAGTTTGTCACTGTCCGCATCACGCTGCAGCCTCAGTAATGCCGTATCACCAGGCTCATCCCGCCCTGCAACAGTCGCCATCCGCACCTGACCATCAGCCAGGCGCACACGCACAACTGCACCATGCACACCATGCGCTGCGGTCGCAATCAGACCCGTCTCAGAAATCAACACTCCTGAACAACGATCCGCACCGGACTCAATCAGCACCGTCGCCTGCTGCAGTCGTCGCAGACCATCCGCTGAAATCTGCCCGCGGACTAAATCGGCAGCCAGCAGCCACCACAGCACCACCACAACGCAGGCTGCTTTTCGTTCCCACCACCACATACCGCCCCCTGCAAACTCTACGGCTGAATCAGAGTCAGAGTGATGCGCCGCAGATCCATCACTGAATCCCCAGGTATCTCCACTGCCCGCAGCTCCAGTTGCTGCAGCCCCGACTGCAGTTCCACCTGCCCCAGAGGCAGCGGGCGAAACTCCTTCATCTGCGACTCGCCATGCGGACGCGGCAGAGTATCCTGGTTGGTGTAAAGCGGCGGATCCCAGCCTGGCGCGACCTTCCCCCGCAGCCGACTCTCGCCGCACGCCAACTGCACGACAGAACCAGAATCAGCCAACGGGCAGGTATAATCAATCACCACCTCATACCGCCCAGCCGTATGCACATCCACATTCCACACAATACTGTCATTTTTTGTCTTCCAGTTCACGAAGTAGGAGCAGTTCGGCGCGTTGCTGCTGCGCTTTACACCTCCATGTGGCTGACCATCCCGAGCCGGCAGCATCGTAATCGGAAACTCCGCATAACCCACTGTGAACGGTCGAGGGTCCACAGCACCCGCCAACTTCCGCAACAGGTTCGGATTCTCTGGCAGCACCTCCTTCCGCCACTCCTGCACCTCCCGCTGCAGTTGCGCTGCAATTCCAGCCTGCGCAGCATTCACCGGCATGGTCTGCCCGGGATCCACCTGCATGTCATACAAACGACCGACGTCATCCAGACGAAAACGCTGATTCCTGGCCGAAACCCGACCACCCCACACACTAAAAATAGTCCGATCCGGCCACTCCACGGATGCTCCCGAAAACAACGGTGACAAATCCTTCCCGTCCAGCGGCAGATCACCCACTCGCGAAACGCCCGCCAGAGCCGTCAATGTTGGCAACAGGTCAATCGCACCCGCAATCTGCGGCACCACCAGCCCCTGCGGCAACCCCGCCGGCCAGCTCAGATAACACACGCTCCGCAGTCCCCCCTCATCCACCGTCCCCTTCTGCCCACGCATGCCACCGTTCCAACGCGCCGTGTTCGGACCGTTGTCCGAAAAGTACAGCACAATCGTATTGTCCCGCACACCACACTGCTGCAGAGTCTGCAGAATCCGACCTGCGCAGCGGTCCTGATGCTCCATCATCGCCAGCACACACCTCGTCTCGTCGGGCTTTTCCCGATCCGGATTTGCCCCCCGCTGCAACAGCTCACGCTCACGATATCGCTCCCAGTCCTCGGCCGGAACCGCCCACGGGGAATGCGGAGTTGTAAATGGGATAAAACAAAAAAATGGTCGATCCTGCTGCTCCCGAATGAATGCCTCAGCCCGCTCCACACACACGTCCACAATATACCCGCTGGTTCGGACCATCCGCCCATCGTCCTCCAGCGGCGCATCAAAATACTCGCCCCAATGACCCGCGGTATGACCAAAATACCGATCAAACCCCCGGGCCCGCGGGTGATAAGGCCACTGACTGCCATTGTGCCATTTGCCAAACGCCCCCGTTGCATAACCGGCCGCCCTGAATGCATCCGCCACGGTCCGCTCGGTCAAATCCAGCCGCTCCTCACCCAAACTCACCCCCCGCACACCCCCGCGCGAGTGATAGCGGCCAGTCAGAAACTCGGCGCGCGTCGGAGCACAAACAGGACAGACGAAAAATCGATCCAGCGACACTCCCCCCTGAGCAATTGAGTCGATCGCCGGCGTACTGACCGTCCGGTTGCCCGAATGACTGCAGTCACCCCAGCCCGCATCATCTGCGAGAAACACCACCACGTTCGGGCGAACCGGAAGTGACGGTCGCGCTGGCTGCGCCATTACCGATGTCACCAGACACGTCAACAACATCGCACATACGCCTGCACACCGGAAACACCAATTCCATGACTTCATGCTTGCGGAGCCTTAGACAAGAATCTTTCTGCTTCACGCACCTCACAACTCACCCATCACGTTCCTCACCTCACAATGCTCGCACGCCCCTTCTCTGTGATCCCTCACTTCTGATTGCGACTTTGAGAGCTCTCCGGCTCGGTCAACTCGATATAGCCGACATCACGCAGTCGGAAAATTGCCTTATAAAAATGACCACTTCGGCTGGTCAGACCCAGCAGCAAGGCAATTGCCGGACGGGGCTGAGGAGCGTTTTCCAGAAACTTCAGGATCGTGCGTTCGGTTGGATTCGTATTCCACACCGTCTTCACATGCGCCTCATCATGCGCCTTCACATGCGATTTCGCAATTCCAGGCAGTTCCGGGTGCACCAACAATTCGACGAAGAAATACGTCCCGGGCTTCGTCTGTCGCGAATCCAGGTGGCGGAGAACCATTTTCAGCCATGGCCGACCGCCTGGTCGGAATCCCCGTGCAGCGTCCCTCTGTCAGATCCAGCTCCTTCAGAAAATTACCGATCCGGCGATTGCGATAACGACGCGCGACAAGCCGGTCACCATTCAAGGCTGCCATGCGAATCGAGATATCCGGGCCGGGATAACTGACAACTTCGATGCGATCAGGGCTGACACGGACTTCGACCGGCTCAAGTTGCTCATAACTGCGGTGGTAAACGGCATTGACGACAGCCTCCTCAACCGCAGCAAAAACGACCGCATCACGGCAGCCGGGTTCCAGCCTGCCTTGTACTCAACCCGATCTCCCTCCACGGTTCGCTGCCACAGCAGGTCCTCGATGTTGCTGGGCAGGTCAGCCATGGCAGCAGTTCTCCACTTCAACAGTTTCCCCACCAGGCAGACAGTTTTCGACTTGCTGGAGGAGTGCACCGGTTGTGAATGATATTGGCAGGACTGGTGGTGATCAAACCTGCCAGTAACTGCGGTCCAGTGTGCGATAATTGATCGCCTCACTCAGATGTGCCACCTCAATCTGCTCACTGTGCGCCAGATCCGCGATCGTGCGTCCGATGCGCAAAATCTTGTCATGTGCTCTGGCTGACAAACCCATATCCTCCATCGCACTCTTCATCAACTGCTCAGCATCCGACTGCAGTCTGCAGTGACGCCGAATTTGCGGCGGCCGCATCTTCCCGTTCACTCTGACACTCTCACCCCGAAATCGCAGCTGCTGACGTCGCCGGGCCGAAATCACCTGCTCACGCATCTCGGCACTGGAAGTTCCGGCGGTCTGATCAGAAAGCTCCCGAAACGGAACCGGCGGAACCTCAATATGAATATCAATCCGGTCCAGCAGCGGTCCGCTGATGCGGCTGAGATAGCGTTCGATCTGCTGCGGAGTACAGCAGCAGGCACGCCGCGGATCCCCCCGAAAGCCGCACGGACAGGGATTCATCGCCGCCACCAGCATCACATTGGCCGGAAAAGTCACGCTGCCCAGAGCTCGCGAAATCGTGACCGTCTGGTCCTCCAGCGGCTGCCGCAGCACCTCCAGAGTCCGCCGGTTGAATTCCGGCAGCTCGTCCAGAAACAGAATGCCATTGTGCGCCAGACTGATTTCTCCCGGCTGCGGAATACTGCCACCACCCACCAGACCAGCCTCGCTGATGGTATGATGAGGCGACCGAAACGGACGTCGCAGCAGCAAAGGCTGACCGGACTCCAATTGGGCAACGGCACTGTAAATCCGAGTCGTCTCGAGGCTTTCCTCCGCCTCCAGCTCAGGCAGAATCGTGCACAGCCGCTGCGACAGCAGAGTTTTCCCGGTGCCCGGTGAGCCGATCATCAGGATGTGATGACAACCCGCTGCGGCCACCATCGCCGCACGCTTGCCCATCTCCTGTCCCTTCACATCCACATAATCAATGTCATAACGACCGTAGTCATCCCGAGCTGTCTGCCAGCTGAACACCACCGGCTCCAGCACCAGCTCGCCAGTCAGAAATCCAACAGCTTCAGCCAGAGTCCCTGCCGAAATCACATCGATGCCCTCCACCACAGCCGCTTCCCGAGCATTCGCAGCCGGGACAACAATGTGACTGCGTCCCGCATCACGAGCAGCAAGTGCCATCGACAGCACTCCGCGTACTGGTCGCAGTGAACCGTCCAAAGCCAGCTCACCGACATACACAACATTCCGCCCCGGCAGCTCAGTGATCTGCCCGTCGGAGGCCAGCAGCCCAAGAGCAATCGGCAGATCCAGCGACGCAGCGTCCTTCGGCAGATCCGCCGGAGACAAATTGATCACCACCCGATCCACAGGTCGCGAGTAACCGCTGTTCACCAGCGCCCGCTCGACACGAGTCGTGCTCTCACGGACAGCAGCTTCCGCCAAACCCACCAGCACCGTGCGGGGCAGGGCACTGGGCGAAATGTCCACCTCCACCTCAACAGCCCGCGCTTCAATGCCAAACAGAGTGCAGGTGGAAAATCTGGACAACATGGCAGCGACAATCCTGAAGTGAAACTGATTCGCGGGCAAGTTTTCGGATGACATACTAATAAATGCATGTTACTAATCACTTGCAATGGTGTGTCATAAACTTACCAGGGGGAAATGGTTTACCTCATGTTATCAGGCGGAAAATTCGGCAGGTCCCGAGCAACAGGCCCGCCTTCCCATGCATCCAATCCCCGCAAAAAGCATCAAATGCTGCTTTTCTGAAACAGGGGCGACCATCCAGCAGGATCACTCAATGCCATCAGGGCGCAATCTCGCGGCTCACCCCAGAATCTCTGACAACACGCGTCCCTGCGGCACCACCTCGTGCGGCCGGCCCAGCGAATCGTAAATCTGAGTCGTCGAGCGGATGCCCAGCAGGCGATAAATCGTCGCAATCACGTCGCCAGGACTGACCGGAGATTCCACAGGCACGGATCCCGTCCGGTCGCTGGCCCCAAAAATCGTTCCCGGCCGAATTCCCGCACCCGCCAGCATCACCGTGTAACAACTGTTCCAATGGTCCCGGCCCGCATTGGCGTTGATCCGCGGAGTCCTGCCGAAATCTCCCAGTACACATACCAGAGTTCGCTGCAACAGACCCCGCTCGTCCAGATCCTGCAGCAGGCTGCTGCAGGCCGCGTCAAACTGCGGCAGCAAAGTCTTCCTGAGCTTGTTGAAATTGTCACCATGCGTATCCCACGTGGCGTTGGCATCAGGAGCCCACGAGAGGGTCACAAACCTCGTCCCGGCTTCCACCAGTCGACGCGCCAGCAATGTACTCTGACCGTAAATGTTTCGGCCGTAACGAGCCCGCATTTCCGGACTTTCCAGGTTCAAATTGAACGCTCGCTGCGCTGCATCACCCGTCAGCAGCTCAAACGCCCGCTGCTGAAAGTCGTCAATCGCTGTCAGCGATGGTTCGTTCGACCGCAGACCACGCCCCAGCCCCGCCAGTAACTGCGTTCGATCCGTCATCCGCTGCTGATTCACCGACTGCGGCAACGCCAGATTGTCCACATGAAAATCGGCCGCGTCCGGATTGTTCAGCACCCAGAACGGATCAAATGTCGGCCCCATAAATCCCGCCAGAAATCCAGGCTGCAGCGGTCCACCAGCCCCCTCCTTCGTTTTGTAGGGCAAACTGATATACGGCAGAGTCTGGTTTTTCGCCGGACGCAGCTTCGCCACCACAGAACCTGGCGACGGATTGTCGGTCGGTCTGGCACCACCACCCTGTTCGCCACGATCGTGCCCGGTCAGCGCCGCATACACCGCCGCCGCATGCGAATTGTTCACGCTGTGATGCATCGAACGAATCAGTGCCGCACGATGCAGCTGCCGCGCCAGCAACGGCAGATGCTCACTGAGCGGAATACCCGGTATGGAACTGGATATCGGCGAAAATTCACCCCGAATCTCAAGCGGAGCTTCAGGCTTCATGTCCCACATGTCCAGATGACTGGGGCCGCCGTTCAGGAACAGCACGATGCAGTGATCCGCCTGCGGCAACAACGGCTGACCGGACTGGTCCTCAGCTGAAACAGCAACCTTACCACCGACACTGGCCACGGCACCTGTGCCAATCCGCAACAGGCCACGCCGGGCAATCGAGCACACAGAAGAATGCAGTCGAACTGACACCATAAGACTCTCCGGATCCGCCGGACATGCTGACCTGTCTGAATACCACTGCGTTATACCGCGAAACCCGCCCGCAGGGGCAGTGATTTTCGGGGAGAACGCCCCGAATTTGTCAGCAAGCCTGCCCGGCAGCAGCAATACCCTCTTAAAAAGATATTGCTGGCACCCGCGCTGCACACTGGTAGAATTCCTCGAAACGGCACTTCACTCTGCCCCGGAGATTTCACACATGTCCGCTCTGCCCGGCTTTCTTTCAGATCTGCAGGCCGCACCACACGCTGTGTGGCCCGGGGCGATCGGACAACCGGGACACGGCCCGGTTTTGACGGTGCGTTCACCGATCGACGGTAAGATACTGGCACAATTCCCGTCGGCCACGGCAACCGATGCGGATTCAGCCATCGCTGCCGCACTGTCGGCATTCCACAGGTGGAAACTGGTTCCGGCGCCGGTGCGGGGGGAACTGCTGCGGCGGTTTGCTTTGCTGCTGCGAAGTCACCAGCAGGAACTGGCACAACTGATCACTCTGGAATGCGGCAAGATTCTGGCGGAATCGGTTGGCGAAGTGCAGGAAATGATCGACATCTGTGACTTCGCTGTCGGGCTCAGCCGTCAGTTGCATGGTCTGATCATTGCTTCTGAGCGACCACAGCATCGGATGCAGGAACAGTGGCATCCGCTGGGACCAGTGGCTGTGATTTCCGCGTTCAACTTTCCCGCAGCGGTGTGGGCATGGAACGCCGCGCTGGCACTTGTCTGCGGCGACACGCTGATCTGGAAACCGTCGGAATACACCCCACTGACAGCCATCGCCTGCCACGTCCTGCTGCAGCAGGCAGCCCGGCAGATGCCGGAAGTCCCGGAGGCTGTCAGCACCGTGGTGGTGGGAACTGCCGATGCCGGTGATGTCCTCGCTCGCGACCGCCGCATTCCACTGGTCTCGGCCACGGGCAGCACGACCATGGGCCGCAGCGTCGCCAAACTCGTGGCTCATCGGCTGGGCCGCAGCCTGCTCGAACTGGGCGGCAATAACGCCTGTATTGTCGCACCCACTGCCGATCTGGAACTGGCTGTTCGCGCGATCGTCTTTTCGGCTTTTGGCACCTGTGGACAGCGCTGCACTTCACTGCGACGCCTGCTCATTCATGAATCGGTGTTTTCGCAACTGATGCCGCGACTGAAGGCCGCCTCCGCTTCGCTGCCGGTCGGGAATCCGCTGCAGCCCGGGATCCTGATGGGACCGCTGATCTCCGCAATGGCCCTGGCACGCATGCGGGCAGCCATCACGGAGGCAGAACGCTGCGGAGCCGTTCTGAGTGGCGGAGAACTCGTGCAAAACACCGTTCCCGCCGGCGGCTGCTATGTCCGTCCGGCCATCGCTGAAATGCCACACCACTGCGACATTATGTACGAGGAAACGTTTGCCCCTCTGCTGTTTGCTCTGAAATATCGCACGCTTGATGAAGCCATTCAACTGAACAACTGTGTCAGTCAGGGCCTGTCGTCCTGTCTGTTCACCAACGATTTGCGGGAAGCTGAATTGTTTCTGTCGGCATCCGGCAGTGACTGCGGCATCGCAAACGTGAACATCGGCCCCAGCGGTGCAGAAATCGGCGGAGCCTTCGGCGGCGAAAAGGAAACCGGTGGTGGCCGCGAGTCCGGCTCAGATGCGTGGAAACACTACATGCGGCGAGCCACCAACACCATCAACTACGGCACCACCCTGCCTCTGGCCCAGGGAATTCGCTTTGAATGACCGCGGCAGGCTCCGGAGGCTGAAACTGAACAATCGCGCTTGTCCGGGTGCCGCTGAAATTGTTGTGGTCGTGACAAAGTTCCAGCGTCACCGAAAATTTACACTTCCACACGACTGCGTAACTGTCCTTCGTGCAAACGAGTAATCAGGATGTCGCCGGACTGAACCTGACTGGCGGACCGGACCACGGCGCCGGTTTCCGTCCGGGTCAGCGAATATCCCCTCAACAGCACCTTCAAGGGACTCAGTGCGTGCAGTGAGGCCGCTACGGCTGCCAGGTTCCGCTGCTGACGCTCAACCATCAAGCCCATCGATCTCAGCAGGCGATCCCCCAGAATATCACAGTCCTGACGCCGCTGACCAATCAGATTTTCCGGCCTCTGCAGGACCGAACGCGCCTCCAGAGCCGCCAGACGCAAACGGAAATTGTCGACTCGGGACAACATGCTGGTCCGCATCCGCTCAGCCGACTGACGCAATTGCTCTCGCAGCTCCTCGGCCGACGGCACAACCAGTTCGCCCGCCTCACTGGGTGTCAGCGCCCGACGATCCGCCACCAGGTCTGCAATCGACACATCCGTCTCATGACCAACAGCACTGATCACCGGAACTCGGCACGCAGCGATCGCGCGAGCCACTGCTTCCGTGTTGAAGCTCCACAAGTCCTCGAGGCTGCCGCCACCTCGCCCCACAATCGCCACGTCCACCCCAGGAATCCGATGCACCGCACTTAATGCCTGCACCAGATCATTCACAGCCCCCTCCCCCTGAACCCTCACGGGGACGATCACCAGGTCCGCCGGCGGCCAGCGGCGAGTAATGACCTGGATCATATCCCGCACAGCGGCACCTGAAGGACTGGTGATCAGGGCAATCCGGGTGGGAATCGTCGGAATCGGCCGGCGCCGACCGGGATCAAACAGTCCTTCGGCCGCCAGCTTCTGCTGCAACTGCCGAAACGCCAGTTCCAGCTCGCCCACACCCTGCGGCAGCAGGCGATTGATGATGAACTGACAGGTTCCGCGTGCGATGTACACCTGCAGCGAACCCGTCGCCAGCACCTGCATGCCGTCCTGCGGCTGAAACTTCAGACGATCCGCCGTACTGCGCCACATTGTGGCTGAAATCTCGGCCCCCGCATCCTTCAGCGTCAGGTACCAGTGGCCGGCAGAACTGCGTTTGCAGTTCGAAAGCTCAGCCTCCACGATGCAGGGCGGCAACGCCGTCTCAATCACTTCCTTCATGGCAGTGACCAGTTCGGTCACCGAAATCACCGGCAGCTCGCTCATTCTGACGCTCCCTTCTGATTCCGGCGACGACACTCATACAGCAGAATCCCCGCAGCCACGGCGGCATTCAGAGATCCGACTTTGCCCAGCATCGGGATGCCAACCTGCAGATCACAATGCTGCAGCAACTGCGGTGAAATCCCCGTGGCCTCCGAACCAATGATCAGCACAACCGGACCAGTCAGGTCGGTCTGCCACAGGCTTCCCTCAGCCTTCTCGGTGGCGGCCACAGCCCTGAAACCCTGCTGCCGCAGTGATTGCAGACCATCCGCCAGCGACGTAATCTGAAACAACTGCAGATGATTTACGGCTCCTGAGGATGCTCGGGCCACGTGCGAAGTCACCGGAGTCTGACCGGTCAGTCCCACGATAATTCCATCCGCAGCCACCGCATCGCAGCACCGCAGAACAGCTCCGAAGTTGTGCGGATCCTGCAGACGATCACACAGGACAAACAGGCCTGGGCTGCCGCTGGCAGTGACCTTACGAGCAGCCGTCAGCAGGGCTGCCTGATCAGCGTACGGAAACTGGCCCATGCGCGCCAGTAAACCCTGGTGATCGGGCTGATGACACAGCTGCTGCAGACGTGCGGAAGGGACCACCTGCAGAGGCAATCCCTGCCGCGCCGCCAGCTCAGCCAACCTCTGCTGATCAGGTGGCGGCAGTTCGCTGGATGCCCACAGTTCCAGGACAGGCCAGCGAGCCGCCGTCAGCGTTTCCAGCACAGCGTGACGCCCCCACAGCCAACTGCGCTGATGGCTGCCGGCATAGTCTGCACCCGGACTGCGTTTGTTGCGGTTGACCGCATTGCGACTCAAGGGAATTCTTTCAGTTCAGGGATTCCAGCCAGGCTGTCAGCAACGCCTGATACGAGTGCAGGTCGCTGAGATGGGCCATTTCCGTGACCGTATGGATGTACTTGATCGGGCAGGCAAGACAGATTGTGCGAACACCGCGCCGAGTTCGCTGAACCGCTGCGCCATCCTGTCCACCGCGAGGCAGAATCGCCCGCTGGCAGCGGATCCCGCGCGCTGCCGCAACCTGTTCAAACTGCTCCACAAGCCCAATATCAGAAATCATGGAATTGTCCATCACGTGCAGACAAACGCCGTCGCCGAAAACTGAGATGCGGTCTTCATCGGGCACGCCGGGAGTCTGACAGCACAGAGTGGTGTCACAGGCCACACCGATGTCGGGGTCCACGCTGTATGCGGCCGGAATGGCGCCCCGCATGCCGACTTCTTCCTGAACCGTCCAGACAGCATGAATCTCACAGCGATGATGCCGCAATTGCTGAATGGCCTGAATCTGCGCCCAGCAGCCAACACGATTATCCAGACACTGCGACACCACGGTGTTGCCCACCTGATGGAATGGCCCGTCCAGGACGACCATATCGCCGATACGAATCCGAGACCTCGCTTCGTCCGCAGTCAGGCCACAGTCGACGAAGAATTCCGTCACCTCAGGAATTTTTTTTCGGTCGGCTTCAGATGAAATATGAATGGGTTTGCCGGAGGCATTCATGATGCCGGGAATGTCCCCGGTCGTCGTGCAGACTCGCACACCACGTGCAAACAGATTACGAGCATCAAAGCCGCCCGCCGGATTGACTCGCAGATACCCCTGATCATCGATGTGCCGAACCAGAAACCCGATCTGATCCATGTGCGCAGCCAGCATGACCTTCAGCGGCCGCTCGACAGCCTGGCCGTCAGCCGGTCGGGGTTTGCGGACACCGACCAGCGATCCCATGGCATCGATCGTGATTTCATCAAACAACTGATGCCGCACGATGTAGTCCTGGATCACGGTGCGAATACGGGATTCACGACCGGGGACGGAAGGTGTCTGAGTCAGTATGCGGAGCAGGTCCATGACAGATACTCGCAGTGAAACCGGACAGTCGCCGGGGTGGATCAGGGGGAGCAGGACGTTGTGGTGCGAAATCTACAGGAGAATGGCTGCCGGCTGAAGTGACGGGCCGTGCAGGGGCTGCGGATTGACAGGGATCCCGCTTTTATCGGGGCGCAGCGAGCCTGCTTTCAACCGCTCTGAATTCCGCACCAGCAGACTACCGTTTGCCGAACTTCTCTGATACACTGCGTGGTCCCGCAGTGGATTTCCACTCTGCCAATCTTCCACCACCTTCCCGCAGGGGCTCGCCATGTCGTTTGCCGATGTATCCCGCCGTTCCTTTATGGCTTTGTCTGCCGCTGCGGCTGGCTCCGGAGTGGTGCTTCCGGGAATGGCTGCAGCCCGACCGCAACTGGTGATACCGGAAAATGGCCTCGAGGGGCGTCTCTGGAAAACTCTGAAAATCGGGATGGTGCAGGTCAAAGGTACGCTGACAGAGAAGTTTGCGGCAGTGCGCGATGCAGGTTTTGATGGCATCGAAATGGACGCTCCGGGCATGAACGTCGAAGAAACTCGACGTGCCATCGCCGATACAGGCCTGCCGGTGGACGGCACCGTGAATTCGTCGCACTGGCAGATTCGACACACTGACGCTGATCCTGCAGTGCGGGCAAAGGCGCTCGAATCGCTCACAACCGCGATCAGAGACACTCACGCTGTTGGCGGTCATTCGGTCCTGCTGGTGGTGGGACATGGCAAGGACGGCGCTGAGGACGAAATCTGGAATCGTTCGATCGAAAACATTGCGAAGGCTGTTCCCGTGGCCGCTCGCTACGGAGTTCAGATCGTCATTGAGAACGTCTGGAATCATTTTCTGTACAATCATGAGGGTGATCACACTCAGACTGCCGAAAAGTACGTCCGCTACGTCGACCAGCTGAATTCGCCGTGGGTGGGAATGCAGTTCGACATTGGGAATCACTGGAAGTACGGCAGTATGGGTGACTGGATTCGAACTCTGGGTCGCCGCGTGATGAAACTGGACATCAAAGGGTTTTCTCGCAAAGACAGCAAGTTCACTCGAATTTCCGAGGGTGACATTGACTATGCCGACGTGCGGAAGGCTCTGCTGGAAATTCAATTTTATGGCTGGGTGGCGGCTGAAGTTGGCGGCGGTGATGCTGCCGAACTGAAGCGCATCTCCGCGGAACTGGATGTCGCCTTTGGACTCGCCTGAACCAATGCAGGACATCGTCCCTGCCACTGATCCTGTGCCCGTAACCGGACAACTGCTCGAGCAGATTTCGCGGCAGTATGGTTTGCAGATAACGCCGGAACAGGCGGTGGTGCTGGCCGCCTACCTGCAGCGCCTGCAATTCTGGAATCAGCGTCTCAACCTCACTCGCCACGACCAGCCGGAACTGTTTGTGACAAGGGACCTGCTGGACAGTCTGCGACTGGCGGCGCATCTGCCTCAGGGTGCGAAAGTTCTGGATGTGGGCTCGGGAGGGGGTGTTCCAGGTCTGATTGTCGCCATTCTGCGTCCGGACCTGACAGTGGCCGTCTGTGATTCGGTGGGCAAGAAAGCCTCCGCGCTGCAGGACATCGTCAGCAGTCTGGGACTTCCTGTGCAGGTGCTTGGTCAGCGAGTCCAGGACGTGCTGCAGCGACAGCGGTTTCAGCTGGTGACTGCTCGGGCCGTCGGTGCAATTGATCGCCTGTTGCCGTGGTTTCAGCCACTCTGGCTGGCCGGTGCCGAAGTGTTGTTGATCAAGGGTCCTCGCTGGCAGGAAGAGCTCGCCGAGGCCCAGCGATCCGGAACGGCAAAAGGGCGACGTATTGAACGCATCGCCTCATGGCATACTCCGGGGCGTGACGGCGAAAGTGTGCTGCTGCGAATTCGGTGAATCACAGGCTTGCCTGAAGCCGGCAGGGCAGCGGCGCGTGGTTCAGGTTACCAAATACTGGTCAACTCCGGGCATCGACCTCAGTGGGCATCGACCTCAGTGTTCATGCGTGTCTTCCAGCAGTGCGCTGCAGCCGCAGCAGTTGCCGTCAGCCATTCCTGTACCGACAGCCGACAATCCGCCGACTGCAGGTGAGTGCCGTTCCAGCCGATCTGCAGCAGCGGGATCTCGGGCAGCCACTTTTGCAGTTGCAGGGCATTGCCGGAGCGGGAGACGTCATCGTCACCGGGATCCGGAGGCACGATCTCGTTCAAAATAATTCCAGCTACACTGCGCCCGGATTGACGCAGTAACTCCACAGTCATCCGCGTGTGACTGATAACTCCGAGGCGATTTCCGGCAACAACGATCACCGGGCAGTTCAGTTGCTGCAGCAGGTCGAAGACCGTGGATCTGTCAGACAATGGACAGTAAAGACCTCCGGCACCTTCGATCAGCATGAATTCGCAGCGATTCTGCCATGCATCAAGTCCGCCTGACAGCAGGTCATCATCCACCTGCCGTCCCTCTGCGGCAGCAGCCACGTTGGGGGCCAGCGGAGCGAGGAATCTCTGCGGACAGATATCCGTGATGGTGGCGGGCAGAGCACAAGCCCGCTGCAGGCGTCGTATGTCGCTCCAGAAGTACTGCTGAGCCGATGCTGGGGCAACAGCGTCTGCGGCGTCGATTTCCGCACCGCTGCAAACCGGCTTGTAGGCTCCGACCTGAAACCCCAGTCGCTGCAGTTCATGCAGCAGCACCGTGGCAGCATGAGTTTTCCCGACAGCGGTGTCGGTACCTGTGACAAAAAGCATATCAGCGTTCGTACTTGGGAATATTGGGCTCGGGAACTTCCGCAACCAGTTTGCGGATGATGTCGTCGGTGTCGAGACCTTCGGCCTGAGCCTGGAAATTTGTGGAGATGCGGTGCCTGAGCACTGGCACAGCGACACCGCGCACGTCGGCGATGGTGACACTGGGCCGACCGGCCATTGCCGCCATGGCTTTGGCGCCGGCGATCAGATACTGGCCGGCCCGAGGACCAGCGCCCCAGTCCACCAAACGACGAATGAACTCAGGCGAGCTCGCATCTCTGGGGCGAGTCGCGCGGACCAGTCGAGCAACGTAGCTGATGATCAGCGGACTGGCAGCGATCTGACCAATTTGTTTCTGCAGGTACAGGATGGACTTGGCTGACAAAACTCGACGCACTTCGGCGCGTTCTCCGGAGGTGGTGACTTCGAGAATTTTTTCCTCTTCCTCGAGTGTGGGGTAATCCACTTTGACGTTGAACATGAAGCGGTCGAGCTGGGCTTCGGGCAGCGGATAGGTGCCTTCCTGCTCAATCGGGTTCTGTGTGGCGATCACGAAAAACGGCTCGGGCAACCGATACGTGGTCTGGCCCACGGTGACTTCGCGTTCCTGCATGGCCTGCAGCAGTGCAGACTGCGTTTTCGGTGGCGTGCGGTTGATCTCGTCTGCCAGCAGGATGTTGGTGAACACGGGGCCCTCAACGAAGCGAAACTCGCGACGTCCGGATTCACTTTCTTCAAGTACGTTGGTACCGGTGATGTCGGAAGGCATCAGGTCGGGAGTAAACTGAATGCGACGAAACTGCACATCAAGCAGTTTCGCAATGGTGCTGACGACGAGTGTTTTGGCGAGCCCTGGAACGCCGACCAGCAGGCAGTGTCCGCCGGTGAAGATAGCCGCGAGGATCTGATCGATGACAGCATCCTGACCGATGATCACTTTGTGAAGTTCTTCCACCATGACTTCGTGGTGTCGGTGGAATTTTTCAAGAAACTCGTCGAAATCGCGTTTTTCGGCCACGGCAGTGTTCCTGAACGGCACTGGTTGCGGAGGGGCAGCCGGCGGGCCGGCGGATATGACCCGTGCAGGATAGCAGATTGCGGAGGAGAATTCAGGCATGCAGGCCTGTGGCGGGTTTCCGGACTGAGAATTCCGGCAGTTTCAGAGGCAATTGGCGGGCGTTTCCAGCGGCGGGGTTGCATCCGCCAGGTCCTCGCTTATTCTGACCACGCAGCGGGATGTTTAACCCTCGACAGACCTTGAAAGAACCAACTGATGCAAGCGGATTTTGTGCTTCTGCCGGGTGACGGAATTGGTCCTGAGATTGTGTTTCAGGCGAAACGCGTTCTGACAACAGTCGCAGCCGCCTTTGGTCACGAATTTCGCATGACCGAGCATCTGATGGGTGGCTGTGCAATTGACGCATGTGGCAATCCGCTGCCGGACGAGACGCTGGAAGCCTGTCGGCGCTCGCACGCAGTGCTGCTGGGAGCAGTAGGTGGGCCAAAATGGGACGACCCTCGCGCAAAAACTCGGCCCGAAGCCGGTTTACTGCGAATTCGTCGCGAGCTTGGTTTGTTTGCCAATCTGCGTCCGACAAAAACGTGGGACGAGCTGCTGGATGCATCGCCGCTGCGACGTGAGATTGTGCAGGGCACCGATATTTTGTTTGTACGCGAATTGACGGGCGGGATTTACTTCGGTGAATCCGGACGTCGTCCGCACGCCAGTGGTGAAGAAGCGTGGAATGTGATGACATATTCCACGGGTGAGATTGAGCGCGTGGTGCGTCTGGCGGCGCAGGCTGCGCGTGGTCGCAGAGGCCGGCTGACTATGGTGGATAAGGCAAATGTTCTGGAAGCCTCACGTCTGTGGCGACAGGTGTCTGAGTCTGTGGTGAAGAATGAATTTCCGGATCTGCAGTACAACGTGGTCCTCGTGGATGCCATGGCGATGCACCTGATTTCGAAGCCGCGTGACTTTGATGTGGTGGTGACAGAGAACCTTTTCGGTGACATCCTGACGGATGAAGCCTCGATGCTGCCGGGCTCGCTGGGGCTCGCGCCATCGGCATCGATCGGATCCGGCGGACCGGGTTTGTTTGAGCCCATTCATGGTTCTGCTCCTGACATCGCCGGGCAGAATGTGGCCAATCCGCTGGCAACAATTCTGGCTGCGGCCATGATGCTGCGGTATTCACTGCAGCTTGAACAGGAAGCTCAGGCCATTGAAGCTGCAGTGAACAAAGTCCTTGCGGCCGGCGGTCGAACCCGGGATATCTGCGGTGGCGGAGAGTACCTAAGCACGACGGAAATGGGTGATCGCGTCGTGCAGGCACTGGCGTAAACCCAACGAATCGGCTCCGGACCTGCGGGTTTATCAGCGGCCCAATAGCCCGGATTACGAAGATTTTCGTGGTCCGGTGCCAATTCAGGGCCGCGGTGGCGCGCCCCTGCCTGTGGTGACGGGGCCGCGGTGGCAGAACAGCGATAACCCGGCAGATCGTCGCGTTTCGCTCTGCGAAACGTGCGTTCCTGATAGTCATTGCCGAAATTCTCAATAGGGCAGCTTTTGCCGACCAGCCCGAAAACGCCCCTGATCTCGCAGATTAACATTGTTTAGCCACCCCTGGCCTGGGCTGCGAACGAATCTTCATGGCCATATTTACGGAGGAAACCATACAATCGTAAAAGTGTGCAACACATTTCCCCCCTTACATATGTTTTCAATTTGCCCCTTTGACATTGGATTTGCTGCTCGGTTGAATCTGTCACAGCGGGAAACCGGACGTGAAGACGACAAATGATGCTGTCAGTGTGACGAGCATGAACTCTGGTTTCCAATTTGTTGGCAAGAAGGGGGAAGTACCGATGAACAGATTCCTGAAATCCGCAGTGGTGCTCAGCACGGCTCTCACGCTGGCGCTGGGCTCGGATATGTTTGCCGCCGACGACAAGGCACCGTCGGCAGCAATCGCTGCTGCCGCCTCAGCCAAACCGTCAGCGGCGGCTGACAGCAAACCCGCAGCAGACAAGAAACCCGCAGCAGACAAGAAACCCGCCACCGCAAAAAAGCCGAGTGCTGACAAAAAGCCCACCACCACGAAAAAGTCAACCTCCGACAAAAAATCAGCTCCGGTGAAGAAGTCGACGGCGACCAGGAAGCCAACCTCAGAAAAGAAGTCGGCCACCAGCGGAAAGTCGACGACGGCAAAGAAGCCTGCGACGGCCAAAAAGCCGGCCGCCTCCAGTGCCAAAAAGACGACCCCCAAATCGTCTCAGACAAAGTCTTCCGCAGCAGCAAAAAAAACGTGATCGCCAGACAGCGATAACGCAGCAGATTCTGCTGCTCAGCACCCCCCTGCACTGCAGCAGGGGGGTGCTGTTTTACCGGCCCGACGGTTCAGCAGCCGGAATATTGCAAACGGTCGCACACCGTTCAGCGTGGCTGCCAGAAACGCTCGCATCGCCACCGCCTCACTGCTCGCATTGCCACCGGACACTCGAGGTGCTCATGCCAATTGGAATCAACCCACTCGTTGACTACGCCTTCAAAATGCTGTTCGGAAATGAACTGCACAAGCCTGTCACCATTCACTTCCTCAACTCTGTTCTTGTCGGACAGACGCCGATTGTCAGTATCTCGTTCCCCAATCCAATCCGCGGCAAGCAGACTGCTGACGGCAAACTGTTCATCCTTGATGTGCTCGCTGTTGACCAGCTGGGACGACAGATCAACATTGAAGTGCAGATCTCGCTGCCCTCCGGAATGGCCAAACGAATGGTTTTTTATGCTGCGGACACATATGTCAGGCCCTTGCCTGAGGGTCAGAATTACAACGCCCTGCAGCCATCAATCAATATCTGCGTGCTGGCGGGTTCCCTGTTCAGGCACCCTGCAAAATTGCATCTGGACTTCCGGCTCCGCGAAAAATCACTCCCGCTTACCCTCACAGACGACCTGCAAATTCATTTTTTGCAGTTGAGTCATCTTGAGATCACTGCTGATACACTGGATAATGCCACTCCCGTGGAACGCTGGTGCTGGTTCCTCTGCCATGCGGACGAACTGACCACCGACCAGGTTGCCCAACTGCTGCCCGATCAGGAATTCGCTGAAGCTGCCGGAGTTCTGGAAATGATCGCTCGGACACCCGATCAATTGCGGGAATACAATGCTCGTCTAAAAGCCCAGCGTGATGAAGAAGCTCGACTCCTCTACGCGCAGCAGCAGGGCATCGAAATCGGAGAAGCTCGAGGAGAAGCTCGAGGAGAAGCTCGAGGAGAAGCTCGAGGAGAAGCTCGAGGGGAAGCTCGAGGGGAAGCTCGAGGGGAAGCTCGAGGAATCCGAAAAGGGCAACTCTGCGGGCAGATCATGCTGCTGCAGCAACTGCTGAAACAACCTGTGTCTGCGGATGACCAGCTCGCTGCGTGCAGCATCGAACAGCTCCAGCAGCTGCACACAGAACTCAGGCAGCGACTGGACCTCGGCGACGCCTGAGGTCCGCGGTACAAGTCCTCCCGCCTAAGATCGTTCTGACAATCAGCCACTCTCTCTGAAAGCCCAGTCACACAGAGGGCTGAATCAACTTCTGTTGACCGCTCAGTTCAAGCTGCCGGAGTTCTGGAAATGATCGCTCGGACACCCGATCAATTGCGGGAATACAATGCTCGTCTAAAAGCCCAGCGTGATGAAGAAGCCCGACTCCTCCACGCCCAGCAGCAGGGCATCGAAATCGGTGAAGCTCGAGGGGAAGCTCGAGGGGAAGCACGAGGGGAAGCACGAGGGGAAGCACGAGGAATCCGAAAAGGGCAACTCTGCGGGCAGATCATGCTGCTGCAGCAACTGCTGAAACAACCTGTGTCTGCGGACGACCAGCTCGCTGCGTGCAGCATCGAGCAGCTCCAGCAGCTGCACACAGAACTCAGGCAGCGATTGGACCTCGGCGACACCTGAGGTCCGCAGTGCCTGAACGCCAAATCACGTGCAGTGCTGAATCATCTCCAGGCCTCCTCTCAGCCAGCCACGACAGATCTGCAGGTTGCACGCTGCAACACAATCCAGCTGTATCAACTTGTCAATCGGCTATGGCGTCACTTGAGTCGGAAAAGTTGAAAGGACAATGGTGTATGTCTGAGTTGCCGGATCACATTGACGAGCGCATTCAGGAACTCACTGCCGAAGGCGATGCACTGGCCGGATGCAATTGGGAATCCTTTCCTGCATCTGCGACTCGGGCAGTGCCAACTGGAGCTCGGTAATGAGTCTCGAGCAGCCGACGAACTGGCTCGCGCCTTCATGGGGGCTGGCATCGAGATGTTTCTCAGCCAGGATCCGAAGTATCTGACCTTCCTGAAATCCAGGCTGGCCGCCCCGCCCGGAGGCTGGGGTGACGAACCCGCAAAACCGGCGAAGCCCTGGTGGAAATTCTGGTAAACCAAAAATCTCTGCCTGGATTTGAATTTGTCTGAAATGCCGGACAGGAGGACTGCAGCAAAGGCACTGATTATGCCGATACGGACCAGGTGACCCACAGCAGCAGCGGACAGGCGACGGCAGATATGACCGACCCAGCACAGCAGGTTCAGGAACTGACAGAACGCATGGCCCGTCTCGAAGAGGAGCTGATGCGTGCACAAAGGCTCAGTTCGGTCGGTGCGCTGGCGTCGTCGATCACTCACGAATTCAACAATATCCTGACGACGGTCATCAATTACGCGAAAATGGGATTGCGACACCCCGACGAAGCGACCCGCACAAAGGCGCTCGACCGCATCCTCACAGCATCGCAGCGAGCTGCGAAGATCACCACCGGCATGCTGTCTTATGCCCGCAGTACCTCCAGCCGGATTGAGCCTCAGGACCTGAAACGTCTGCTGGACGACGTGCTGGTGCTGGTTCAGAAGGATCTGCAGATGCATCGAATTACGGTGGATCTGCAGGCCGCGGAAAATGTCTGGGCGATGGCGAATTCCAGCCAGATACAGCAACTGCTGATGAATCTCATCGTGAATGCTCGTCAAGCCATGAAGGAAGCGGGCCGGCTGCGGCTGATCGTGCGGGATAACCCTGACGAGGGCTGGGCCGAATTGGTCGTGGCCGACAATGGGTGCGGGATACCGCAGGACAAGCTGCCGCGGATTTTTGAATCGTTCTACACGACAAAAGCTCCGGATGACCGTGGTCAGGGAGGCACTGGACTCGGGCTGGCGGTGTGCTTGAAAATTGTAGAATCGCACCACGGTCGCATTCGGGTGGAAAGCGAAGTGGGTCGCGGCACGACATTCACTCTGCGTTTGCCCAGAAGCGAATCACCGGCCGGGTTCATCTCGACAGCAGCCCCCGTGCGTGCCGGGGCACGCTGATCCATCAGCCAGCTGACAGTCGCCCCTTTTGAACAGCCAGTCGGGCACAGCCAGCGGCGCCGATGAATCCGGCATCACCGCCGAGTGATGCCCAGTCGATCGTGATTTTTTCAGCGAGCGTCGGAAAGGTACGCGTCCGGAACTCCTGACGAACTCGCTGCATAAATTCACGCCCAACCATCGTGGTGTCGCGCCCAAACGTCATGGCCCCACCCAGCAGTACCATATCGGGATCGATGACGTGCACGCAGGAGGTGATGGTGGCACCCAGACACTGAGCCATTTCCATGATCAGTTCGAGTGACACCTGGTCGCCATGTTCGGCTTCTTCGGCAATCATCAGCGGCGTGAGCGTCTGGCCTGCCAGCAGCCGATTGCGGACTGAGGTCACAGCCCCGCCTTCCAGCTGTTCAGTGAAGCGTCTGAGCAGCGCAGTGGCGCTGACGTAGGCCTCAGCGGTACCGTACTGTCCGGTGTTGCAGTATCGGCCGTTGTGCATTTCGAGGATCACATGGCCCAGTTCGCCACCGTGGGAATGCCGACCTTCAATGATGTGATCGTCGATGATCAGTCCACCGCCAAGCCCGGTGCCGAGCGTGTAAAACGCGAGACTTTGAGCATGCTTTGCCTGGCCAGCCCAGTATTCACCGTAAGCCGCGGCATTGGCATCATTTTGCAGGATGGTGGGCAGGCCCAGTGCTTTGGCGACCTGGTCACGAACAGGGAATTGATCCCAACCGGGCAGGTTTGTGGGTTCCAGCAGCATTCCTGCCGGAATATCCATGGTGCCGGGACTGGCCAGTCCGGCAGCGGTGATTTGAGGGAAATCAACCCCGGCCTTCAGCAAGGCCAGCTCTGCGGCCCTGACCATCTGCTGCACCCCGTGCAAAGGGCCAGCCTGAGCTTCCGTTGGCACGCTGGCAAACCCCAACGGCAGTCCGGAATCGCTGACGACGCCGGCTTTGATGTTTGTGCCCCCCAGATCGATGCCCAGATACAGTCTGGCCTGCTGTTGTTGGTTCATGACAGCCTCTGAAGTTTCTGAACCCGGCGGATCTGTTACATGGTGAATGTACCCTTGGCTGCGCACCACGTGCAAGCAGTGTTTTTCCGGGAAGACATGGTTCCCGCCGGGTTGCAGGACGCAAACTTCTCAGGATTGCCAGCCAGACCGCTGACGCTCAATTCCACCGGCCAATTCTCCCGATTCTTCCCCGCATTTGTTATCATTGCGTTTGGAAGGGGCTGACGTCGGTGGACGTCAGTGCCTGATGAAAGATCGTTTTCTGCCCGCAGAAGTGTTGAAAAACATGGATCTAAGCGTCCGACTAAACAGGTTGCTGCTGAAAAATCCAATCCTGGTGGCTTCAGGAACGTTCGGCTACGCGCGTGAGATGTCGGCCTTTGTGGAATTCGAAAAACTCGGTGGGATTATCCCCAAAACGGTCACACCAGCACCTCGACCCGGTAATCCCCCGCCGCGCACCGTGGAAACGGCCAGCGGAATGCTGAATTCCATCGGTCTGGACAATGATGGCTTTGATCAGTTTGTGGCCGAAAAGCTGCCATGGCTGCTGACTTTGGGAACATCCATCATCGTGAACATAGCCGGGAAGTGCATGGATGATTTTCCCCGGATGGCCGAGGTTCTGGACGGGATTCCGGGAATTGCTGCAATTGAGCTGAACATTTCTTGTCCGAACGTGTCCGGGGGAGTGGATTTTGGGACGGATCCGGCATTGGCAGGCCAGGTGGTGAAGTCGGTTTGTCAGTCGTGTCGATTGCCGGTGATTGCCAAGCTGACTCCGAACGTCACCAGTGTGGTTCCGATTGCCCAGGCGGCGGCGGAAGCCGGTGCTGACGCAGTTTCACTGGTGAACACCTTTCAGGGCATGGCGATAGACTGGCGACGTCGTCGTCCGGTGCTGGGGAACATCCTTGGGGGGCTCAGCGGGCCAGCAATCAAGCCACTGGCACTTCGCATTGTGTGGCAGGTTCGCCGTGCTGTGCAGGTACCAATCATCGGCATAGGTGGCATACAGTCACTGGACGATGTGATGGAATTTCTGGTAGCGGGTGCGACGGCGGTCCAGATTGGCACAGCCAATTTTTATAATCCAGGTTTGGCGAATCAGCTGATCACTGAGCTTCCAGAGGCGATTCGATCTCTGGGGGCGACGGGTCCCGGTGAGATCATCGGCTGCCTGCATACTCAAACAACTTCAAAGTGAATCTGGCACATCCATGCGAGTACTTTCCGGCATTCAGCCCACGGGGCGTTTTCACTGGGGCAACTATTTCGGTGCCATCCGCCAGTACATTGCACTGCAGGGCCAGGAGCAGTCCTTTTTCTTCATCGCCGATTTTCACGCGCTGACGACAATCCGCGACCGGGATCTGCTGCGGCAGAACATTCGGGACGCCGCGATGGATCTGCTGGCACTGGGCCTGAATCCGGACCGTGCCTGTCTGTTTCGGCAGTCAGACGTGCCCGAAGTCACTGAACTGACGTGGCTGCTGATGACCATCACTCAAATGCATCTGCTGGAAAAGTGCCACGCCTACAAGGATAAGAAGGCAAAGGGACTCGCTGCGGATGCGGGACTGTTTACGTACCCGGTGCTGATGGCTGCCGACATTCTGGCCTACGACAGTACTCATGTGCCCGTCGGCGCCGACCAGATTCAGCACGTCGAGGTGGCTCGCGATCTGGCTCAAAGGTTCAACTCCCTCTACGGTGATTGTCTGCAGCTGCCGGAAGCCATGGTGCTGCCGGAATCGGCAAAGGTGCCGGGCCTCGACGGCGAGAAGATGTCCAAGAGTTATGGCAACACTATCGATATCTTTGAAACGCCGAAGAAGATGCGGAAGAAGATCATGAGTATCACAACTGATTCAACTGCAATGGAATCGCCGAAAAACGCGGATACCTGTACTGTCTTTGAGCTGTACCGTCTGTTTGCAGACGAGCAGCGTCAGGCCGCTTTGCGGCAGCGTTACGAAGCCGGCGGCATGGGGTATGGTGAGGCGAAGGAGCAGCTGTTTCAGGCGGCGATGGAAATGTTTGGCCCGGCGTTTGAGCGACGGGCAGCATTGGAGGCCAACCCGGACCAGCTGGAGGATATTTTGCGTCAGGGTGCTGCAAAAGCCAGGGCGAGGGCTCAGGAGGTGCTGGCTCGCGTCCGCGAAGCCTGTGGCCTGCTGGCTAAACCTGTGTAACAGCAGTTATCCGCTGAGGCACGCTGATTGACAGACATCGATTCACATGGCAATTCCTGAGTTTCTGCTCACAGAACCCATGTCAGCTGGTACTGAACTCCCCAACACTTCTCGACAGTGATCCATTCGATCTGCTCAAGGATTTTTGAAAATCCCGGCAAACGTCACGGATTCATCAGACTGCGCTGCGTTTAAACATTAAGACAGGGTTGGCTTGCGGTAACATACAGGCAGCCTGACGAGCACTCATTACAGACATTCGCTCGACTTTCGCAGGATAAGGTGGGGGTACCCGCTTTGACTTCGTCCCTGCGCGCTCAACAATCGCTCGCTTTCCCCGTAGAATCAGTAATCACGCTCTGAGTTTGTGTTTGAGTTGACGTGTGGGGAGGATCATGACGTGCCAGACCATACGGCATTTCCCGTACTCACAAAGGACGAGTGTCGCTCAGTACTGGAACACGTCCGGACGGTTGGTGCGGTGCGATTCCCGTGGGAATTTGCGGCGATGACTGTCGCGTTTTTGCTGTCTTTGATCAGTTGCCTGCTGCTGATTACCGACAACCAAGCTCTGCATTTAACGGCTGTGTTGTCACTGGCATCCGCCTTGCTGCTGTTGCAGTTGCTGCTGCATGAATGTGCGCACAACGCATTGTTCAAATCCCGCCGACTGAATGGGGCTTTCGGCTGGCTCACGGGACTGTTCATCCTGACGCCATTTTTCAGCTATCGTCGGGGACACTCGATTCATCACTCGTTCCTTGGCACTCCTGTGGATCCAACCGCCGCTCCGGGAAGCCATCATCGGTGGCAGCGTCTGGTAAATTTTCTTGTTGCTGTCCGGGTCGTACCAGTACTGTACCTGGGCGGTGTCTATGGGCCATACCTGCTGTTTGACTTTCTCCGCCGAAAGCACCAGTCGTCCCTGTGCTTTGCGGGTTACTGCTGCAATCTGCTGGCGATTCTCCTGCTGCATTCCCTGCTCGCCACAGTGATTGGCGTGGATCGTTGGCTGGTTTGTCTCGCGGCGGCTTTTTGGTTGTCGGGTTTGCTGTATGAGTATCTTTTCACTCAGAACCAGCACGTTGGACTTCTGCCAGGCGGCAAGGCAGAGGCGGAGGGCAGATATCGATTTCGCCAGCAGGTGAATTTCTCCCGATCCGTGCAACTTCCCTGTTCAGGGCTGTTTCTGTATTTCAATCTGCACAAGGAACATCACCTGTTCCCGCATCTTCCCTGTCGCAGCCTGCCACGAGTTCATCAGTGGCTGCAGACGCATCGTCGGGATGTGCTTGAATTCACCAGTGAGCATCTGGGTGTTCTGCAACGGCGATCTGATCTGAACCTGTTTTCACCCACGGCTGGTGACTGATGCCTGAGTTTGACTGGAAAGCAGAATCGAATATTGAACTGTCGCAATGGACCGCGTTTCGCTTTAAGTCGCTGCGCGAGATGGTGCTGTCAGAGCAGTCTTCGGATGTACTGCTGCGGCCTGTACTGATTGGGGTTCTGGAGGGTCAGATTACGGTCATTACTCTTGCCGATCTGCAACACGCATATCGGCTGGCGGCAGTATGGTGCGCGGAACGACAGATATTTGCCGGTGATCGGGTTACGCTGCTGCGACTGCCTTACGTCTCTGAGTTAATCGTGGCCATCAATGCTTTGGCACTGATGTCATGCGGTGTCAGCGTTGTCTTGCCCATGCAGGCTTCGACCGATGTACTCTCGCACATACTTCGGCAGACCGCCTGCCGATTCGTACTGTTTCCCGAGTCGACACAGGACAGCCAGCCACATCCGGAGACTCAACAAGCCCTGCAACAGATGGCTGGCTGCGCGGTCAACTGGGGAATTGCTGACTGTCCGCTGCCAATTCCCTGGCCCTTCGATCGAAACCCTGCTGCAGCAGAGCAATCGGGTTACCTCGAGCGGGACATTGACGCAGAAATTCTGATCCTGACCACCTCCGCCACAACCGGTCCGCCGAAACTGGTGAGTTACTCAGAACGTGCACTGCTCACAGTGGCAGAATCGTGGCAGGTTGCGGGACTGCTGGATGAACATGTCACCGGAGGTGCATCACTGTGCCCGCTGTTTTCACATTCGATGGGGATTCGCAATGTCCTGCATGCGATTTGGACACGAAACCCCACGCTGCTGATCCCGCCGGAATGGCTGAATGAAGCACCACATTCGATCGTGGGACTGCTGCAGGCATGGCCTCCGCAGCATTTTACAGCCGGTCCCGCGCTCATCCACGCACTTGCAGGACTGGGGTGCACGATTCCAGAGGCCCGCCGTGCTCTGAAATCTCTGAAGGTCATTGTCTCTTCGGGTTCCGAGTGGGATGACGCAGCAGCAAACCTCTTTGGGACTGTGCGAACAGCAAACGCTTTTGGCATGACCGAGACGCAGCAGATCCTGTCCACGCTGATATCCCGCTCATCTGTAAAAAACTCAATGGTAGAGACAACTGGCAGTCGCAAATCACTGGGACGGGCGCTGCCAGGAGTATCCGTTGCTGTCAGATTCACAGACCCGGATGCGAATGTCGGCGAACTGTTCGTGAAATCGCCATTCAGTGCGATGGGTTACGTGGGCGAGCCGCCTTTTCCGGAGTGGCTGGGAACCGGTGATATTGTTCGAGTGTGCGACGGGGAAATCGAGTATTTGGGGCGGGCCGCCGACGACTTCATTAATCTCGGAAGTGGCCTGAAACTTTCCAGCCCTGACATTGAACAGCGGTACGCGTTCCTCGCGAAGCAGTTTCAAGGGTTGATACTCCGTCACAGTCCGGGGCGCTCGGGAGTGATTGCCATCGCGTATTGCGGCGCGGCAGATCCCGAGGATCCGGAGTTGCACAATCATTTGCAGCAGTGCATTGCTGCATTTCACGACCGCCTGCAGTCGGGCAGTGCCGATGTCGGACTGCGACACAGTCTGCTGGTGGCCATCGGACTGATCAGTGGTGAACTGCCTCGGACAAATACTGGAAAGTTCCGTTTTGCTCGAATCGCGGAGCAACATCGGGACCTGCTGGACGCTCTGAATTCCCCGACTGGTCGACACGCGGCCCTGATTGAAATGGAACCCCTGAATTTTGGCAGAGAGGCAGCCTTCGAACACTCACTGCCGTACGCCGGACAACTGCTTCAGGCGCTGAAACTGGATGTGGAGTTCACCGCGGGGAAGGGGGATTACCTGTTTCTCGACGTCCAGGGAAAACAGTGCCCCGTGCTGGACCTCGTGGGCGGTTTTGGTGTGAATCTCCTCGGACATGGTCACTCAGAGGTAGAGACCGCGGCAATCGAAGCCATGCGGCGGGTCCCCATGCTGGATCAGGTCAGCTACCGGGCCCCCGCTGCCATGCTCGCCAGAACCCTGTCAAATCGACTTGGAGAAGTCACCGGACGCCGGTACGTCTGTCTGTTTCACTCCACCGGAACAGAAGCTGTTGAATCAGCCCTCAAGCATGCAATTCTGAAATGGGGCGAGACATTTCGGGAGTGGAATGACCAAATGCTTGCCAGCTGCAGTTCCGAACATCCGGACCTCGCCAGCAAATGCCACGCTGAAAATCTTCGCAGCTTTGCCGATTTTCGCCCACTGCTGATCGCTGTGCAGGGAGCCTACCATGGAAAGACATCCGGAGCACTTCACGCGATGGGTGACGAAGAACAGCGGAAACCCTTTGCAGGGCTGTTTGGAGCCCGGGTCTGCTTTGTGTCGCGTGCGGAGCTTGAGTGCCCGGAACTGGTTGTTTGCAGGATCAGCGATGCGGAACACATGTGGCTGGTTTATCCAATCAGTGAAAACGGCGAGGCCAGTGTCGGCAGGCATCCGTTTCCCGGCATCTTTGCTGCTCTGGCAGAACCCATTCAGGGTGAAGGGGGGGTCTTTGAGGTTCCACAGGAGTTCTTCGAAGCGGTTCGCAAAACGCGGATCCCGCTGATAGTGGATGAGATTCAGTGTGGACTGGGCAGGAGCGGTCAGTTTCCGGCATCCCTGGGCGTCGTTGCGAATTACTACCTGCTGGGCAAGGCCCTTGGGGGCGGAGTCGGCAAGATCGCAGTGACACTGATTGATCGAGCGGACTATGTGGAGGATTTTGACATGCACAGCGGAGCCACGTTCTCGGGTGATGCCGTTTCGTGCCAGATCGCTCTGAAGGTACTCAGTATCATCGATCGGGACGGTATCCC
>Ga0209972_10000211_pt1 | contig 59016 bp, 55 predicted proteins | sample NOAtaG_7_FD_187302 | JGI IMG/M metagenome (GOLD analysis project Ga0209972, IMG submission 187302) | Freshwater lake microbial communities from Lake Erie, under a cyanobacterial bloom - NOAA_Erie_Diel1S_2200h metaG (SPAdes) (version 2) | ecosystem: Environmental > Aquatic > Freshwater > Lake ... | reverse complement strand
CTCGCCTCATCCCTCTCCCGGAGCGGTCAGCTCGAGGGCGATCTGGCGCTCGAGCCGGGTCAACCACACCACGTAGGGGTGCTCGGCGCCGACCTCGCTGACCAGCGCGAGGATGGCGCGGGCCTCGAGCAGCGCGTCCTCGTAGCTCTCGTGGGTGAGCGCGCGCTCGAGCCGGACCCGGTGCGTGCGGTAGTCCTCCTCGATGCGGTGCTGCATGTAGTTCGCCTCCCGCTCCATGTCCGCGGCGGCGGCCGACATGGAGAGGCTCGCGTAGCAGGCTTGCGCGGTGCGGTAGAGGCGCACCGACTCGACGCCATCCGAGGGCTCGAACGGGTAGCGCTCGGAGCGGGCCAGACCGCCGGCCGCGTCTTCGTCCGCGCGGTGCTGCGCGAGCGCGCCGGACACCGGACAGGAGATCGCGTCCTGAAAGAGCACGAGCTCTTCCGGCGCATCGGTCTCGAGGCTGCTGGAGGTCTCGCCCGAGAGCGACCAGAGCAGCACCAAGACGCCGCCGACCGCCGCGAGCAGCACGACGGGCGATACCTGCTGGCCCGCCTTCTTCTGCTCCTGGGGAGGCTTGTCCGCGAGGCGCAGGCGGAGGTTGCCGATCTCGATCTCGGCGCCCCAGGCGACCATCCCGTGCTGGAAGGGCTGGCCGCCGACCTTCGCACCGACCTTCGCCCCCTGCGCGACCGCCACCCAGCAGCCATCGCCGCGGGGGGCGATCAGCAGGTGCTCGGCTTCGAGGTCTCGGGCGTCGGGCAGGGCGATGCCCGCCGTCGCCGCCCGCCCGACGGTGATCTGCTCGCCCTCGATGCGGGTGCGCTCGAGGGTTCCGTCCTCACGAATGATCTCGACGTAGGCTTCCATGGTGCTTCCTCAGATGAGGCCGGCCTGCATCGTCTGGACGAAGAAGGGACCGAGCAGGCAGAGGATGATCGCGCCGAAGATCAGCATGAGCGGACCCATCATGAGCAGGGCGGCGCGCGCGGCCGCCTCCTCGGCCATGACGCTGCGGCGCATCCGCAGCATGGTCGCCTGGATGCGCAGCACCTCGGCGAGCGGGTTGCCCTTCTCTTCGGCCTGGACGACCGCGCCGACGAAGTCCCGCACCGCCTCGGTGGGCGCGCGGTCGGCGAAGTTCTCGAGGGCCTGGCGGCGGGTCCGGCCGAGCTCGAGCTCCTGCAGGATCCGCTCGAACTCCTCGACGAGCGAGTCGTTTCGGTTGCCCGCCTTCTCCACGATCTGCCGCACCGCGCCCGGGAAATCGAGGCCGGCGCCCATGCACAGCGAGGCGAGGTCGATCGCGCCGGGCAGCGAGCGGTTCACTTCCTTGAAGCGCCGATCGCGCTCGCCGGTGACGTTGAAGTAGGGCACCGCCGCGCCCATCGCGCCGCCGACCAGGAAGAGCACCGCCGGCCCGTCGAAGAGCGTCAGGAGCACCAGGCTGACGAGCGCGCCGACCACGAAGCCGACCGCGCTCATCGCGAAGAACTCGTTCGCCGTGAGGCCGAGGTAGTCGCCCGCGTGCTTGAGCAGCTCGTCGATCTTGCGGCGCTGGTCGGTGAGCGGAAAGTACGCGACCCAGCCCGCCATCATCCGGACCATGGGCTCGAGCTGGGCGAAGCTGCCGCCGGCCTCCATCGCGCGGGTGCGGCGCAGGCCGCGGGCGCCGAGGCGGGGCGAGTCCTCGGGGCGGTTCGAGGCGAGGGTGAAGACGCCCATCGCGAGGCCCGAGGCCACCATCGCCATGGAGAGATATCGGTAGAGGTCGGCGTTCACGGGCGAACTCCTCAGACGTCCACGGTGAGGATGCGGCGGGCGAGGATGATCGCCACGAACCAGAGCGTGGTCGCGATCGCGATGATGATGTAGCCGGTCGTCGTCTCGACGAGCGGCCGGAGCCACTGGTTGTCGACCTGGTGGATCATGAAGAGCAGGATGAACGGGATCGCGGCGAGCACGACCGCCTGCATCTTGCCCTCGGCGGTCTTGGTGCGGACGACGCCTTCGAGGCGCTGCATCTCGCGGAGGGTCGCGGCGCTCTTCTCGAGGATTTCCGGCAGATCGCCGCCGGTCTGGCGGCCGACGAGGATCGTCGCGAGCGAGCTCGAGATGACCCGCGAGTCGACCCGCCGGGACATGTTCAGCACCGCCTGATCGAGCGGCGTGCCGAGCTTCATCTCCTTGATGACGAGGTCGACCTCGTCGGAGAAGGGCGGCCGGATGAGGCGCGCCGAGGAGGAGATCGCCTCGCCGAGCGAGGGCGCCGCCTTCAGCGCGTTCGCGAGCAGGAGCAGCCACGAGTCGAGCAGGATCTCGAGCTGCAGGATCCGCTTGGAGTGCTCGGACTGCAGCCACACCCAGGGCAGGATCGCCGCCGGCACCATGAAGAACGCGTAGAAGAAGTCGTCCATCAGGAAGCCGAGCACCCCGAGCCCGAGGATGATGGCGAGCTGGATCCGGGCGAAGTCGCGCCCCGTCGTCTTCCAGAGCTGGAAGCGGATCTCGGCGTCCACCGCCGCGACGTAGCGCGCCCAGTACAGGCGCACGAAGCTCGTTGGGTCGGTGACGAGCATGTAGATGCTGACGACCCCCCCGACGATCAGCAGGATCGCGCCGAGGTACCCGAGGACGTGCGTTCCGGCGCTGGCCCCGATCATAGGTAGTCTCCGTCTCCGATGAGCCCCATCGTGATGAACTGATCGAGGAACGAGGGGAGGTAGCCGGTCGCGCGGTGCTCGCCGATCACCTTGCCGCCCGGTCCGGTGCCGGTCCGCACGTACCCGAAGATCTCGAAGAGCTCGATCTCGCCGTCGTCGTTCATGCCGACCACCTCGGCGATCGAGGTGACGCGGCGCGATCCGTCGGAGAATCGCGTCTGCTGCATGATCACGTCGACCGATGTCGCGATCTGCTCGCGGATGGCGCGGGCCGGCAGGTCGAGGCCGGCCATGAGGCAGAGGGTCTCGATCCGCGAGATCGCCTCGCGCGGGCTGTTCGCGTGGGTCGTCGTCATGGACCCCTCGTGGCCCGTGTTCATCGCCTGCAGCATGTCGAGCGCCTCGCCGCCGCGGCACTCGCCGACGATGATGCGGTCCGGGCGCATGCGGAGGGCGTTCTTGACGAGGTCGCGGATGGTGTACTCGCCGCGGCCTTCCATGTTCGCCGGGCGGGTCTCGAGCGAGACGACGTGCGGCTGCTTCATCTGCAGCTCGGCGGCGTCCTCGATCGTCACGATGCGCTCGTCCTCGGGGATGGCCGAGGAGAGCACGTTCAGAAGCGTCGTCTTGCCGGAGCCGGTGCCGCCCGAGATGACGATGTTCTTCCGCGCCTTCACGGTGCGGGTGATGAACTTCGCCATCTGATCGGTCATCGCCCCGAAGCCCACCAGGTTCTGCAGGGTGAGCGGGGTCTTGGCGAACTTCCGGATCGTGATGCACGAGCCCTTGATCGCCAGCGGCTTGATGACGGCGTTGACGCGCGAGCCGTCCTTCAGGCGCGCATCGACGAGGGGCGTCGACTCGTCGATCCGCCGGCCGAGCGGGGTGACGATGCGCTCGATGACCGCGCGCACCGCCTCGTCGTCGGTGAAGCGCAAGGCGGTCTTGCCGATCTTGCCCCGGCGCTCGCAGTAGATGGTGTAGGGGTCGACGACCATGATCTCGCTGACGAGCTCGTCGGTGAGCAGGCGCTCGAGCGGACCGAGGCCGAGGGCTTCGTCGGTGATCTCGTCGATCAGCGCGGCGGTGTCGGTGCCCGGCGGCAGGTCCGCGGCGAGCTCGTTGACGATGCGGCGAAGCGCGGTGCGGACCTTCGGCCGCATCTGCTTCTCGTCCATCTTGTTGCGGTCGAGCGAGGCGAGGTCGAGGTTCTCGAGGAGCATCCGGTGGATGCGCTTGCGGACCTCGACGGGCACCATGGCGGTGCCCGAAACGTCGTAGGGGCTGGCCTCGCCCTTGGGGGCCTCGACCTTCGGCGGCGGCGGCGGCGCGGCGGGCGGATAGCCCGCGCCCGGGCCGGCGGGCGGGTAGCCCGCGGTCGGCCCAGCGGGTGGTGCGGCCGGCGGGAAGGCCCCCGGGGCACCGAAGCCCGGCGCCTGGGCCTGTCCGAAGCCGGGCGGCCCGAAGCCGGGCGGCCCATAGCCCGCGGGTCCGCCGGGGCCAGCTCCCGGTGGCGGGTAGGCGGACGGCGGTGCGTACGCCGGCGCCGCGGGGGCGAACCCGCCGGGTGCGGCCGCCTGCGCGCCGGGCCCGAGCACCGGACGGATGACGTAGGGGCCGACCCGCATCGGGGTCTGCGCGGGCACCTGCACCGACGTGCCGCGCACCCGCTGGTTGCCGACCATCGTCCCGTTCGCCGAGCTGTCGGTGACGGTGAACAGGCCGCCGGCCGCGGCCTCGACCGCGAGGTGCCGCCGTGAGACGTCGGGGGACGGCAGCACCACGTGGCAGCCTGGGTCCCGTCCGATCGTGACGGGACCCTGGGCCTCCACGGTGAGCTGCTCGACGGTTCCGTCCGCGAGCTCGATCGCCAGGTGCAGCGGCACTACGAGGCCTCCGGCCTTGGGTTCATTCGTGACCCGGCGGCGTCGGCTCGAAGAGCTCGATGTCCGCGAGGCCGCGGCCGCCGATGGTGCCGAAGTTGCGGTAGAGGTCGAGGACCTCGCTGATCCGGTCGCTCTCGGAGCGGGACACCGCCTCGACGACCGTCGGCACGATGAACAGGTAGTTCTCGGTGTTCTCCGCGGCCCGCACGTTCGTGCCGAAGAGCGCCCCGAGGATCGGGATCTGCGAGAGGCCGGCCAAGCCGCCCTGCGACTCGTTCGTGGTGTTCGCCACCGCGCCGCCGAGCACGATCGACTCGCCGAGCTCGAGGTTGACGAGGGTGCTCACCGTCGTCCGGGTCCGACCCGGCGGGCCGTCCGGCTGGAAGGGCGCGGTGATCTCCGAGACGTCGGCGCTCACCGAGAGGTCGATCCGCCGGGTCGCCGAGTCGAAGCGCGGCGTGACCGTGAGGACGCTGCCGTAGCGGATCGTGCGGATCTCGATGTTCAGGCCGTTGGTGATCTGGAAGTTGATCTCGCCGCCGGTGTCGAGGGTCGCCTCCTCGCCGTTCGCGGTGATGAGCATCACCTGGCGCATCACCCGGCCCCAGCCCGAGGACTGCGCCAGGTCGAGGCGCGGCAGGGCCTGGTTGATCGTGCCGGTGAGGTTCAGCGTCGGGTCGGCCGCGGGGGCGAGCGACGCGCTCAGGTTGAAGCCGAGCGTCCCGCCGCCGATCGAGGTCGGCCAGCCGATGCCGAGCGCGTGCGAATACGACTCGCGCAGCTGCAGGAAGTACATGTCGAGGCGGATGTTCTGCCGCACCGGCACGCCGCCTGCGCCCTCGACCGCCGCGGCGGCGTCGGAGACGGTGATGCGGTAGCGGACCTGCCGGCCGTCGTTGTAGATCAGCAGCAGCGACGTCACGCCGGCCCGCTGCGCGGCGATGACGAAGTTCGTCGAGCGCTCGTCGTAGCGCACCGAGACGATGCCTTCGGTGCCCTCCGAGTAGCTGGCGACGTCGGCGCCGGGGAGGGTGACCTGATCGCCGATCTCCATGGTGAGGGTCTCGGCTTCGCTGCGGCGCTGGGCGTGGACCGCCGCGGGAGCAGCGACGCTGGCGGCGAGCGGGAGGGCGGCGAGCGCGAGGCAGAGCGCGAGGGATGCGGACTTGGTCATGGTTCCTTCGTATCAGGGCGTCAGGTTGACAGGCCGGCTGGCACCGGTGGCGGCGGGGGTCGTCGGGGAGACCGCGGAGCGGGGAGCACGCCGCACGATCTCCATGCGGCGCTCCTCTTCGATGATGTCGGCGGTGGTCGTCTCGGCGAGGCCGTCGAGGACGGCGATGTCCTCGGGGTTGCGCATGATCAGGGTCAGGCGGCCGCGCTGCGCGGAGAAGGCGAGCAACTGGGCCTGCTCCACCGTCGCGCTCAGGGTGACCTGGGCGATCTGGCTCGCTCCGGTCGGCGCGGTCGTCGCGCGGACGGGCGCGCCCATGTTCGTGCCCGCGGCGAGCACGAGCAGGTTCTGAAGGAGCGGGACGGTCACGCGCTCGACCGCGCCATCGGCACTCGTCCGTCCGGTGATCCGGCGGTCGAGGGTGACGAGCACGTCGACCCGGTCGCCGGCGCGCACGAGGCCGCCGAAGGACGCGGTCGCGTCCGCCTCGATCGTGATCGCGCGCATCCCGGCGCGGACCAGGCCCGAGAGGTCGCGCGAGGTGTCCGAGCTCGTCGCGAGGTCGGTCCAGAGGAGCGACTCGCCCGCGCGGACGGTGCTCACCACGCGCACACCCATCACCCGGTCGTGGTCGGTCGCGAGGACGTGGCGGTCCTCGATGTACGCCTCGGGGATCTCGTGCACCGCGACCATCGCGGTCGCGAGCGAGCTGCCGAGGGGGATGTCCTGGCTGGCGATGAGCACCTGCACGGCGTCACCGCCGGACGCCTCTTCCTCGAAGCGGTCCATGTAGAGGAAGAGCATCACGAGCCCGACGATGGCGGTGCCGGCGGCGGCGAGGACGGCCTTCGATTTCATCGGGCGCGAGCCTAGCCGATCCTGGCCGAGGAAAAAATGGGGATCATGGGGCACCTTGTCCGGCGGCCCGACCCGTGCTCGACCTACTCCGTGGTGAGCGCGTCCGAGCCGGGCACGTCCGAGGCCCTGGGCACGGGCCTGGTGGTCTGCGCCCGGAGTGGTTTCTTCGAGGTCGAGGTCGAGGGCCGCGTCCGGGTCTGCCGCATGCGCGGGCGGCTCAAGCAGGGCCGCCGGACCACCGACCTCGCGGTGGTCGGCGACCGGGTCCGGATCGCCGAGGACGGGCAGGGCGGCACGATCGAGGAGGTCCTGCCCCGCTCGAGCGTGTTCTCCCGGCTCGCCGCCGGCTCCCGCCGGGCGGTCGAGGACGTGCTCGCGGCGAACCTCGACGGCCTCTGGATCTGCTCGGCGGCGAGCGCCCCGCCGCTCCGGCCCCGGCTCGTCGACCGCTTCCTCGTCATCGCCGAGTGGAACGGCCTCCGGCCCACGATCGTGCTCACCAAGGCCGATCTGCCCGACGAGGCGCCCGCGGAGGTCGCGGCGTGGAGCGCGGACTGGGAGGCGGCGGGCTACGCGGTGCGGCGGACGAGCGCCCGCACGGGGCAGGGGATCGAGACCCTCCGGGCCGAGCTCTCCGGCCGCACGGTGGCGCTCGTCGGGCCGAGCGGCGCGGGCAAGAGCAGCCTGCTCTCGGCGATCGAGCCGGCGATCGAGACCGACATCGCCGCCCTCAGCGCGGCGCAGAAGGGCGCCCACACGACCCGCGTGGCGCGGCTCTTCTCGGCCCACGGCGGGCGCATCGCCGACACCCCCGGGATCCGCGAGCTGTCGCCCTTCGCGCTGCCCGCCGAGGTGCTCGGCTCGACGTTTCCCGAGCTTCGCGAGCTCGCCCAAGGCTGCCAGTTCCGCGACTGCCAGCACGATGGCGAGCCGGGCTGTGCGGTGCGTCCGGCGGCCCTCGACGGGCGGCTCTCGGCGCGGCGCTTCGACAGCTACCTGCGGCAGCTGCACGGCGAGGGGTGAGCCCGCGAGGGCCGGCCCCTGCGTGCTTCTTGGGGGGCGTGCGTCTATCCTCGGCCGCCCATGGACATCGTCTTCGTCACCGCCGAGCTCGCGCCCTACCGCGAGTCCAGCTACGCCGCCCGTTCCGCTGCGGCGTGCGCCAAGGCGCTCAAGCAGCTCGGACACAAGGTCACCGTCCTCGCGCCGCTCTTCTCGGACATCGATCCGGGCGCGCGGCACCTGGCCCGGCGCCTGTCGCGGGTCGAGGTCGAGCTCGGCGATGGCCGCGCGCACTTCGCGATCTACGAGGGCAAGACCGCGGGCGGGGTCGACCTCGTCCTCTTCGGCCATCCCGACCTGTTCGGCACCAAGGAGCTCGTGCTCTCGAGCCACGACGCCAGCCCCCCGGCCGCGCGGCGCTGGGGTGCGTTCTGCCGCGCTGCGACGCAGTGGATCGGCCAGCGCGAGACCTTGCCCGACGTGGTCCAGCTCTACGGCTGGCAGACTGCCCCGATCGCCCTCGTCGCCAAGGACGACCCGGCCCTCGAGCGGGTGCCGACCGTCCTCGCCGTGCACGACCTCGTCGAGGCCGGGGCCTTCGAGCGCAGCGCGCTGAGCGAGTACGGCATCGCGCCGCGCTACTTCGCCATCGAGGGCGTCGAGTTCTACGGTCGCTTCTCCGCGCTCAAGGCGGGCCTCGTCTACGCGAAGGCCCTCGTCGTGCCCGGACCGACCTTCGCCCGGACGCTCGCCGAGCCCGGCGGGGCGGGCGGCCTCGACGGCGCGTTCCGGGCCCGCAGCGCCCGGGTCGCGGGCATCGTGGAGGGGGTCGACGGCTCGGTGTGGAACGCCGCCACGGATCCCCATCTCGAGGTCCGCTACGACGCGATGAGCGAGGCGCTCGCCGCCCGGCAGGGCACGCCGACCGGCAAGGCGCGGAACCAGGCCGCGCTGCTCGCGCAGCTGGGGCTGCCGCCGCACACGGGCGCGCTCCTGGCCTACGCGGGGCGCGCCGAGGACGCCGAGTCCCTCGCCGCGATCCTCCCGAAGATCGTGCGCAACGAGGTCCTCGTCGTGGTGGCGCTCGAGGGCGTGGTGTCGGATGAGGTGCGGCAGCGCTGGGACGCGCTCGCGGCGCGCTGGCAGGGTCGCGTGCACGTGCGCTGCGGGGCCGACACCGCCCTGGTGCATCGCCTCCTCGCGGCCGCCGATCTCGTGGCGGTCCCCGGTGAGCACGCGGCGGCCACCCGCGCCCTCGAGGCGCACCGCTACGGCGCCCTGCCCATCGCGGTGCGCTTCGGCCTCGCCGCGGACGCCGTCGTGGACGCGGACGCCGAGCTGCGCTCCGGCAATGGTTTCCTCGTCGACGGCGCCGGGGAGACCGCACTGCTCGAGGGCGTGCAGCGGGGCCTCGCGGCCTTCGCCCTCGGCGCGCCCTTCCACGCGATGCAGGTGCGCGCGATGCAGGCCGACCACGGCTGGGATCGCCCGGCCCGGCTCTTCGAGCGGCTCTACCGGTCGCTCGGCGCCGAGGCGCCGCGCCCCGCCGTTACCGCCTGAGGTCCCGCGGGCCGGCCCGCGCTCGGCTCGGGACTTCAGCCGGCCTGCGCCGGGCCCTTCGGCGTCGTCACGTCCGCGCCGCGGAGGTAGCGCGGCGTGAGGCCGGCCAGATCGCTCGGACCCGCGCTCCGCCAGCGCTGGTGCCCGAGCTGACCCAGCACCGCCGCCGAGGGCGCGTCGAAGTCCGGCGGCGCGAGCTCACCGAGCCCCGCGAGCTCGGTCCCGCGCGCGGCGGCGCCGACGAGCAGCGGCTGCGCGCCGTCGAGCTGCGCCGCGAGGGCGCGCGCGACCTCGGCGGGCGCGCCGACGAGCGGCTCGCCCACCTCGAGCCCGCCGCGGTAGCGGGCCGCGAAGACCTCGCCCCGCCGCGCGTCGATCACGGCGACGACGTCGCGATCCCCCGCGGCGGCCGCGAGCACCGCGAGCGTGGAGATCCCCACGAGGGGAACGCCGAGCGCGACGGCCAGGCCCTTGGCGGTCGCGAGGCCCACCCGCACGCCGGTGAACGAGCCCGGCCCGAGCCCCACCACGACGAGGTCGAGCTCGGCAGGGGTGCAGCCCGCGCGCAGCATCGCCCCCTCGATGAGGCCGAGCAGCGTCTCGCCGTGGCGGCTGTCCACCGTCGCCGCGGCCTCGGCGCACGCCACGACGCGGCCGTCCTCGCCCGCCTCGACGAGGGCGACGGTGCCGCGATCGGTCGCGGTGTCGAACGCCAGAATCCGGGTCATCGCGCCGGAATTGAGTAGCATGCCCCGATGGCCTCTTCGCCGGCGGCGCGCCTGAGCCTCGATCCCCGCGACCAGCGTCTGGTCGACGGCGCGGCGCGCTGGATGGGGATGCTCGGGCGCTTTCAGGTGCTGCTCGGCGGCCTCGTGCTGCTGCTCGAGATCGGCGCGGCGCTCGCCGTCTGGCTCGTGGACCGGCTCGACGACGCCTCGGACATGTCCGAGACCTCGCCGCCGCTCGTCACGCTCGGCAGCGTGTCGAGCGACACGGTCGCGATCGTCGCGGTCGTCGTGCTGCTCTTCGGCGGCATCACGGTCCGCGGCGGCACGCTGCTCATCGACGCCGCCGAGGACTTCGAGCGGTACTTGCAGCAGAAGGACGCCGATCGGCTGCTTCACGACGGTCTGTCGCGGCTCGGCTCGTACTTCTTTCTCGAGTCGCTGCTCGTGGCCGCTGCGCTCGCTGCGTTGCTCGTCGCAGGGGCCCGCGCGTGAGCGAGCCGCCCATCCGTTCGGCCCCCGAGCCGGCCAAGGGCCCGGCGGGCCCCGAGACCCCGCCGGCGGCGTCACAGCCCGAGACGACGCAGCCCTTCTTGCTCGCCAAGAAGCCCGCGCCCGCGCCGCAGCCCTCGATGCGGCCCAGCGAGCGGGTCCGCGCCGAGACGCCGGCCGAGGTCGCTCGGATGGCCCGCCGGCTCGGCGTCGTGCTGATCGCGAACGCGGCGCTCTACGCCGGGGTCGCCGCCTCGGGCGCGCTCCGCTACCACCGCGACCGGTCGGCCATCCCCGAGGTCGTCCTCGCCATCGTCGCCGCCGGCCTCGCCCTCTGGGGTGCCCTCGCCGGCCACCACCTCTGGCGGGCGGGCGCCGGGGGACGCGATGCGGGCCACGAGCTCGCGGGCGCGTTCTCCAACCTGCGGAGCATCTTCGTCCTGAAGGGCACCGGCCTCTTCCTCGTCCTCGCGCTCGCATGCTTCGCCTTCAGCGCCCTCTTCTCCCTCGCCGCCCTGCTCTGATGCGGGCCGGGTCGGGGTCAGCGGACGAAGGTGCGCGGATCGTCGGGGCGGGCGTCGAGGTGGAAGTGGTTGCGGTGCCCGTCGTTGTAGTTCGGGGTGAGCACCGAGGAGAACGCGTGGCTCGCGGCGATCGCGCAGGCGATCTCGACGAGCGCGCGGCCGCGGCCGTGGCCGGCGGGGGCCTCGCAGGTGCGGTGCGCGGGCGTCTCGACGAAGTCGTTGAGGACCGAGAGGACGCTGCCGTCGGCGCGCTCGAAGTCGAAGACGTCGAGGCCGAGCCCCATCGTGTGGAAGCTCGTGCGCGGGTGGTTCCGGTACGCCGAGAGCAGCCGCACCCGCACCACGTCGTGTGCCCGGAGGACCTCGGAGAGCGCCTGCATGCGGAGCGCGAGCTCGCAGCTCACGACGACCTCTTCGCCCGCCCCCCGCATCACGTACTCGACCCCACCGATCGGCCCGCGCAGCGAGACCGGCGCGGGGATCGGCGTGGTCAGGGGCTCGGCCGGCCGGTCGTGGGCGATGCCGGCCGCCGTGAGCGCCGCGAGGCACTCGGCCTCGCCGCGGATCTGCCAGACCTCCGCGTCGTCGTCCCACACGCCGCCGGGGATGATCGCGCGGAAGTTCGGGAAGGTGGGGATCCGCCGGGCGATGCGTCGCGCGGCGAGGCCTGCGGGGTCGTCCTCGGGCGCGGCGAAGCGGTGCGGCGGCGGCGGCACCGGCAGGGGCTCGCCCGGAGGCAGCTCGGGCGGCGGATGCTGCATCAGCACGGCCTCGGGCAGCACGTAGTCCTCGGGCATTCCGAGCGCGCGGTTCCGCGCGAGCCGGCGTGCGCGCGCCTCGGAGCCCTCGGTGCCGCCGCCCGAGCCGTCGGCGCCGCCCTCGCTCTGCGCGAGCAGCAGCTCGAGCGCGGGGATCGGGCCTTCGTCGGCGCCCTCGAGCGCGGCGCACGCCGCGTCCCAGTCCGTGGGCAGCGCGCTCAGCACCTCCGGCGTCGGCGCCAGGTGCCAGAAGCGATCGAACCAGCCCATCGCGACCTGGCCGCTCCGCCCCGAGATGAGCCGCGGGCGGCTGCCGGTGCTGCCTTCGTCGTAGACGACCCAGGCGGGCAGGAAGTCGGGCAGGTTGTGGCCCCGCCGCACCGCCTCGAGGCTCGGCGCCGCCTGCACGATGACGTAGCGGCCGCCGCGGCCGTCCGAGACGAGCGGGTTCGGGTACACGAAGCGCACGCCGACGCCGCGGCTGTCGTGGAGGGTCTCGCCGACGCGCACGCCCTCCGCCGTGACCTGAATGGGCAGGGAGGGCGCGATGCGCTCGAGCACCGCGTTCGCGCCGGGCGTGCCGTAGAGCACGAGGTGCGAGCGGCGCATCATCTCCTCGGTGACCTCGGTGTCGGCCACCACCGGCTGCGCGTGGTTCCAGAGCCACAGCGGCCAGCCCCGCGCGCCGCGCTCGGCGGTCTCGCGGAGCGCCTCGGTCGCCTCCGGGTCCTGGGTGCCGTAGACGTGGATCATCCCGTCGCGGTAGGGATCGGTGAGCGGGCCGGAGAGACCGGGGAGCTTCTCGAGGCCGTCGGCGACCGGCAAGAAGCCCGGCGCCCAGCGACCGTCCTCGCCGCGGGCGAAGTGCGCGACGTGCCCGAGCGCGCGGCGCGGCCCCTCGTAGGCGGTCGCCCCGTCGATCTCGATCCGCAGCGTCTCGTCCTCGCCGATCGGGGCGTCGTCGAGGTGCAGCGCGAGCTCGAGGCCGCGGCCCGTCGTCACGGTGATGGAGCCCGCGCTCGCGATGGCGCGGCTCCGCGAGAGGGCCGGGTAGCCCTCGAAGCGGGTCAGCTCGAGCCAGTGCTGCCGTGCGGCGCGGTAGTCGCCGGTGACGAGCTGCACCTCGCTCGGCCGCCGGTCGCGCACGACCGTCGCCATCGTCGGATAGACCCGGCCGTGCCGGTGCACGAGGTAGAGCAGATCGTGGCCGAACTCGAACCACTGCACGTTCGGCGTGAGGCCGCGCGCGCTCATCTCCTCCTCCATGCGGGTCACGAAGGCGGGCCGCATCGGCCCGGGATCGCGCGTGCCGTGGAAGAAGCGGAAGGTCGTGTTCGTGGTGTTCTCCGCGAGGTGCATCGCGGAGTGGGCGTAGAGGGTGAAGCGCTCCTCGGGCGTGGGGTTGCCGCCGGTGTAGAGCACCCAGCTCGGCGCCCCGGCGATCGCGTGCACGAGCGAGAAGCGCCAGGCGTGCCGCGCGCCGATCGCGTAGGCGCCGAGGCCGCCGTTGGAGAGGCCGCCGAGCACGACGCGGTCGGGGTCCACCGAGTAGTGCGCCTGCACGTCCTCGACGACCCGCAGCACGTCCTCCTCGCCCATCCACCGCCAGAGCACCTGCCCGAAGCCGTCCGGGGCGACGACGATCCAGTCCGGCGCCCAGCGCGGTGCGTACTCGTCCCAGAGGTGCTGGTCGTAGGTCTCCCAGTCCATGTTGTTCCCCAGCACCACGCCGAGGAAGAGGTTCCCGTTCGAGGAGCCGCCGTGCATCATGACGAGCAGCGGGTAGGTGCGGCTCGGGTCGTAGTCGGCGGGCACGTAGATGCCGTAGCCCTGCCGGATCGTCGAGATGGGCGACTCGTAGCCGCGCATCGTGATCGCGCCGCGCGCGACGGTGAGGAAGGGATCGCGGCCCGCTTCGGCCTCGGCGAGGTAGCGCTCGGCCCGGCCCCGCCAGTCCACCGAGCGCTCGGGAAAATTGCGCTCGATGCGCGAGGCGACGTCGGTGAAGTAGCGGATCCCGGTGAAGGCGCCGGGCGGCAGCTCGGGGTGGGCCGCCTCGGCCGCGTCGGCGCGGGCGCGCAGCTCGTCCACCGCCGGCTGCGCGGCGGCGGGGGCCGAGAGGACGAGGACGAGGAGGGCCAGGACGCGCATCCACGCTCCTCTAGCAAGACGGAGGGGGCCCGCGCGACATTCCGGCGCAGCGGCCTCACCGTGCCTGCCCGCCGCCGCGCTGCGGTCCCTCAGCGGAGGACGGACTCGCGGCGCCGGGCGCGCTGGTAGAGCAGGTAGGCGCCGACGAGCCCGCCGATGCCGACGGCCGTGCGCAGGAAGGGCGTCCTCATCGCCTGGCCGCGGTCGAGCACGCAGTCGGACGGATTGCCGTGGGCGTGGTGCACCGTGACGGTGCGTCCCGCCGGTCCGAAGTTGCCGCGCAGGCGGCAGGTGCCCCCGCCGGCGTGGATCACCGTCCACTCCTCGGTGTGGCTCCGGCCGCGGCGGTGCGAGCGCACCCGCTCGATGGCCGAGACCACGCCGCGGCTCTCCTCGCCCTCGAGGAGGAGGTGGACCCCGTGCATCCCGCTGTAGAGCCCCCACAGCGTCATCAGCATGCCGGCGGCGAGGGATACGTGCGGCGCGGCCCTGCCGAAACTTTCGCCGCCGAAGGGGAGCCTGTGCCGCATGCCCCGCAGTATCGAGCGCGGCGCGGCCTCCGCACAAGTCCGCCGTGCCGGCGTCCGAGGACGCGCGGCTGCGGCGCTCCCGCCGCTCCGTCCCACGCGGCGCGGCGGCCGCGCGCCGTGGTACCGTCCCCCGGATGGCACGCTGGCTCGCGGTCCCGCTCTTGCTGTTCGTCGCGGCGTGCGGCGGCTACCAGGGGGTTCGCGCGGCGCGTCTGAGCCCCTCGAACGCCCACTGGGAGCGGGTCCTGAACCGCCAGGCGCTCGGCGAGCTCGCCTGCCCCGCGGTCCGGCTCATTCCTCTCGGTGAGTCGATCATCCAGGTGGACGGGTGCGCGCGGGTCGTGGAGTACGCGCTGTTCTGTTTCGGACGTCGCCGCTGCGACTGGCGACCGCTCGAGGGCGTGGCGCGGCGGGCCGAGCGCGACCTGAGCTGCCCGGCGTCCGTGCTCTCGATCAGCGCGCCCGGTCCCGTGCGCCGCACCGTGCTCGGCTGCGGCCGCAGCGCCGCCTACGCGCTCACCTGCTCGAGCGAGCACTGCGCGTGGGCGCCCGAGTCGCTCTCGCCAGCCTCCGCGCCGGTCGCCGTCACGGCGGTGGCGGCGGTGGGGCCTGGCGGCACGGACGGCGTGGCGATCCCGCCGCCGCCCGGGAGCACGACGTCGACGGACGGCGTGGCGATCCCGCCGCCGCCCGGGAGCACGACGTCGACGGACGGCGTGGTGGTCCCGCCGCCGCCCGGGAGCACGACGTCGACGGACGGCGTGGTGGTCCCGCCGCCGCCCGGGAGCACGACGTCGACGGACGGCGTGGTGATCCCGCCGCCCCCTCGTTGACCCAACCCGGAGAGCCCATGCCCACCATCCGCAAGATCCTCGTCCCCGTCGACTTCTCGGACGCCTCGAGGAGCGCCGCCTCCTACGCCATCGAGCTCGCCCAGCAGCTCGCTCCGGCCGACGCCTCCGTGTCCGTGGACGTGCTGCACGCCTGGCAGCTCGCGGGCTTCGCCACCCCGACGAGCGAGCTCGCGAAGGACACCGAGCGGCAGCTCCGCGCCGAGCTCGAGGCCTTCGTCGACGGGCTCGGGGCGAAGGTCCCGGTGCGCAGCCACCTGCGCCTCGGCGTGCCCTACCAGGAGATCGTGCAGGCCGCGAAGGACTACGAGAGCGACCTCGTGATCATGGGCACGACCGGCAAGAGCGGGCTCGAGCACTTCCTCGTCGGCAGCGTGGCCGAGCGGGTCGTGCGCGCGGCGCCGGTGCCCGTGCTCACCGTCCGGAGTTCGGCCCGCTGAGCTCGCGGGTCATCTCCACCATCGTCCGCCGGAAGCCGAGCCGCTCGAAGACGGCCTGCGCCCGCGTGTTCGATGCGGCGGTGGTGAGGACGATGCGCGGCGCGCCGCGGCGCCGGGCCGCCTCGGCGAAGGCCTCGACGAGGCCCTCGGCGATGCCGCTCCGGCGCGCGGGCTCCTCGACCCAGAGGTCGTGCAGCGCCGCGTGCCGCTCGAGGAGCAGGTTCCAGTCGCGCTCCTCGAGGCGCCCATACACGTAGCCGGCGAGCGCGCCGTCGAGCGTCGCGGTGAGCAGGATGGCGTCGTCGTCGCGCAGCTCCCGCGCGAACCACCCGCGGTAGCCCTTCTCCACCTGCTCGGGCAGGAAGAAGCGCTGCGGATCGAAGTCGTGGTGCATCCGGACGAGGGCGCCTGCGAGCCGGGCGAGCGCGTCGAGGTCCTGCTCCTCGGCGGGGCGGAGGGTCCAGCGGGGATTCGCCATGGGCATCGGGCGCTCTATACTCCCGCCCCGCTCGCGAAAGGAGCCCCTCGTGACCCGCATCGTCCTCGCCCTCGGCCTGCTCTCTCTCGTCCTCGGCGGCTGCCGGCCCTACGTCGAGACCTACGAGGGCTGCGTGCTCAACGCGGACTGCATCGAGGCGGGCGAGCGCTGCGTCGCGATCTTCAACGGCAGCGGCCGTGACGACATCTGCACCGGGACCTGCGTCAGCGACAGCGACTGTCCGATCGACCGCTTCGGCTCCCGCGGTAGCTGCTCGACCGCGGGCGGGACCTCCTCGCCGGTCTGCTTGCAGCGCTGCCTGAGCGACGTCGACTGCTACGGCTCGCGGGTGTGCGCGGCGGGCGGCGTCTGCTTGCCCCGCGCCGGATCGGTGGGCGGCACGGTCCCCAACTACCGCAGCTGCTTTGCGAGCTCGGACTGCCGCAGCGCGCCCGAGTGCGTGAGCTTCACCGTGATCGGCGCCGGCAGCGCGAACATCTGCAGCCGCACCAACTGCCGCAGCGACGACGACTGCCCGCTCGACGCGCGCGGCGGCCGCGGCGCGTGCCTGAGCTTCGACGGCGGGACGACCCGCGCGTGCTGGGAGCGCTGCAACTTCCGCGCGGACTGCGAGGACACCTTCAACTGGGACTGCGTCGGGACGATCGGCGGCATCTCGGTGCCGCCGCCCGGCGTGTGCGCGCCGCGCTGAGCGCCGAGCGACGCCGGCGCCCGGCGTGACGCCTCCGTGTCCCTGCAACCTTCCCGCCACGCGCGCTGGCTCGTGCTCGCGCTCCTCGCGCTCCCGCTCGCGGCGTCGTTCGCTTCCGCGCCGGTGCCGCGCGAGCGTGCTCCTGCACCCGCGGCCCCCGCCCTGGACCGGCCGCGCCGGGCGGACCCGCGGCCGGCCCGCATCCGGCACCTCGTCGTCGGAGGCGGGCCGTCGCCGGACGGCAACGAGGTGGAGATCGAGCGGACGGTGGCCGCGGCGCATCGCGCCTTCGGCGAGGACACCGTGGTCCTCTTCGCCGGGGGCTCCGACACCCGGAGCGTGCAGGTCGAGGACGGCTCGGCCGCGGCGGATCCGCTGCTGCGCGCGCTCGGCGAGCTCTTCGCGCCCCGCCCGGCCCGGGACGCGCGCTACCGCCCGACCACGCTCCCGGTCGTGCACGGGCCGGCCGAGCTCGGCGTCCTCGAGGCGACGCTCGAGGAGGCCTTCGCGGCGGGCGGACCGCTCGATCTCGTCCTCGTCGGTCATGGCAGCCCGGCGGACGCGCCCTCCGAGGCGGCGTTCCTCACCTGGGGCGGGGTGCCGCTCGATGCGCTCGGGCTCGACGCGCTGCTCGGCGAGGCCCCGCCGCGCCCGGTCCGGGTGATCGCGACGCACTGCTACGCCGGCGGGCTCGCGGAGCTCGCGTTCGCGGGCGCCGACGAGAAGGCCGGCCCGAGCGCGGCGGCGCGCTGCGGGCTCTTCGCCACGACCTGGGATCGCGAGGCGGCGGGCTGCGACGCCGATCCGCAGCGCCGCAGCGACGGCTGGGCGGCCCACTTCTTCGCGGCGCTCGCGGGTCAGGGCCCGGAGGGCGGGGCGCTCGACGGCCTGGACCTCGACGGCGACGGGAGGATCTCCGGCCTCGAGGCCCACGCGCAGGCCCGGGCCGCGAGCCGGTCGATCGACGTGCCGACCAGCACCTCGGTGCGCCTGCTCCGGGCCCTCGCCCCTGCGTCCGGCCCCGAGGTGCCGGTCTCGCTCCCCGACGAGGAGGCCGTCGTGCGGCGCCTCTCCGAGGCCCTCGACGAGCGGGCCGCGCACGAAGCCGATGCCCGCGCCGGTGAGCTCGAGGCGAGCCTCGGCGAGCTCGAGGCCGAGCGCGAGGAGCTCGAGGCCGAGAGCGACGCAGCCTGGACCGCGCTGACCTCGGCCCTGCTCTCGCGCTGGCCGGTGCTCGACGATCCCTACCACCCCGACTTCGCCCGCACCTTCGAGGCCGAGCGGACCGCGATCCAGCGCTTCCTCGACGACTCGGGAGATCGCGCGGAGCTCGACGCGCTCGCCGATCGCCTCGGCGCCCTCGACGCCGCCGCGGAGGGCCTCGAGCTCGAGCTCGCGCTCCTCGAGCGGCTGCTCGCCGCGCACGAGACGCTCGCCCTCGCGGCCCGCCTGCGCGCCGCCGGGGGGCAGGACTGGGCGCGCTACGAGCGCCTCCGGGCCTGCGAGGCGGGCCTGCCCTGAGCCGCTGCGGCCCCGTCTCGGGCGGCCCCCTCCTCGTCCGCGCTCCGCGGGCGGGACCCCGGCTGGCCCACGGTGCCAGCCACGCGCCGCCGCCTTACTCCGCGCCGTAGACGTGGCGGAGGCCCTCGGGCGGTCCGACCACGACCTGCGAAGTGGTCGAGCTCGCGAGCGCGGTGACCGCGGAGCGGACCTCGCGGCCCTCGCCCCGGACGCGGAGCATCCACGTCGACTCGCCACCGGTCGCGCTCATCGTCGCGCTCGCGGACTCGCCGGGCGCGGCGGGCAGCGTCGATGCGCGGACGTGCGCGGTGTTCCCGCCCTCGATGGAGAGCTCCGCCCGCGCGGTGCCGGCGCTCACCGAGATCGTGTCGGCGCGCACCGCGGCGTGCGCACCGCCTTCGCCGGTCATCACGAGCGCGTCGGGCGCCAGCAAGGCGCCGCGCGTTCCGTCCGACAGATGGACCATCTCCGCCGAGAAGTCCGCGCTGCGCTCCCCGGCCTCGATGTGCAGCCCCTCGGGGCCGAGATGCATGCGCCGCGAGCCGTCGGCAGATACGAGGTCGAGCGCGCTCAGCTCCTCGGACGGCGCGTCGCACGACCCGAGGGCCGCGCCGGCGACGAGGAGGACGCCCACGAGTCTCCAGAGCCGTAGCTCGCGCTCGAGATCCCGGAGACGTCGCTCGGTTCGTTCCTCGGAAGGGGTCATGTGGCTCCTCTGGGTCGCAGGGTGGAGGCAAAGCCTACATCCGTCTTCGAGGTACGTGCCGGCCTCGGAGGGCCGAGGTGCGCCCGCCCCGACGACACCCCGCGAAGCCCTCGGACTTCATGCGCGAAGCCCACCGCGGTCAGCACAGCCGGGCCATGGAGATCGTCGGCACGCTCTGTGTGCTCGCGACGCTGCCGTTCTGGCTGCTGGCGATGCGGATGTTCGAGACAACGAGGCTCGCCCCGCTCGCCCCGTGAGCGACGGAGCGTCGCGCACGCGCATCGGAGCGCACGACCTCGCGCCCAGTCGCCCAGAGGTGGACCCCTCGTTGGCCTGGGCGCGGCGCGCTTCCCTCGGCAGTGGTTCGACGCGCTCGCCTCCGCCCGTCGGGTCCGCTGCGTTTCGGATATCCTCCCCGCCGTCCATGTGTCTGCATCGCCCGAGCTGCGGCAGCGCAAACGCCACGCTGCGGCGCAGCGCGCGCTCGGCGAGGACACCGTGATGCGCCTTGCCGGGGAGGCCGGCACCTGCAGCGTGCAGGTCGAGGACGGCGTTGCGGAGGAGCCGCTCCGGCTTGCGCCCGGCGTGCGCCCGCGCCTCGGGCGGCGGCTCGCCGCCCGCGATCCGATCGTCCTCGCGGCCTGCCGGCGCGCGGATGGGGGCGGGGCGCGCTGCGAGCGAGCGTGGGCCGGCGAGGCGGGCCCTTGGTGAGCCGCTGCCCCCACCACGGCGCCTGTCCGGGCTGCCCGCTCCTCGATCAGCCCGCGGACGCGCAGGCCGCGCGCAAGACCGCCACGCTCGTCGATGCCGTCTCGGTCTACCCGCGCCTCGCGCTCGAGGTCGCCCCGCTGGTGCGCGCCGCGCCCGACTTCGGCTACCGCACCCGCACCAAGTGGCGGCTCGGTCCAGGCGGCGCGGTGGGGCTCTACCGGGCGGGCACGCACGAGGTGCTGGATCTGCCCGGCTGCGGCGTGGTGCGGCCGCTGCTCGCCGAGATCGGTCGGGAGGTCCGGGCGGCGGCGCGCGCCCCGGAGGCGCCGGCCTGGCTGCGCGATGGCTCGCTCGGCGCGATCGACGTCCGGGAGACGCTCGGCGACCGGCCCGCTGCGCTGCTCACGCTGGTGCTCGATCGGGACGTGCCGCTCGCCGAGCTCGAGCGCTTGGCCGCGGCCCTGCGCGCGCGCTGTCCTGGGCTCGCTGCGGTCGCGGCGCACCGCCGCCGCCAGGCCCACACCGTGCTCGGCGGCGACACCATCCCGCTCCTCGGCCCGCTCGAGCTCGAGGATCGCCTCGCCCCCGGGCTGCCTCCGTTCCTCACCACCTTCGGCGCGTTCGCGCAGGCCCACCGCGGCGTCGCCGCGGCGATCGTCGAGCGGCTCCGCGACGCGCTGCGCGGGCCGCCCCGCCGGGTGCTCGAGCTCTTCGCTGGCGCGGGCGCGCTGGGCCTCGCGCTCGCCGAGGCGGGGCACACCGTCGAGGCGGTCGAGTCGTTCGGTCCGGCGATGGAGCGACTCCGGCTCGCCGCGTCGCGCCGCGGGCTCGAGGGCCGGATCCGCGCGCACGCCGCCGACGCCACCACGCTCGCCCTCGAGCTCGCCGCGCGCGGGGAGCGCTTCGACGCGGTCGTCGTGAACCCGCCGCGCACCGGCCTGACGCCGCCGCTTCGCGCGGCGCTCGTGGCCCTGAGCGCGCCGCTCGTGCAGTACGTCTCGTGCGAGCCCCGCACCCTCGCGCGGGACCTCTCGGACCTCGCCGTGCGCGGCCTCCTCGCCCGGCACGCGGTGCCCTTCGACATGATGCCCCAGACCGCCGAGGTCGAGACCCTCGTCGCCCTCGCTCCGGGCCCGGCGCCCGCGCCGCAGGTGCTCTTCGAGGACGAGGCGCTCATCGCCGTCGACAAGCCGCCGCACCTGCCGACGACGCCCCAGTCCGAGCACGCGAGCTCGCTGCTCCAGCAGGTGCGCGAGGCCCTCGGCGTGCCCGACGCCGTGCCGGTGCACCGGCTCGACGCCGGCACGAGCGGGGTCTGTCTCCTGGCCCGTCATCCGTCGCGGGTCGAGGCGCTCGCGGCCGCCCTCGCCGCCGGCACCAAGCGCTATCAGGCCCTCGTCCGCGGCGTGACCCACGGCAAGGGCAAGATCGAGCGGCCGCTCAAGGAGGGCAGCCGCCTCTTGCCCGCGACGACCCGCTACGAGCGCAAGCGCGTCGTGGGCGGCCACGCGCTGCTCGTGGTGCGTCCGGTCGAGGGGCGCACCCACCAGATCCGCCGTCACCTCGCCAGCATCGGGCGTCCGGTCGTCGGGGACCTGCGCCACGGCCACGGGCCCACCAACCAGCACCTCTACGAGCGCTTCGGTCTCGACCGGACCTTCCTCCACCTCGGCTCCATCGAGCTCGCCGATGGCCGCCGCATCGAGGCGCCGCTCGCGCCCGATCTGCGGGCGGTCCTCGACGCGATGGGCTGAGCGCCGCGCTCACCAGAGCTGCGGGAGCAGGGTGATCGAGTGGTGGATGAGCAGGTCGCCCTCGGCCGGCGCGTACGCCGCCGAGATGCGCACGTCCACGACCGGACGGCCCGCGGCCCAGGCGGTGAAGCACAGGAATCCCCCGACGTCGCCCGCGGCGTGCCGTCCGTCGAGCAGCCCGATCCAGCCCTGCGCGCCGAAGGCGAAGGCGCGCCCGACGCTCACCGCGAGCTGCGCCGGGATCGCGAGGAGCGTCGAGACGTTCGCCGTGAACAGCATCCCGAGCTCGGCCGCGGCGAAGAACCGCACGGGCCCGCCGCGCAGCACGATCGGCAGCGCGACCCGGGCGTCGGTGTTGCCCTCGGTGACGAGCGGGACCTGCACCGCAGCGCGCACGCCCACGTCGAGCGTCCCATCGGTGTAGACCCGGTAGGTGCCGGTGAGCGTGGGGTCGCGGGCGATCGGCCAGAGCAGCGCGAGCTCGAGGTCGTCGGTGATGCCGAGGCCCAGCTGGAACGCCATCATCCCGATGAGGCCCCCGCCGGTGCGGAGCAGGACCGCGTGGTCGAAGCGGAGCGTGCCCTCGGTGAGGGTGAGCGGCCGCTCGGCGAACGGCACGGGCAGGCCGCGGCGCCTCGGCGCGGCGGGCGGCGGAGGTGGCGCTTCGGCCTCACGCGGGTCGCCGAGCGCGGCGCCGTCGGTCGCGCGGAGCGTGCTCGGGTCCGGCGCCTCGCCCGCGGGCGGCATCGGAGCGTCCGGCCTCGGCGAGGCCGCTGGGCGCTCCGAGGACGACGCATCCTGGGCCGCTGCCGGCGCGGTCAGCGCGAGGAGCGCGGCGGCCGCGAGCGCCGCGGCGCGCCCCGTCAACGCCGGCCCCGGCGCCCGAGCGCGAGCAGCACGAGACCGAGCACGGCGACCGGCATCGAGCGCTGCCCGGGCGCTGCCGCGCAGCGCAGGCTCGTCGAGGAGCCGCGCGAGCCCGGCCCCGGCTCGAGGCCGGTGGGCATCGCGCAGAGGCTCGGGCAGTCGGGCTCGGCCGCGCGGTTCACCTCGCGGGTGACGAGGATCTGCGTGCCGAGATCGGCGCCAGCTGCGGCCCGCAGCACGAGGTCGCGGTCGAGCTCGCGGGGCGGCAGCCGGGTGCGCAGGCGCGTCAGGTACGGTGCCGCACCGACCGTGTCCGCGACGAGCGCGACGTCGCCCTCCGCCCGGTGCGGCTCACCCCCATCCGGCGGGTAGCTCACGTAGGCGCCCAGCTCGCCCATCGGCGCGGGCTGCGCGAACTCGGTGACCCAGTTCGTGCCCGTTCCGCTGCCAGCGAAGAGCGCGTCGTCGAAGAGCGCGTCGTAGCTGAACGAGTTCGCCGCCCAGTCGTAGACGATCTCGTCCCGGGCCACCTCGGCGTTGCCGTAGTTCGCCGCCTCCATCCGGCCCTCGGCGAAGACGAAGAGCTCGAGGTCCACGTCGAGCGTCACGCCCGCCGCGACCATGCGGAGCGGGAAGGCGAGCGAGAGGCCTGGCGAGGTGATCCGCACCGGCTGCATCCGGTCGATCCCTTCCTGCGGCGCCAGGCGCAGCGCCACGAAGTTCATCCGCTGCTCGGTGTAGTAGGCGATCGTCGGCAAGAGGCCGGGATCGACCGCGTAGCCGTTGTCCTCGAGCCACCCGAGGAGCGCGCTCGGATCCTCGGAGCCGATCGTGGCGGTCTCGTAGGGCCCGATCACCGACTGGTGCAGCACCGTCACGCCGCCGCGCTCCATGCGGTCGATCTCGCCGGCCGAAGCGAAGCCGATCGGGGCCGCCCACGGCGCGCAGGGGTCGGCGCAGGTCGTCCGCGGCGGCGTCGGGCCGATCATCGTGATCGTGGTCACCTGCGTGAGCGCCTCGAAGAAGCCCTCGTCGGCCAGCTCGACGCTGGGCGTGCCGTTCACCGGCAGCACCCAGGCGAAGTCCCGCGGGTTGCCGGTGTACCGGATCTGGTCCCACAGGGTCGTGCCCTCGAGCGAGATCGCGACGACCATGCGGTGCCCGTCGACCTCGCTGGGCGTGCCGGTGGGGTTCGGCAGGTGGAAACACCCGCCGCAGGCGGAGGCGGGGGCGGGGCCGCCGAGGACGGCGGCGAGCGCGACGAGGCAAGCGAGGGTTCGGACCATGGGACCTCCGAGGAACGCGGCGCAGCTTGGCACGGGAACGTGCGGCGACGTCGCGCTCAGCAGTCCACGTGCCACGGCAGCGTGCGCGGCCCGGGTGCCGGGGCCTCGACGCCGAACGGACCGAGTGCCGTGCGCCCGGGTTCAGGGCGCGGGCCAGGCCTCGATCGGCTCGCTCCTCGCCGAGCTCGGATCCGCGGTCACCGACGGGTCAAGGAGTTCGCATCAGAGGACCTCGGTGGAGGGGCGGCGGTCGCTCACCTGCTTCGGATTGGGCCCGTACTGGTTGTCGCCCTCGCTGTCCTGAAGCGAGATCCCCAGGAGGAACAGCACACCGATCAGCGGCACCCAACAGAGGAAGAACCACGCGCCGCTCCGACCCGTGTCGTGAAGCCGGCGAACCGTTACAGCGAAACTGGGGATCATGAACACGAACCCAGCGAGCGTGGAGAGCATCCCCTTCTTCACAGGGCCATCGCCGAAGGTGAGTCCCGCGCTGAAGTCCACGACGGTCAGCGTGATCAAGATCAACACGACGAAGAGATGGAATGACCAGTACTCTCTGCGACGCGCGCGCCCGGAGAAGTTGAAGGTATTGGTGAGTGCCTGCAGGAACCACTTCATCGGGGACCTCCTGGGGAAGGTATCGTACGGCGTCTGGCGCGTCGTCGTCCGTAGCAAGCAGGGGAATGCCTCGAGCATCCGCGAGAATCGGGCGAAGGAGGTCGTCCCCGCGACCGAGAGGACATCGGACCGACGGGTCTCGATCGAGAGGCTGACGGGTGCGGTGTGCGCGGCGATGCTGGTCGGCGTGAGCAAGCGGGTCGTCACGATCTGCTGCCACTCCGTTGGTCCTTGCGGACGGCCGGACCGCCTCCGGCCTCGGTCAGGGCGCGGGCCAGGCCTCGATCGGCTCGCCGGCCGCGTGGCGCAGCGTGACGAGCCGCCGGGCCTGCTCGGCGAGCGCGTGCTGGTAGGCCTCGATCGCGTCGAGCACGACCCGCTCGGCGGAGAGCAACGTGAGCACGCTCTCCTCGCCGACCTCGAGGGCGCGGCCGACGAGCGTCGTCGCGGTGCGGGCGTCCTCGAGCGCCGCATGCCGGATCGCCGTCTCCTCTTCGGCCGCCTCGAGCGTGAGCACGGCGGCCTCGACCTCGCGGCGGATCTGCCGCGCCAGCGCCTCCCGCTCGGCGGTGCGCGCCGCGACGAGCGCGTCGGCCTCGCGCAGCTCGCCATCCCAGAGCAGGCGCGTCGGGAGCTCGAGCTCGACGCCGAAGAGCAGCGCGTCGAACTCGGGCTGGTTGAAGAGGCTCATCAAGGTCTCGAACGAGTGCTGCCAGCCGGCGTAGACCGCGAGCTCGGGTGCGCGGGCGCGGCCACGGGCTTCGCGGATGCGCTCGGCGGCCTCGATGGCCCGGTCCGCGGCCCGCAGCTCGGGGCGCGCGGCCAGCGCCCGCGCGAGCCACGCCTCGACCGGCTCGCCCGGAGCCTCCACGAGCAGCGAGCCCGTCGCGCGCGCGTCCGTGCCCGCGAGCTCGGCGAGCCCACGCTCGGCCAGGCGGGTCTCTGCCTCGTGGCCCACCACCGATGCGCGCGCGTCGGCGAGCGCCAGCCGCACCGCCGCGAGCTCGAGCAGCGAGCCCTCTCCGAGCGCGATCCGCCGCTCGATCCGCGCGAGGATCGCCTCGATCCGCCGCACCCGGGCCGCCCCCGTCTCCGCGTGCACCCGCGCCTCGAGCGCATCGGCGTAGCGCAGCGCGAGCGCGAGGCCCAGGGTCCGCGTCGCCTCCGCGGTGTGCTCGGCCGCGCCCTCGGCCAGCGCGCTCGCCGCGGCGAGCTCCGCGTCGATGCGGCCGTCGTACTCGATGGGCACGCTGAGCTCGAGCGTCGTCACCGTCGGCGCCCGCGCGCCCGAGACGTCCACGTTCGCGATGCCGCCACGCAACGTCGGCGAGCGCCACGGTCGCGCCGCGTCGATGCGTGCACGGGCCGCGCCCTCTTCGGCGCGCGCCGTCAGCAGCAGCGGGCTCTCGGCCCCCGCGCGCTCGATCAGGGAGGCGAGGGAGGTTCCGTCCGCCGGGCGCGCGGCGGTGACGATCTCCAGCGCGGGGAGTTCCTGCGCGGAGGCGGGCGCGGCTCCGAGCGCGAGCGCGACGAGGCCCAGGCGAAGCGTTTTCATGCGGCCTCCGGCGAACGCTCGAGCCACGCGAGGGCGCGGTCGAGGAAAGTGGGCAGGACGAGCAGGGTGAAGAGCGTCGAGGTGACGAGCCCGCCGATCATCACGAGCGCGAGCGGTCGCTCGAGCTCCACGCCGCGCAGCGGCAGGACGACCAGGGGCAGCAGGCCCAGGATCGCGGTGCCGGCGGTCATGAGCTTGGGGCGAACGCGACCGATCGAGGCCTCGCGGAGCGCCTGCCGCGTGCCCTTACCCTCGGCGCGCAGCGCCCGGGTCTGGGTGACCAGCACCAGGCCGTTCTGCACCGCGATTCCGAAGAGGCCCAGCAAGCCCACCAGCGAGGAGACGTTCCACGTCTCGCCGCTCAGGAGCAACGCGACGACGCCGCCGACGAGCGCGCTCGGGACGGTGAGCAAGATGGTGAGCGTCTCGGTGAGGTTGCCGATCGCCAGGTACAGCAGGACGAGCACCAGGACGAGCGCGAGCGCGACCGCTACCCCGAGCGCGCCGCTCGAGGCCTCCTGGCTCTCGATGCGCCCGCCGACGTCGGCGAAGTAGCCGTCGGGCAGCTCGAGGCTCCGCGCGATCGCGCGCGCGCGCGCCGCGGCGGTGCCGAGGTCCGTGCCGACCACGCTCGCCTCGACGGCGATGCGCCGGGTCCCGGCTTCCCGGCGGATCACGCTCGGCGCGGTGTGGGACGCGATGCGTGCCAGGCGCGAGAGCGGGACGAGGGCGCGCCCGGCGCCGTCGTGGGCGCCGACCTCGATCGGCAGGGCCGCGAGCGTCGCGGGCGAGGCGAGCAGAGGATCGAGGGCCCGCACCCGCACGTCCATCGCGCGCCCGGCGCGGAAGATCGTGCCGACGGGCCGGCCGACCATCGCCGCCTGCACCGTCTCGATCGCGGCGACCGGCGTGACGCCCAGGCGCAGCAGCGCGTCGCGGTCGAAGTTCACCGAGAGCTCCGGGCTCTCGGCGCTGGTGTCGGCGCGCACGTCGGCAAAGCCCTCCGTGCTGTTCAGGCGCGCGACGGCGATGCCGGCGTAGTGGCCGAGCACCGCGAGGTCGGGGCCGAAGATGCGCAGCGAGAGGTCCGCGGGCGAGCCGCCCAGGCCCTCGTCGATCCGCATCTGGAGCGGGCTGGTGAAGAGCACCTGCGCCCCCGGCGCGTGCTCGGCGAGGCGGGCCCGCAGGTCCGCCTCGATCTCGCGATCGCTGCGGCTGCGCTCGGTCTCGAGACGCACCAGCACGTCGCTGAAGGTGTGGAGCATCGGGTCTTCCGTGCCCTCGCCGCGCCCGGTGCGGCGGGTCACGTCGAGCACGCCGTCGGTCTGCCAGGCGGCCTCCTCCACCGCGCTCGTGAGCATGTCGCCGGTGGCGAGCGTGGCCTCCGGGGCGGCTGCCGCCTCGAGCATGAGGTAGCCCTCGTCGAGGTGCGGCACGAAGTCCGTGCCGACCATCGTGCCCAGCCAGAGCACCGGCACGGTGATGGCCACCCCGCCGAGCTGGATGACGAGCGGCCGTCGGAACGCGAAGTCGAGGGCCGGCGCGTAGGCCCGCTTCAGCCGACCGACGAGGAAGCCGTCGGGCTCGGGTTCCGGTGCATCGCCCGCGCTGGGCCGGCGCGAGCGCATCACGAGTCCCGCCGCCGTGGGCGTCGCCGTCAACGCCACGAAGAGCGCGGCGCCCATCGCCGAGACGACCGACATCGCGAGCGCCCCGTACATGCGGCCCTCCACCCCGGGGACGCCGAAGAGCGGCACGAAGACCGCGATGACCACCAGCGTCGCGAACGTGATGGGGCGCGCCATTTCCGCGGCGGCCTCCGTCACGATCTCGAGGCGGGCGGCGCGGTTCGGCGCTGGCTCGAGGCCGAGGCGGTGCGCTGCGTTCTCGACCACGATGATCGCCGCATCGACGAGCAGGCCGACCGCGATGGCCAAGCCCCCGAGCGTCATCGTGTTGAGGCCGTGTCCGGCCCGGCCGAGGATCGCGAGGGCGAGCACCACCGAGACCGGGATGCCGACCGCGACCACCATCGCCGCCCGGAAGTCCCCGAGCAGCAGCACGATGACCAGCACCACGAAGATCGCGCCGAGCCCCACCGCGCGGCCGACGCCGGAGAGCGCCTCCTCGACGAGCTCGGCTTGATCGTAGGTCACCGAGAGGTCGATGCCCTCGGGCAATCGGAGATCGCCGAGCGCCGCGTGCACGCCGCGCGAGACGCTCACCGCGTCGGCGCCGATCTGCTTGATGATCCGGACGTGCACCACCTCGCGCCCGCGGTGCCGGGCGATGCCGCGACGGAACGCGCCTGTCTCGACGACCGTGGCGACGTCGGCGATGCGGACCGGCACGCCGCCGGGCATCGCGACCACCGTCCGTCCGACCGCTTCGGGGGACTCGGCCGAGGCGTCGAGCGCGATGGCCCACTCGATCTCGCCGTCGGGCACGACGCCCGCCGAGGAGACCGCGGTCGCGCCGCGTGCCGCCTCGGCCACCTCGTCGAAGCCCACGCCGCGCGCCCGCATCCGCACCGGATCGGCGCGCACCGAGAGCTCGCGCAGCTCGCCGCCGACCACGTCGAAGCCGCCCACGCCGGGCACCGACACGATGCGGCTGCGGAGCTGGACCTCGGCGAAGTCCCGCAGCGCGAGCAGGTCCTCGACCGGCGCTCCGTCGCGCCACTCGAGCACCAGCTCGATCACCTCGTTGAGCCGCGCCGAGACACCCGAGACGAGCGGGGACTCGACGCCCTCCGGGAAGCCGCCCGCCGCCAGCGCCACGCGCTCGCCCACCAGCTGCCGGGCGCGGAAGTAGTCGGCGTCGGGGTCGAGCTCCACCGTCGTCTGGACGATCCCCGACTGGCACACCGAGCGGATGCGCCGCAGGCCCGGCAAGCCGGTGAGCGCCCGCTCGAGCGGCATCGCCACCCGGCGCTCGATCTCCTCGCTGCCCATCGTGGGCGCCTGCACGATCACGTTGAAGACCGGCGTCGCGAGGTCGGGGAAGACGTCCCGCGGCAGCGAGCCGAAGCTCCGCGCGCCCTCGAGGAGGCCGAGTGCGAGCAGCGCGAACGCCACGAAGGGCCGCGCCACCGCGGCGCGTACGAGCCGGGCGAGCAGACCCTCGTCCCGTTGGGTGGTCGTGTGCATCATTCGCCCCACTCGCCGGCGTCGGCCATCGAGCGGAGAAGGAACGAGCCGTCGGTGACGACGGTGTCGCCCGCGTTCACGCCCTCGAGGATCTCGACCTCGTCGCCGAGGTCCCGGCCGCGCAGGATCGGGCGCGCCTCGTAGCGGCGCTCGTCCGCCTGGACGAACACCGTCCAGCCCAGGCTCGAGTGCTGCACCGCGCCCCGCGGCACGAGCACCAGCTCCCGGGCGTCTCCTTCGGCGGCGCCCGGGAGGAACAGCACGTTGGCGGCCATGCCGACCCGCAGCGAGCGGTCGAGGTTGTCGAGGTCGATGCGCACCTCGACGGTGCGCGACTCGGCCTCGACGCGATCGCCGACCAGCGCGATCGGCAGCGTGCGCTCTGCGCCGCTGCGTCCGGGGAAGGTGATGCGCGCGCTCGTGCCGGCGCGCAGCGCGGCCGCTTCGCTCTCGGCGACGTGCGCGAGCAGCCACAGGTGATCGAGGTCGGCGATCTCGAAGAGGTGATCGTCCTCGCCCGCGGCCTCGCCGGGGAAGGCGTGGTGCTCGAGGACCACGCCGCCGATCGGCGAGCGCACGACCAGGCTCCCCGCTCCGCCTCTGCTGGCGTCGGCGGCACGCAGACCGGCCAGGGCCCGTGCCTCGGCGGCGCGGGCCTCGGCGAGCTCGGTCTCGGCCAGCTCCACCTCGGTCGCGCTCGAGAGGCGCTCCTCGGCGAGGGTGCGCCGGCGGCTCAGGCGGGCCTCCGCGGCGGCGATCCGCGCGCGCGCCGCGCCGAGCTCGCTCCGCAGCGCGCCGACGTCGCCGCTCGAGAGCTCCGCGAGCGGCGTTCCGACTTCGACGCGGTCGCCGACGTGGGCGAGGAGCGCGATCACCCGCCCGGCGGCGGGCGCGTCGACCAGCGCGTAGGCGTGCTCGTCGACCCCGACCTCGCCCAGCGCGACGATCGCGCCCGACGTCCGCACCGCCGCCACCTCCACCGTGGCGATCCCGGACCGTGCCGCGAGCTCCTCCGAGAGCTCGACCGTCCGTGGTCCGTCCTCCTCACTGCGCACCGGCGCTTCGCCCGCGTCCTCGGCCGGGCTGCCGCAGCCGAGCAGTCCCCACAACGCCGCGCACCGCGCGCGGCGAACCAGCACACTCCAATCCATCGCGTCCTCCAAAACGATCGAGAGGCCTCGTCGAGCGCGGCGTGCGGCCGCGCCCGAGGGACCAAGGAGCCCGGGCCGCCGAATGCGTTCGGCGCGGGCGCTTCCGACTCAGACCGTCGAGGCGATGGGGACGCGAAGGGGCGGGGAGGGCTCCCAGCGCGGCGGCTGCGCGGGCAGATCGAGGACGTGGCGCGGCCGGTCGAGGCCGAAGCGCACCACCGGCAGCGCGAAGGACGGGGTGGCGATCGCGAGCGGATGGAAGCAGCTCGAGCAGCCGTGGCAGTCGTCGCAGAAGGGCGGACAGACGTCGTGCAGGTGCTCGGTCTCGGCGTGCGCGCCGGCCTCCCGCTCCTTCAGCGAATGATCGTGCTCCTCGTGCAGGAGCGCCCCGCGCTCCTCGTCGCAGTGGCAGCCGTGACCGCCGAGCTCGAGGCCTCCGCTCGTCAGCGACACGAGCGCCGCGAGCAAGAGCCCGGAGAGCGCGCGGACCATGGACGCACGACACACGGCCCGAGACGGTAGCATGCGATGCCTTCAGCCCGCCGACTTCACGTGGAAGCGCATCCCCGCTGCGACGAGCCGGGCCCGCAGCACCTTGCCCATCGCCGCCCCGGGGGTCAGCACGCCCGCCCGCACCGGCAGCTTCTTGCCGTCGAGGGCGAGGCAGAGCGCGCTCTCGGCCACCATCTTGCTCGTCTCGTCGTAGCCGGGATCGCCGCCCGAGACCGCGGTGACGACCTTCTTGCCGCTGCCCTCGCCGACGAAGGTGATCTCGAACCAGCCGCGCTTGCGCTGCTCGGCGCTCGGCCCCTCGCCGGAGGTGCGGACCTTCAAGAGCAGCTCGCGGGTCGGTCCGATCCGCGACAGGCCCACCAGCCCGCCGATCGCGACGGCGCCCGCCGCGATCGTGCCGAAGTGCTGCACCCGGGCGAAGTGTCCGTACTCGAAGCGCGTGCCGTGCTCGGCGCAGAACGACGCGGTGCGGAGCACGATCTCCGGATCGATGAGCGGCATCGGCACCGCCCACGCGTCCACGTCCTTGTCCCAGGAGATCCGCCGCTTGCCCCCGCCGACCGAGCGTCCTTCCTCCGGCGTGCGCCGCGGCAGCCGCGCGCTCTCGGGGCCCTCGACCCGGCCGAAGCCGCGGATCGCCGACTGCCAGGTGCCGCCCGAAAACGTGCCCCGTGTGCGCACGTAGCCGCGCACCGAGATCGGCCCCTTCGGGTCGAGCTGCTCGGCGGTGAACTGCGCGCCGAGATCCGCCGGGATGCTGTCGAAGCCGCAGCACGGCACGAGCTTCAGGCCCGCCTTCCCCGCTGGATCGTCGTACTTCCGGATCATCGAGGCGACGAAGTCCGGCTCGCCGGTGATGTCGACGTAGTGCGCGCCACCGTCGATGGCCGCTCGCACCACCGGCTCGCCGTAGAGCGCGTAGGGTCCGACGGTGGTGAGCACGACGCGCGCGTCGCGGGCCATCCGCACGAGGCTCGGCGGATCGCCCACGTCGGCGACGACCACGGCCCGCGGCGGGCAGGGCAGCCCCGTCAGGCCGCGGCGGACCTCCTCGAGCTTGCGCTCGCTTCGGCCGGCGAGGACCCAGCGGACCTCCTTCGGTGCGTGCTCGGCGAGGTAGCGCGCGGTGAGCTGCCCGGTGAAGCCCGTGGCGCCGAAGAGGGCGATCTCGTACGGCCGATCCGACATCCCGGCGGGCTATCACGAAGGGCTCGCAAGGGCCCGCGCCGCCCTCGCGCCGCCCGCCCCACCGTGTTACTCCGATCCCGTGCGCGCGTGCGCCATGATGGTCGCCTCCGGCCTGACCGCCGCGCTGCTCGCGTGGGGGCCCGGGCGCGTGGCCGCGCAGGACGCGCCGCCTGCTGCCGAGGCGCCGCCCGCCGCGCCCGTCCGCACCCCGCCCGCGCTCCTCGAGGCGCCGCCGGTCGTGCTGCCCGAGGGGGCCGAGCCGCTGCCCGAGGGAGCGAGCGTCGAGCTCCTCCTCACCCTCGACGCAGGCGGACTCGTCACCGACGCCCGGCTCGCGGCCCCGGTGCGCGACGACGTCGACGGCCTCGTGCTCGAGGCGGCCCGCGCGATGCGCTTTGCCCCCGCCACGCGGGACGGAGTCGCAGTGCCGGCGCGGATCCGGTTCCGGTATGCGGTGAGCAACGCGCCGGTGGCCGCGGCGGAGACCGAGGCCGGGGCCGCGACTGCGACCGAGACCGAGACCGGGGCTGCGACCGAGACCGGGGCCGCGGCTGCGACCGAGACCGAGACCGGGGCCGCGGCTGCGACCGAGACCGGAGCCGGGGCCGCGACCGGGGCCGAGCCCGTGCTCGACGAGGGGGGCGAGGCCGAGCTCGGGGTCGAGGCGGTCGTCGATCGACCCGAGGCCGGCGCAGCGAGCCGCATCACGCTCACCGGCGCCGAGCTGAGCACCGTCCCCGGCACCTTCGGCGAGCCGCTCCGCGTCGTGGCCTCGCTGCCCGGCGTCGTGCGCTCGCCCTTCGGGCTCGGCTTCTTCCTCGTCCGCGGCGCGAACTTCCAGAACACCGGCTTCTTCGTCGACGGCTTCCCGGTGCCGATCCTCTACCACTTCGGCGCGGGTCCGGCGGTCATCTCCTCGCGCCTCGTCGAGCGGCTCCGCTTCTATCCCGGCGGCTACCCCGTCTCGCTCGGCCGCTTCAGCGCCGGCATCGTCTCGGTCGAGACCGGCCCGCCCGAGGCCGAGTCGTTCCACGTCGAGGGCGAGATCGATCTGCTCCGCGCCTCGATCCTCGGCGTGCTCCCCTTCGACGGCGGCCGCGGCTCGATCGCCATCGCCTACCGCCGCAGCTACTACGAGCTGCTCCTGCCCTACTTCGTGTCGGGCCTCGAGATCGCCTACCAGGACTGGCAGATCCGCGCGCAGTACCGCTTCGACGACCGGGTCACGATGTCGATGTTCGTCTTCGGCTCGGACGATCTGCTCGATCAGTCCGGCGCGCTGATGGGCGGCACGACCTCGGCGAACTCGAACACCGCCATCGGCTACGAGTTCCAGCGCGGCATCGCGCGCATCGACTTCGACCTCGGCGGCGGGGGCTCGCTGCGCCTGAGCGGCTCGGTCGGCCGCGACCGCACCTTCTTCGGCAGCCGCAACGCCGGACAGAACGCGCAGGTCTTCGACATCGGCGGCTGGCTGCTCGGCCTGCGGCTGGACGGCGTGTTTCCGGTCGCGTCGTGGCTCACGGTGAACGCGGGCCTCGACCTGCTCGGCCAGAGCTTCGACGTGAACGCCGTCGCGCCGCTGCCCGGCGGTCTCGGCGAGTACCCGCGGCCGCTCTTCGATCCGCAGACGGTGACGATCCGCTCCACCGTCGCGCGCGGCCTGCCTGCGCTCTACAGCGAGGCCGTGCTGCGCTTCGATCCGGTGGAGATCTCCGCGGGCCTGCGCCTCGAGCTGCTCCGCTACGGCACGCTCACCGAGCTCGCGCCCGATCCGCGTCTCGTCGCCCGCTGGACCATCGTGCCCGAGGTCGTGGCGAAGATCGCGACCGGCCTCTTCACCCAGGCGCCCGCGGTCTTCCAGACCGTCTCGACCGGCGGCAACCCCGGCCTCGGACCGCAGCGCGCCTGGCAGAACTCGCTCGGCCTCGAGGTCGACTTCCCCCTCGGCATCGAGGCCGAGGTGACCGGCTTCTACAGCCAGATGTTCGACATCACGCGCTTCGCGCAGTCGGTCGATCCGAGCTCCGGCGGTCGCCGCTCGTTCTTCCGCGCCGATCAGGAGGGGCGTGCGTGGGGCCTCGAGCTGCTGGTGCGCCGGCCGGTCGAGGAGGGCTTCTACGGCTGGCTCAGCTACACGCTCTCCCGCTCCGAGCGCCTCGATCCCTCGAGCGGGAACTGGGAGCCCTTCGCCTTCGATCAGACCCACGTGCTGAACCTCGCGGCGAGCTACGCCTTCGACGGCTGGCGCTTCGGCGCGCGCTTCCAGCTCGCCACCGGCCGGCCCACCTTCAGCGTGTGCGGCACCATCTACGACGCCGACGCCTCCGAGTACGATCCGAGCTTCTGCGACCGCGGCGAGCGGCTGCCCACCTACCACCAGCTCGACGTGCGCATCGACCGCGACTTCAACATCGACAACGTCGTGACCGGCACCGTGTACCTCGACGTGCTGAACGTCTACTACGCGCAGAACGCCGAGGGCGTTGTCTACGCCTACGACTACCAGAGCAGCGTGCCGCTGCCCGGCCTGCCGATCCTCGGCACGCTCGGCCTTCGCTTGGTGGTCGAATGAGGCGCCTCGCCTTCGTCGCCTCGCTCCTCGCCGGCTGCACCGGCGGCCTCCCGGTGCCGCAGCTCGTGGTCACGCCGCGCGTCCTCGCGATCACCGCCGATCGTCCGGAGTCCGCGCCCGGCACGGACGTGAACCTCCACGTCGTGGCCTACGATCCGATGGAGCGTCCGCTCACCTACGCTTGGCGCGCCTGCCTCTCGCTCGGCGAGCTCTTGCGCTCGGCGCGGATCCGCACCGGCCTGCCCGACGAGGCGTGTTTCCCCCTGCCTTCGAGCACCGCCGACGCGCTCGTGCCCGGTCTCGCCAGCCAGATGATCGTCGAGCAGCTCGACACCGCCGCCGAAGCCGGCGGCTTCGATCCGAGCTTCCTCTACACGCTGCTCGACACCGTGGGCTTCGCCTTCGACGTCGAGGTCGACGTGATCGATGCCAGCTCGGGCGCGGTCCTCGTCTCTGCCTTCAAGCGCATCGCCATCACCCGCCGCACCCCGCCGACCACCAACCCGCCCGTCATCGAGTACCTCGTCGGCGAGACCTTCGTCTCCATGCCCACCGAGGGCTGGACCGGCACCGGCGACGACTGCGTCATCTGGGGCGATCCCATCGTGGTCGAGCCGGAGGAGGAGCTCGTCCTCGCCCCACAGGGCGACCCCGCCGAGTGGATCGAGACCTTCCCGCTCATCGGCTACGACGGGACGTTCACCGAGGGCCGCGAGAACGCCTACTACTCGTTCTACACGACCGCCGGCGCGCTCAGCCACGAGACCCGCCGGCCGCCCGACCGCGACGCGACCTTCACCGCCCCCGAGGAGCCCGGCCCGGTCCGTCTCTGGCTCGTCGTCCGCGACGGCCACCTCGGCGCCCGCGCCTGCACCTTCACGCTCACCGTCGCCGCGCCCTGAGCCGCGGCCTCGCGGCTCAGCCGGGCATCCACACGCCGTGGAAGGTCATCGGCAGCGGCTCGGGGAAGTGGGCGCGGGCGATGGGGCCGTCGGGCAGGCGCGCGGTGTCGAAGACCGCGAGGTGGCTCGCGTCGGCGGTGTCGTCGAAGACCATCGCCAGCACGAAGCCGTCGCCCTCCGGCGCGTCCGCGCTCCTCGGCACGAAGATCGGCTCGCTCACGAGGTGACCGGAGGGAAGCGGTCCGATCTCGGCGCGCCGCGTCCCGACGTCGAAGCGCGCCACGCCGCGCCGGAACGACCCATCGCCGAGCTCGGTGGGCAGGAAGATCGAGCGGTAGCGGCCGCCCTCGACCCGCGGATCGAGCTCGGGGAACTCGGCCCGTCCGTCCCAGATCGGCTCGCTGTTCATGCGGCGCGCGGCCGGATCGACCCGCACCTCGGTGAGCACCGCGCGGTCGGTCACGCCGTCCGATCGCAGACCCTCGAAGCTGTGGAAGTCGGGGTATCGGGCGATGTGCGCGACGAGCTCGCCGCGCTCTTCGTAGGCGCCGGCGAAGTGCCACTGGAAGAACGGTTCGACCTCGAAGCGCACCGCCTCGTGCGGGGCGTCGAGCGGCGCCACGATCACCTCGACGCCGTGCTCGGGCCGCCACGCGATCATGTCGCCGAGCCCCGCCGCGCCGAGGAGCACGCGGGGGATCCGGATCTCCACCGGCGAGACGAGGAAGAGCGCGTGCCGAGGCGTGACCGCGAAGTCGTGGAGCAGCACCGGCCGCTTCATCGAGACCGTCCCGAGGTGCCGCGCCGCGCCCTCGTCGGGCAGGTCGTAGAGGTGCAACTGGTTGCGCGGCCCGTACTCGAGGCCGAAGCCGATCGTCGTGCGCCGCTCGGCGAGGCGGTGCGGGTGGGCGGAGAAGCCGCCCCGCACCACCCCGAGGTCGGTCGCGCCGCGGGTCGCGAGCGAGTCCGGGTCGAGCTCGGTCGGCGCGCTCGACTCCACCATCGCGAAGAGCCGCGACTGCCACGCGAGCATCGCGGTGTTGCCGGTGTTCTTGGTCCTGCGCGTCACGCCGTTCCACACCCGGCGCCACCACGGCGCGCGCGAGCCGAAGAGGGGCTTGCCCGCCGCGCGCTCGGCGAGGAGGCCCGCGCTCTCGACGAAGCGCGCGGCTCCCTGCGCGGTGCCGTCGCCCGGCAGGCGCACGCCCTGCACCGCCGCGTCGGCCTCGAAGGAGTGGCTGATCCGTCTCCCGAAGCTCTCGTAGGTCCCCGGCCCGGTCCGCACGAGCGTGCCGCGAAGCGCCTCGGGCAGCCGGCCTTCGATCCGGAGCGGGGTCCACGGCCGCTCGGCGACGAGGTTCTTCATGTCGCGCCGGCGGTCGCCCGGATCGCGCGCGATCGCCCGATCGGTCGCCTCGGCGGCGGGCGGAGCAGCGTCGAGGGAGGAGCGCGCGGCGAGGCGGGTCATGGCGTCGAGCGTACCCGAAGGCGGCTGGCGCGATCACGGCCGCCCCCCGGGCGGGCTGCGGGCCGGGGGCACCGAGACTGGCTCTTCGCGCCGGGCGCCGGCATGCGGGGCCCTCGGCACACCTGCATCCCATCGAAAAATTCTCATCTATGGTTGCATCGTATGGAAACCGTCGATCTGAACCTGCTCGTCTCCCTCGACGCGCTCCTTCAAGAAGGGAGCGTCACCGGCGCCGCCCGCCGGGTCGGCCTCTCGACTCCGGCGATGAGCCACGCGCTCGCCCGGCTCCGCGAGCGGCTCGGCGACCCGGTCCTCGTCCGCGCGGGGCGCGGCATGTTGCTCACCCCGCGCGCCCTCGCGCTGAAGCCGACGGTGCGCGAGGTGGTCGCGACGGCGCGGGCCGCCCTCGCCCCGGAGCGCCCCTTCGTGGCGAGCGAGCTCGCGCGCACCTTCGTCGTGCACGCCACCGACTACGTCCTCACCATCCTCGGTCCGACGCTGGATCGCCTCCTCCGCGAGGAGGCCCCCGGGGCCTCGGTGCGCTTCGTTCCGAACACCCCCGACGACGCGGTGATGCTGCGCGATCAGGGCTCGGACCTCGCGGTCGGGATCTACGGCGAGCTCCCGCAGGAGATGAAGACCCGCACCCTGCTCACCGACCGCTTCGTGTGCGTGGTGCGCCGCGGCCATCCGCGGATCGGCAAGCGCTTCACCCTCGAGCAGTTCCTCGCGCTGCCCCACGTGCAGGTCGCGCCGCGCGGCAAGGAGGGCGGCTACCTCGACGACGTGCTCCGCGAGCGCGGGCTTTCGCGCACCGTCGCGCGCGCCGTGCCGTACTTCCTCTCGGCCCTGCAGCTCGTCGCCGACACCGACTACGTGCTCACCATCTCGGAGCGCATCGCGCGCCGCTACGCCGGGCCGCTCGGGCTCTCGATCTTCGAGGCGCCGCTGCCGCTCCGCCCGTACGCGCTCGGCCTCGTGTGGCACCCGCGGCTCGACGCCGATCCCGCGCACCGCTTCCTCCGCGAGGTGCTGCTGCGCGCGGCGGAGCAGGTCGCGGGCGAGCGCCACGACGCGCCCCGCACCCGGCTCGACCCCTCGGACCCCACCTCCGGGCAGGCCCGACGCCGCGCCCGGCGTCCGTCCTTGCACCGTGCGAAACGATGACTTCCATTCGTTTGCATGGCGTGCATGGCACGCGCGCACGACGCTGCCCTCGGTCGGGCCCCACCGACCCCCACCCGAGGAGCGAGCGAGATGAGCCTCCGAGATCCGAACGTCGCGAGCAAGAAGACCCCCAAGCGCATCGCGATGGTCATCGCGAACCCCACCACCTCGACGACGACCGGCTGGCCCGTCGGCTTCTGGTGGTCGGAGCTGACGCACCCGTTTCACGCGTTCCACGAGGTCGGCTACGAGGTCGAGGTGTTCAGCCCCGAGGGCGGCGCGTGCGCGGCCGACGGCCTGAGCGACCCGCGCGATGCGAGCGGCTACTCGGCCTCCGACCTCCTCAGCCTGGGCTTTCTCCACACGCCGAGCCTCGCCGCGCTCGTCGAGAAGACGAAGCCGGTCTCCGAGATCGACGTCGCGCGCTTCGACGCGATCGTCGTCGCGGGCGGGCAGGCGCCGATGTTCTCGTTCGAGAAGGCGATCGGCCTGCAGAGGAAGTTCGTGGAGTTCTACGAGGCGGGCAAGGTCGCGGCGGCGCTCTGCCACGGCGTCGCGCTGCTCCGCTACGCCAAGCTCTCGAGCGGCGAGTACCTCGCGAAGGGCAAGACGGTCACCGGCTTCGCCAACGCCGAGGAGGACTTCGCCGACGAAGCCGTCTGGGGCATGGGGGCGCTGCCGCGGGGCAAGCACCTCATGCCCTGGCGCATCGAGGACGAGCTGAAGAAGCTCGGCGCGAACTTCGTGCAGGCGGGGCTCTGGCGGGCTTTCGCCGTGCGCGACGGCCACCTCGTCACCGGGCAGCAGAACTTCTCGGGCGCCGAGACCGCGAAGCGGATCATCGAGACGCTGGGCCGCTGAGGGAGCGCGCGATGGAGACGACGCCCACGGCCGAGGTCCTCGCCGGCGCCTGCCACTGCGGCCGCGTGCGCGTGACGATGCCCGCCTCGAGCGCGGGCGTCGTCGTCTGCCACTGCGCCGACTGCCAGAAGCTGCACGGCAACTCGTTCGCCCTCTTCGCCGCCGAGCGCTCCGCCGTGCGCTGGGAGGGCGAAGAGCACATTCGCTGGTACCGCTCCTCGCCGGCGAACGAGCGCGGCTTCTGCGGCCACTGCGGCAGCCGCCTCGCCAAGCGCCCGGTCGAAGGGACGCGCGTCATGGTCTCGGCCGGCCTCTTCGACTCCGCGCTGCCGCGCACGGCGATGAAGAACCTGTGGGTCGAGCAGAAGCCCGCGTGGGTCGAGGCGCCGCGCACCGGCCCGATGACCCCAGACGAGTTCGTCGCGCTCGCGCTCGCCGAGCCCATCGGCACCGAGAGCGCCGGCTACGGCTACGCGCTCCGCGCCTCGTCGGGCAACAAGAACCCCCCCGGCGTGATCGCGCTGACCTGGATCGCCGGCAAGGACGCGGCCGAGCGCGACCGCATCCGCGCCCACGCGCGGCAGAACGTGCAGGACTTCCTCGCCGAGCCGGGCTTCATCTCCATCGTCACCGGCTTCGTGGGCCTGCGCGGCTTCACCGTGACCGCGTGGCAGGACGAGGCGTCGATGAAGCGCGCCCTCGCCAAGCACCACGCGGCCGCGATGAGGGAGCTCTTCGCCGAGGACTTCGTCGCCTCGGTCTGGACGAGCGTGTGGACGCCAAGCCGCATCAACCGCCTCTGGGTGCGCTGCACGTCGTGCGGCGCGCTCGAGGACGTCGGCGACGACCACCGCCGCTGCGGCCGGTGCGAGGCCCCGCTGCCCGAGCGGCCCGCGTTCTGGTGAGCATGGCGGCGGCCCTCGCCGCGTGGAGGCGGGTGAGCAGGTGGGCTACGTCCCGGGCGAGCCCGGGACATCGTCTCGAACGGGGGGCCAGAGGCCCCAGGGAGCACGTGACATGAACATCGCATTCCTCGGTGCCGGCAAGGTCGGCGCACCCTTGGCAGCCCGGCTCGCGAGCGCCGGCCACGCGGTCGTGCTCGGCGAGAGCAAGGAGGGCTCGGCCTCGGTCGCGGCGGCCAAGCAGCGCACGCCGCTGCTCTCGTCGGCCCCGCTCGCCGAAGCGATCCGCGACGCCGACGTCGTGTTCCTCGCCACGCCCTTCGGCGCCAACGAGTCGGCGCTGCGGCCCCTCGCGGACGCGCTCGCCGGCAAGGTGATCGTCGACTGCACCAACCCCGTCGGGCCGGGCCTGACCCACGGGCTGAACAGCGAGCGCTCGGGCAGCGAGTTCGTGCAGTCGCTCGCGCCGAAGGCGAGCGTGGTGAAGGCGTTCACCATCTACGGCTTCGAGAACTTCGAGAACCCCTCCTATCCCGCCTACGACGTGAAGCCCGCGATGCTCTTCTGCGGCGACGATCGCAGCGCGAAGGAGCGCGTCGCGCGGCTCATCACCGACTGCGGCTTCGAGCCGGTCGACGTCGGCGGCCTCGTGCAGGCGCTGCACCTCGAGCACATGACCTTGATGTGGGTCCGGATGGTGCGCGCAGGCGGCCAGTCGCCCCACCTCGTCTGGGCGGCGCTGCGGCGCTGAGCCGCGGGTCCACCTCCGATCAGGGAAGGCCCGGCACCGCCGCGAGCATGCTCCGGACCGCGCCGAGCGCGGCGTCGCCGGTCTGACCGAGCCGTCCGTCGCCGGCGCAGCGCACCGCGCCGTCCCCGAGCACCACGCAGGTGTGCCCGCGTCCATCGCCCGAGAGCCCCCCGGCGGCCACCGACACCGCGCCGCTGAGGCCGCGCATCTCGACCGCGCCCGCCCTCGACTCCGTGGTTCCGTCGCCGAGCTGGCCGCTCGCGTTCGCGCCCCAGCAGCTGACCCGCCCGCCGGCGCGCAGCGCGCACGCGTGCAGGCCGCCCGCGGCCGCGGTGATCGCCTCGGCGTCGGCGATCCCCTCGACTGCCACCGGGGCGAACGACGCGGTGGTGCCCGTCGCGCCGAGCTGACCGAACGCGTTGTCGCCCCAGCACAGCACCTCGCCCATGCGCAGGGCGCAGGTGAAGTCGCGCCCGAGCGCGAGCGCGGTGACGCCATCGAGCCCCGGCACCGGCGCGGCCGTCTCGGTCGCTGCGACCATGGCCGGGTCCCGCCCGAGCTGACCGGCCTCGTTGCTGCCCCAGCAGAGGACCGTGCCGCCCATCACCGCGCAGCTGTGCTCGCCGCCCGCGCCCAGCGCGGTGGCGCCCATCGTCCCGGCGATCGGGCTCGGCCGCAGCGCCCCGGGCATGCCCGCCGCACCGCGCTCGCGGTCCCCCCAGCATGCGACCGCGTCGCTGCTTGCTGCGCAGGCGTGCCGGGCCCCGGCCGCGAGCCGCTGGTAGGCGCCCGCGTCCATCACCGGCGCGTAGGCGAGGCCATCGATCCGGTCGCCGCGGCCGAGCGCTCCATCGTCGCCGTCCCCGACGCAGCTCAGCGCGCCGCGCGCGTCGATCGCGCACCCGAACGCTCCGCCCGCGGCGAGCGTCCGGACGCCTGCCAGCCCCGGCACGTCGAGCGGGATCGACGAGCGATCGAGCCGCGAGGTCCCGAGCTGCCCCTCGGCGTTCCAGCCGAAGCACGCGATCGACCCGTTCTCCCGGCGCACGCAGGTGTGCGCGCCGCCGGCGACCACCTCGACCGGCCGCTCGCCGGCGCAGTAGCCGCCTACGCAGGGGGCGCACGCCCGCCCGCAGCGCCCGCAATTCGCCGGGTCGTCGTCGAGCATCACCCCCTCGTCGATCGCGTCGTCGCAGTCGTCGTCGACGAGGTTGCAGAGCTCTTCGGCCTCGGCGCACGCCGCGCCATCCAGCGAGGGCGGCGCGCCGCTCCAGGCGGGCAGCTCGGCTGGCTCGACCGCCACGCTCCGGCAGCCGGTCTCTGCGCAGGTCTCGCCGGCTCCGCAGCGGAGCGACAGGCAGCGGCGCACCAGCAGCACCCGCAGCATGCGCGAGCTGCCCGGGGTCAGCCGCGTCGCGACGTCGCGGACCAGGATCTCGCCGCTCTCGAGGTAGCCCCGCACCTCGAGCCGCACGTCCGCGTCGCCCCGGCGCGAGGTGATCCCGAGCGTGAGCGGCAGCGGCGGCGCGCTCCCGGAGGTGAGGTCGACCGCGGTGCGGGTCGGCACCGCCATGCTGTTCGTGACGTCGATCTCGACCCGCGACAACTCGGCCGGCACCTCGAGGTCGGTGTCGACCACCAGCACGATCTCGGTCGCCTGCGTGCAGGCGCCGAGGGCGAGCGCGAAGAGCGCGAGGGCGGCGCGCAGGGCCCTCACGGCAGCTCCACGCGGAAGGGGTAGGTGTTGCCCACGTAGGGCTCCGGCGCGCTCGTCAGCCCGACTCCGAGCCCCGCTCCGACGCCGCCCGCCACGAGCACCAGACCGAGCACCACCCAGAACGCCGGCTCTTCGGCGATCGACGTCTGCCGCGCGGGCTCCGGCGCCGGCGCCGGCACGGGCTCCTCCTCTTCCACCGCCTCTTCCTCGGCGACGAGCGCCGGCCAGCTCTCGGGGCGCGCGTCGATGAGCACGTCCTGCTGCACGCCCTCGGTCGCGGTGAAGGGGACCACCCGCGGCGCGCGGCCGTCGCGCTCGATCGTCGCGCTGTGCTCGCCGGGATCGACCGGGTAGAGCTCGTCGAGCGCCGCGAGCGAGAGCTGGTACTCGTCGAGCGTCACCCGATCGCCGTCGACGAGGCCGAGGACCCGCAGGCGCACCCGCGGGATCCGCGGCTCGAGCTCGGCGAGCTGCTCCTCGGCGTCGCGGCGCTGCCGCGCGGTGATGCCGTCCTCGTGGAGGAACATGCGGTAGGCCTCGGCGGCCTCGACGAGCCGCCCGACCTGCTGGTAGGCCCCCGCGAGGTTGAGCAGCGTCAGCGGCCTCGGGGCGAGCTCGTAGCTGCGCTGGAACGCCTCGGCGGCCCCGGCCCAGTCCCCGCCCCGCGCGGCCGCGACGCCGGCCTGGAACTGATCGCGTGCCAGAGATCGCTCGGCCGCGGTCTGCGCGGCGGCCCCGCCGGCCGTCCCGAGGAACGCGATCGCGAGCGCGGCGGCGAGCGCGCACCTCATGGGCACCTCCGGGTCGCGATCGGGCACTCGCCCGACGCGCAGCGGTTCAGGCGCCCGGCCGGATCGCACGCCTCCCCGCTCCCGAGCACCGGGCGGAGCGTCATCGCCAGCTCGTAGCGGACGCCCTCGCCGTCGGGCGCGCCGTTGTACACCTCGACGAACGCCGCGACCGTCACGTCGGAGACGTCCGGCAGCTCCACCGCCGAGCGCTGGTTCTCCCCGCTCGCGATGTCGTCGTTGCACTCGGCCGGCGAGGCGCTGCGCGCATCGACGCAGCTCCGGCGCACGTAGAGGATCGTGTCGGGCTCGCGCGGACTCGCGCCGGCGGTGCCCGGCGAGTCGGTGGTGAGGAGCAGGTCGTAGCGGCCGCCGGGCACCTGGATCAGGAACACATCCTCGCGCCCACCGCTCGCTGCCGCCGCGGCCGTCGAGTCGCCGCAGGTCGGCGGCGCGGAGAAGAGGCCGGGTCCGGCGGTCAGCACGCTCTGCCGGGTGGTCGTGGTCGCCATGCCGTCCGAAGGCGCCATGAGGACGATCAGGGTCGGGCTGGTGCACGCCAGCGCCCGGTCGACCGCCGGGGCGCAGACCCCCATCCCGCCGCACGCGAGCTCGGGGCCGCACACGTTCGTCGCGTCGCAGGGCTCGCCGATCCCGACCACCGTGCCGAGGCGCGGCGCGACCGAGATCGAGCGCTCGCTCGCTACGCCCGCCCGGTCGACGACCCGCACCCGCACGAACGACGCGCCGCCGGTCGGCATCTCCGCGAGGGTCGCGGTCTCGGCGAAGGTCGTCACCCCGAGCACCGGCCGATCGAAGGTCCCGCTGGCCTCGTCGCGCGCATCGAGCGCGCCGTCCCCGTTCCGGTCGATCGGCTCTCCGGCAGGTCCGTGGAACGACACGCGCACGCCCACGGCGTCGCGGCCGGCATCGCCCCCGCGCACGTCGACCCGGATGCTGCTCGGCGTGACGAGCACGCTCGCCTCGTCGATCGTCGGCGCGGTCACCGGGGCCGCGGTGATGTCGAGCTGCGCGAGCCCCTCGTCGGCCCGGCCGCCCGACATCGCCCCGTAGCCCGTCACGATCAGGAACACCCGCTCGCCGCCCTCGGCCACGAAGGCGCCGCGGCTGCGGAAGTCCCGGGTTCCGGTCTCGTCGTCGTAGCAGCGCAGCGGCGGCTCGCTGACGCTGCGGGGCCAGCACTGCGGGCCGCGGACCGCGATCACCGTGTCGTAGTCTCCGTCGGTCCCCGGGTTCACCGTCGAGACGGTGATCGCCTGCGGGCCGGTGCCAGGCACGTCGTAGGCGATCACCACCTGCGGCGCGCGCTCGGCGGACGAGCTGATGCAGGAATCGGCGCCCGCCGGCGTCGGCAGCGGAACCGAGCCGGGCACGCCGCCGCGGGTGTCGAGCGGCACGGACACCGTCCCGGTGGTGCCCGCGACGACGAGCGGACTCGCGCAGCTCGGCAGGGCCCGGCGCATCCCTGCCTCACCGCCCGCGTCGAGCGGCAGAGGCTGCGGCTGACAGCCGAGGGCGAGCACGAGCGCGGGCAGCGGGGCGGACCAACGCCGCATGGTCGGGAGGGTCGCAAATGGTGCCGCCTGCGGTCAACCTCCGCGCCCGCGGCCAGCGCCGATGCGGCCGCGCGCCTTGGACGCGCCTCCGCGCCGTGGCAGATCCTTCTCGTGCTTCCGGCGCGCCCCGGCCCGATGACCCTCGCGCTCCTCGCGCTCTTCGCGGCCTCCTTCGTCGCGCAGTCGCTGCTCGCCGCCTCCGGCCTCGACCTCGTGCGCCTCCTCGCGCTGACCTACGACCTCGCGCCGGGCCTCGCGTGGCGCTGGCTCACCTATCCGCTGGTGGAGGCCCCGGGGAACCTGCTCGGACGCCTCATCGGCCTGGTGATGGCCTACCTGATGCTGTCCCAGCACGAGCGGCGGCACGGGGCCCGCTCGACCCTCGCGCTCGTCCTCGCCGGGATCGCGGGCGCCGCGCTGCTCTGCCTGCCGGTGGGGCTCCTCGGCTTCGCATCCCCGCTCGTCGGCCTCTCGCCGCTGCTCTGGGCGCCGATCGGCCGCCTGCTCGTCGACGCGGGCGAGCAGCCGGTCTCGCTCTTCGGCTACCAGCTCCCGAACGCGCGCGTCGCGACCGCCGTGCTCTTGCTCCTGCCCGCGGCGAGCGCCCTCTACGCCCACGACCCGACGCCGATCCTCGAAGCCCTCGGCGCGGGCGCGGCGGGCGTGCTCGTCGGCCTCCGCGCGATCCGCGCTGCGTTCGCCCCGCGCCGCCCCGACCGCAAGCCGCTGCGCCGTCACGGCCTGCAGGTGATCCGCGGCGGCAAGAGCGACGACGACGAGCGACCGAAGTACCTGAATTGACCCGGGCCAGGGCCTCGGCTATCCCGCCCGACCCATGAAGCACCTCGTCCTCCTCTGCGCCCTCGTCCTCGCCAGCTGCGGCTCGAGCGAGGAACCCCGCTTCCGGCCCTCGCCCCGCGAGGAGCGCAGCGCCGCCGAGGCGGACGAGCGCCCGTCCCGGCCTGCCGAGGCGGCGGAGGCCGAGCCCGGCGCCCTGCCGGCTCCCGACGACGTCGCCGCGCCCCCGGCGAGCGCCGAGCGGACCGCGAGCGGCCTCGCCTCGCGCGTGCTGCGTCCCGGCACCGGCACCGAGCACCCGACCGCGAGCTCGCGCGTCCGCGTGCACTACACCGGCTGGATGACCGACGGGACGATGTTCGACAGCTCCATCACCCGCGGCGAGCCGGCCGAATTCCCCCTCGGCGGCGTGATCGCCGGCTGGACCGAGGGCCTGCAGCTCATGGTCGTGGGCGAGCAGCGCCGGTTCTGGATCCCCGGCAACCTCGCGTACGGCGAGACCCCGCGCCGCCCCGGCATGCCGCACGGCACGCTGGTCTTCGACGTCGAGCTGCTCGGCATCGAGTGACGCGAAGCGCCCTTCGCACCTCGGTTTTCCCGATGCGAACTGCGTGCGCCGGCACCGCGTCTGGCGTGCTCCCTGGCGGTTTCCGTGATAGGCCCGCGGCGCTTCGAGCCGGGGTCGCTGCGACGTCCCCGACCCTCGCCGACCGGCAGGGTTCAGCCCGAGCGGAACCGAGCCAGCCGTGACCACCCCGTCCCCCTCCCTGAGCGCGACCCCGATGGGCGGCGTGCGCGCCCCCGGACCGAAGCCGGCCCCGCCGCTCCTCACCTCGCTGCCCTATGCGCAGTTCAAGCGCGATCCGCGCTTCTACGTGAAGTACGACGGCTTCTGGGGTGCGGCCGCGTTGGCGCTCATCGCCGCCCTCGAGTTCGGCGGCTACGAGGCCCCGGTGGCGTCGTTCGATCCCTGGGTCCTCGGGCTGCTCCCCATCGCGACCTACCTGCTCATCATGGCGCACGTGTTCATCCACAACGCGTCGCACGGCAATTTCCCCAAGCCCATCAACCGGATCATGGGCGAGCTCTGCGGCCTCGTCGTGCTGACGAAGTTCGCGAGCTGGGAGATCGTGCACCGCCGCCACCACCGCTACACCGACGATCCGGTGAACGACCCGCACCCCGCCGAGCGGCGCTACTGGCCCTACGCGTGGCACACCCTCTCCCGGGTCGAGCAGCAGCTGCAGCGGGAGTACTACGACTGCCACGGGGACACCCCGGCCGCGCACCGCTACGAGACCTTCCGCGCCGTGTGGAGCTTCGGCACCGCCCTCTTCCTTCTGGCCGCCTGGTACGTGCTCCTCGGGCCGGTGCTGTTCTTCTGCGTGTTCGTGCCGGCCTCGGTCCTCGCCGGGCTCTTCGTGGTCCACTTCAACTGGAGCGGACACAACGCGCACACGGTCGATGGTCCGATCGCCCCGATCAACCTCGACAGCGGCTATTTCTGGTGGGGCAACCGCATCTTCTTCGGCATCTACTACCACGGCAACCACCACAAGATGGCGCGCGCGTTCAACCCGATGCGGGTGAAGATCCGCGAGGGTGCCTCGACCGAGGCCGAGGAGCCCGGCTGAGGCGGCATGTCGGTCGCACCGTCCGTCGCTCTCGCCTCCAGCGAGGCGCCGTCCACGAACGAGACCTGGCTGCTGCACCACCGGGCCGACCGCCGGCAGCTCGGCATCGTGTTCGTCTACGACGCGCTGCTGCTCGCCATGTACTTCGTGCCCGCCTGCCGGAACCCGGTGTTCTTCCTCGCCGCGTGCTGGTTCTCCTTCCTCAACGCGGTGGTGATCCACAACCACCTGCACAAGGGGATCTTCAAGTCCCGCGCGCTGAACCGCCTCTTCCGGTGCGTGCTCTCCTTCGGGAGCATGTATCCGGCCTCGGCGAACGTGGCCTCGCACAACATCGTGCACCACCACTTCGACGACGACGGACAGCCGGACTGGGCGTCGCCGGATCAGGTCGGCTTCCGCTGGAACCTGCTCAACCTGCTGCACTTCCCCAACGTCGTGGGTCCCAGCACCTTCGACGGCGTCTCGCGCTGGGCGATGACCACCCGTCAGAAGGACTTCCGGCAGCAGTACCTGCTCGAGAACGTCGTGGCCTTCGGCCTGACCGGGCTCTTGCTCTGGAACGACTTCTGGACCGGTCTCTTCTTCGTCGTGCTGCCGCAGCTCTGGGGCGCGCGCGGCATCCTCCGCATCAACCTCATCCAGCACGACGGCTGCGACGTCCGGAGCGAGTGGAACCACTCGCGGAACTTCGTCGGCGACGGCTTCAACTGGGTGATGTGCAACAACGGCTACCACACCATCCACCACAACATCGCCGGGCTGCACTGGGCGGATCTGGCCGCGCTGCACCGGGCGAAGGTCGCCCCGCGCATCGATCCCTCGCTCGACGAGCCGAGCATGGTCCGCTACCTGTGGCGCACCTACTTCGCCCGATTCGCGCCGCCGCCGCGGCAGGACGTGGCCCGCGCAGAGGCCGGCCGGTCCGGGGGCCTCGCGCCCCGCGAGTACCGCAAGCTCGAGGCCGCGGTCGCCAGCCTCGCGGAGTAGCGTGCACCCGCTCGTCTACCCGGCGATGGGCCTCTTCGCCCTCGGGGTGCTCTGGCTCAACACGCTGCTCATCGCGGCCGCGGCGCTCCTGCATCGGCGCGAGCTCGGCCAGCATCTTCGGCGGCTCGTCGAAGCCCGCCGTGCGGGCCGGCTCGTCGAGGCGGAGGTCGGCGCAGGCAGCGGACCCGACGGCGCGTTCGTGACCCGCACCGTGCGCCAGCGCGGCCGCGCCGTGACCACCGGCGGCCCCGACCGGATCCTGCTCACCGAGGTCTCGGTCGAGCTCGCGTGCCACGGCGGCGAGCTGCGGATCGACGGGACACCGCGGCGCATCGAGGCCGGCCGCTGGGACGTGTGGCTCGCGCCCTCGGCGACGGGCACCCGCACGCGCTCGGACTTCGATGCGTGCTTCGCCGAGGCCAGCACCCACAAGGGCCTGGCCACCGCGCTCGTGCAGCGTGTCGGCGCAGGAGCCCGGGTCTACTGGCTCGAGGGCGAGCTGCTCTCGGCGATCGATCCGGTGGCGACGCTCGAGACGCGGCGGGCGGGTCTCCTCGCCTTCGCGGCCGTCGCGATCCTGCTCGCCGGCGGCGTCACCGCGCTGGCGCTCGTCCCTCCGGTCTTCGGCACGGTGAGCACGATCGGCGGCGCGCTCGCGCTGCTCTTCTTCGTGCTCGTGCAGCCCGCCGGCGTGCGGGTTCGGAACTGGGCCCAGCGGCCCTCGGCCCAGCCCCTCGTCGAGCTCTGGCAGCGGCCCTGACGCCGTGCCGCCCGCCCGGGGGGCGCGCGGCGCCTACCTTTACAGGTTGGGCTCTCCGCTATATGAGACCCGGGAGCATGGCATGGTGCCTGCTGTGAGGGGCGCGACGAGCCCTCTCTCTTTCTCCCCGAGGTCCCGATGCTGCCCCCCTACATCATCGAGCAGATCCGCCGCCGCGAGGAAGAAGAGAGCCGTCCCCAGCCGCAGCCGGTGATCGAGCTGCCCATCCCGAGCCGCCGCGTGCCGCTCCGGGAGAGCGAGCCCCCCGGCGAGCAGCGCGGCGTGGTGATCATCGATCTCGGCTGAGGATCCGGGCGGGCGTCGCCGGCGCACGACATCTCCGTCGCGGTGTGCCGCCTTGGCGCTATCCTCCTCCGGTGCTGCGCGCCGTCCTCGCCGTGGTGCTCGTCGGGTGGGCCGCGGCCGCCGAGGCGCAGCGCGACTTCGCGCCCGAGAACACCGAGTGGAATGGCCTCAGCGAGGTGCTCGCCGTCGCAGCGGAGCACGGCGTGGAGCTCGAGGTCGTCCCGCGCCTCGACGTCGGCACCCTCGGACCGGACGCGGCGCTGCTCGTCGTCGGTCCGCAGCAAGAGCCCACCATCGAGGGGCTCAGCGCGCTGCTCCGCGCCGGCGCGCGGATCGCCATCGCGGACGACCACGGCGCCACCGAGGCGGTCCTGAGGGCGTTCCGCATCGACCGACACACGCCCTCGGGCCGCCGCGAGCTGGCGCTCCGGGGCAACGACGCACTGCTCGTGGCCCGCCCGATCGGCCCGCACGCGCTCTCGCGCCGGGTCGATGCCCTCGTCACGAACCACCCGATGGCGATCCATCATGGCGAGCTCGAGCCCATCTTCGCCTTCGGCGAGAGCGACGCGCTGGTCCTCGCCGGGGCGGTGGGCACCGGGCGCCTCGTGGTGATCTCGGATCCCTCGGTGCTCATCAACAACATGCTCGAGCTCGGCGGCAACCGGCGCTTTGCCGCGAACCTGCTCCGCTATCTCGCGGGGATCACGCCCGGCGTCGCGTCCGAGGGGCCGGCGCGGCGGGTGCTGCTCGTGCCGCCCGCGGCGCCGATCGTCGGCCGCTACGGAGAGCCGGGCGCGGACCGGCCGCTCCACGACGTCCGGACGTTCTTGCAGCGGCTCGGCGCCGTCGAGATCCCCGGCGCGGGCCTGCGCGTCCTCGGCGCGATGATGGTGCTCATCTTCTTCCTCGTCGCGGGCAGCGTGCTGCCACGGCAGAGCCCCTACGGGGCGCGCGGCATGTTCACGCCGGCGACGAACTACGGGGGCATGGCCGGCCGCATCGCGTGGTACGGCCGGCCCTCGGCGGATCTGCTCGACCCGCTTCTCGCCTACCGCGTCGAGCTCGAGGCCGAGCTCTTCCGCCGCCTCGCGCTGCCCGCGGCTGCCGAGCCGGCCGCGGTCCAGCGCGCGCTCGCCCGCTGCGGTGTCGCCGCCGCCGAGGCCCACGCGGCGGTGCAGCTCCTCGCCGAGCTCGAACAGGTGGCGGAGCGCGCGGAGCGCGGTACCGTCGAGCCAGTGAGTGCGAGCTGGCTCAAGGACGTGATGCGCCGCGGCGACGCGCTGCTCGTGGCCGTGCGGCGAGGCGCCGCGTGAGCGACGGCCTGCCTCCGGTCGACGGCGCCCGCGCCCGCGGGATCGACGCGGCGAGCGTCGCCCGCACCGCAGAACGCGCCCAGGCGGTCATCGACGAGGTGCAGCGGGTCTTCGTCGGACCGCGGCAGATCCCCGAGCTCCTGCTCGTCACCCTGCTCGCTCAGGGCCACGCGCTGCTCGAGGGCGTGCCTGGGGTCGCCAAGACCACCCTCTGCAAGGCCTTCGCTGCGACGCTGGGCTGCCAGTTCAAGCGCATCCAGTTCACCCCCGACCTGCTGCCCGCCGACATCACCGGCACCTACGTCTTCTCGCCGAACCAGGGCTCGTTCTCGCTTCGCGAGGGCCCGATCTTCACGAACGTCCTGCTCGGCGACGAGATCAACCGCGCCCCGGCCAAGACCCAGAGCGCGCTCCTCGAGGCGATGCAGGAGAAGCAGACGACGATCGAGGGCGACACCCGGACGCTGCCCTCGCCGTTCATCGTCCTCGCCACCCAGAACCCGGTCGAGCAGGCGGGCACCTACCCGCTGCCCGAGGCGCAGATCGACCGCTTCCTCGTCCGGATCCTGATGGGCTATCCACGCCCCGAGGACGAGCGGCGGGTGCTCCGCCGTTTCCTCGAGGGGCACCCGAGCGCGCGGTCGCTGCTCGCCCCCGGCGAGATCCTCGCGATGCAGGGGCTCGTCACCGAGGTCCACGTCGAGGACGACGTGCTCGACTACGTCGTGCGCCTGACCGGCCACACCCGGCAGCAGGCGCGCGTCTTCCTCGGAGCCTCGCCCCGCGCGGGGCTGGCCCTCATCACCGCCGCGCGCGCGCGCGCCCTCGTCCTCGGCCGGGGCTACGTGCTGCCCGACGACGTGAAGGCGCTCGCGGTGCCGGTGCTGGCCCACCGGCTCGTCCTGACGCCCGAGGCGGAGATGGACGGCACCAGCCGCGAGTCGCTCGTGCAGAAGGCGCTCGGCGAAGTCCCGCACCGCAAGGAGTGACGGGTGCTCCCCGTCCCCCGCCCCGCCGCCTACGCGCTGCTCGCCGCGGCGGCGATCGCGCTCCTGCTCGGGGTGATCGCCGCGAGTCCGATCGCCGCGGTGATCGGCGCCAGCTGCCTGCTCGTGCTCGCCACCGGCCTCGCCGCCAGCATGCCGATCGGCCGGCGCGTGCGCCGCGAGCGGCTCGAATTCGCGTGGTGGCTCGCGCACGGTGATCCGGGCGCCGGCGGCGGCGCTGCCGTGCCCGGTGTGCCCTTCGAGGTGCGCTGCTTCGTGCGGCATCGGGGCGCCTCGCCGCTCCTGCTCCGCGGGCTCGAGCCGGTCGTGCCCGAGGGTGCGACGGTCGAGGCGAGCGACGCGCACGCCGCGCTCGCGGTCGCGCCCGGCAGCCGCACCGAGCTCTCGTTCCGCCTCACCGCGCCCGCCGCCGGCCGCGTCGTGCTGCACGGCATGGCGGTCGTGCTCGAGGGCCCGTGGGGGCTCTTCGGCGTGCCGCTCTACTTCCCCAATCCGCTCGTCATCAAGGTCTTGCCCCAGGCGGCCCTGCGGCTCTCGAGCCACGCCCGCGCTCGCACCGGCCTCTCCATCGACCGCAGCGGCGCCTCCCGCCTCGCCTCGGGCGGCGGCACCGAGCTGAAGGAGCTGCGCGAGATGCAGCCCGGCGATCCGTTCAAGCAGATCGCCTGGAAGGCCTCGGCCCGGCGCGGCCGCTGGCTCGTGCGCGAGGTCGAGCAAGAAGTGCAGGAGAGCCGCAGCGTGGTGCTCGACGTGAGCGGCACGATGCGCGGCGGGCCGCCCGGCCGCCGCAAGCTCGACCACGCCATCGAGGCCGTCGCGGCCGAGGCGCGCCGCTCCATCGCGCGCGGCGACCGCATGGGCCTCGTGACCGTCGACGGGCGCATCGTCGATCACGTGCCGGAGGCCGACGGAGCCCCCCAGCTGCTGCGCATCTTCGATGCCCTGCTCCGGGCCACCGAGATCGTCGACGACGACCTCACCGAGGCCGACGACGACGACGTGATCCGCACGGTGGGCCGCTACCTGCGCCAGCAAGAGGGGCTCGACCTCTCGCACCCCGCCCAGGCCGGCCGGCCCGCGGGCTGGAACGTCGCGCAGCTCGTCCGGCACGCGGAGGCCGCCCTCGCCGAGGCGGGCGCGAAGGACGAGCCGGTGCGGGCGTCGAGCGCGGCGATCGGGGCGCTGCGGCGCTTCTGCCGGGTGCGGGGCATCCCCTTGCCCTACCGGGCCGATCCGCGCGACGGGAGCAAGGCTGCCGGCCTCGGAGAGGCCCTCCGGAAGGTCGAGCGACAGAGCCGAGGCCCCTCGCAGATCCGGGTCCTCACCGATCTCGACGGACTCGGCGCGCCCGATGCGTTCCTCTCGGCGCTGCGGCTCTGCCGCGGCCGCGGTCACGAGGTCGTGGTCTTCGTCCCCGATGCGCCCTCCTTCGTCCCGCCGCCCTCGACCGAGCTCGAGCAGCGGCTCTTCGACGTGTACGCGCGCGGCGAGCGCCGCCGCGCGAGCGAGTTCCGCGCCCTCGCTCTGCCGCTCGGCGTCGAGGTCGTCTCGATCGACCGGGCGCAGCCCGCGGCGCTCGCGCTCGCCCGGCTCCCCGCCCGCAGCCGGAGGGTCGCGTGAGCACGCCGGCCTTCGAGGATCCGCGCGTCGTCCTCGGCCGCCACGGCGTCGCGCCCAAGCGGGCCTTCTCGCAGAACTTCCTGGTGAGCCGCCACGCGGTCGACGAGATCGCGCTCGCCGCGACGGCGGGCGCCGAGGACGCGACGGTGATCGAGCTCGGGCCCGGCGCGGGCACGCTCACCGCTGCGCTGCTGCGGCGCGGCGCGCGGGTCGTCGCGGTGGAGAAGGACCGCGACATGATCGCGCTGCTCCGCGCCGAGCTCGGCCACGAGGAGCGCTTCCGGGTCGTGGAGGGAGACGCCGCGACCTTCGAGCTCGCGCCGCTCGAGGCCGGCCCGCGGCCGGTGATCTGCGGCAACCTGCCCTACGCCATCACCGGCGCCATCCTCGAGCGGCTCGTCGCCCTCGCGCCCTCGATCCGCCGGGCGGTGGTGATGGTGCAGCGGGAGGTCCGTGATCGGCTCGTCGCCGCTCCGGGCACGAAGATCTGGGGCGCTCCGAGCGTGTTCGTGCAGGCGCGCTTCGAGGTCCGAACGGTGCTCAAGGTCCCGGCGGGCGCGTTCCACCCGCCGCCCGAGGTCGACAGCGCGGTCCTCTCGCTCGTGCCGCGGAGCGTGCCGCTCGCCGAGGAGGACGACGCCCTCCGCACCATCGTCCGCGCGGCCTTCGGCACCCGCCGCAAGACGCTGCGCAACGGCCTGGTGCGCGAGGTCGGCGCGCGCGCCGACGAGCTCCTCGCCGCCGCCGGCATCGACGGACGGCGCCGCGGCGAGACGCTGGGCATCGAAGAGCTCTCGGCCCTGGCGGCAGCCCTCCGGGCGTGACCGAAATTGGCCAAGGGCCGTTCGCGCTCTTACAAGGTTCTTCGTGTCTCGGACCGGTCTCATGGATCGCGCCCACGCCCGGTGGCTCACGCTGCGCGGCTACGAGCAACACCACCTCGGCACCACAGCGGGCCGGGTGCACGCGCTGAGCGCCCCGGGCCACGGGACCGGCGCGCCGCTCGTGGTCCTGCATGGCCTCGCCTCGGCGGCGAGCCACTACGAGGGCGTCCTCGAGGCGGGGCGCGGCTTCGCCTCCTCGGTGATCGGCATCGACCTGCTCGGCCACGGCAACTCCGAGCGCCCGGCCCAGCCGAGCTTCGAGGCCCTCGAGCAGGCGCTCGTCGAGTCGATCGACCTCCTGCTCGATCGGCAGGGTGGCAAGCCTTCGATTCTATTCGGCAATTCGCTTGGCGGCGCGGCTGCGATCCGCTACGCCTCGACCCGTCCCGAGCGGGTGCGGGGCCTCTTCCTCGTCGCGCCGGGCGGCGCCCCGCTCGACGAGGCCGGCCGGCAGGCGCTGCTGCGCCGCTTCGCCCTGAACTCCCACGGCGATGCGCTCCGCTTCGTCGACGGGCTCTTCGACAAGCCCCACGCGTTCCGGCAGGTGCTCGCGTGGGGCACCCGGCGGCGCTTCGGGGACCGCACGGTGCGCGCGCTGCTCGCCGCGCACGCGGCCGACAATTTCCTCCGCGCCGAGGAGCTCGGGCGCCTGACGATGCCGATCCACCTGCTCTGGGGGCAGGCCGACCGGATCCTGCCCGCCTCGCAGCTGCGCTTCTTCGAGCAGCACCTGCCGCGGCACGCGGTGATCGAGCAGGTCGCCCACTTCGGCCACGTGCCGCACCTCGATCGCCCGGCCGAGGTGATCGCCCGCCTCCGTGCGTTCGCCGGACGCACCGAGAGCCTGCCGCCCCGCCGTCCCCTCGTCGCCACGGCCCGCTGACGGGCCGGGTCCCGGCCGATCGGTCGGTTTTGCCAGCAGTTGCGAGGGCTTCCGCCTGCCGGCGCGCTTGACAGGTCCGCCTTCGCCGCCTAAAGAGCGCCGCTTTTTTGGGCCTCTGGCGCGCCGAGGCCCCTCCCTTGCGCCCGCTCTGCGGGCTGCGCGCCGACCCGATGGCCATCTCCTACCCCACGACCCTGGTCGAGGCGCTCGACCGCTTGCCCGCCGCCGAGGAGCGGGGCTTCCGCTTCTTCACGCTCGACCGGGAAGAGAAGTACTTCCCGTTCCACGCGCTGCGGAGCGAGGCCCACCGGCGCGCGGCGTTCCTCGGCACGCTCGAGGTGCCGGCGATGTACGGCCGGCCTGCGGGTCGCCTCGCGCACGGCGACACGGTGGCGCTCGTGCTGCCCGAGAACCACGAGTTCGTCCTCTCGTTCCTCGGCGCCTCGGTCGCCGGCCTCGTCCCGGTGCCGGTCTATCCCGGCGCGAGCTTCAAGGTCACCGCGCACTACGTCGAGGCCCTCGCCCACATCCTCGGGGCGGCCAAGAGCCGGGTCGTCGTCTGCAACGCCCGCAACCTCGAGACGGTGAAGCAGCTGAAGGAGCGCCCCGAGACGAAGGACGTCGTCATCCTCGTCGCCGAGGAGGCCTTCCTCGGGGACGCGCCGCCCTTCACCCCGCCGGTCGTCACCCCCGACGATCTGTGCTTTCTCCAGTTCACCTCGGGCAGCACGAACCAGCCCAAGGGCGTGATGATCCGCCACCGCAACCTGGTGGCGAACACGACCGCGTTCCTCGGGCCGGAAGGGTTGAACGCCGGGGCGCTGCACGGCCGGCCCGACGACGTCGGCGTGTCGTGGCTGCCGCTCTTCCACGACATGGGCCTCATCGGCTTCGTGCTCGGCACGCTGATCATGGACCTGCCGGTGGTGCTCTTTCCCACCACGACCTTCGCGCGCTCGCCGCTGCTCTGGCTCGAGCTCATCACCCGGCACAAGGGCACCATCACCTACGCGCCGAACTTCGCCTACCAGCTCGTCGCCAAGCGGGTGAAGGACAAGGACCTCGGCGCGCTCGATCTGAGCACGCTGCGGGTCGCCGGCTGCGGCGCCGAGCCGATCCGCGCCCGCACGCTGGTCGAGTTCGCCGAGAAGCTCGCGCCGGCGAAGTTCGCCCCGACCGCGCTGCTCCCCAGCTACGGGATGGCCGAGAGCTGCCTCGCCATCACCTTCCACCGCCGCGGCACGCCGATGCGGGTCGACCGGGTCGATCCGGCCGCGCTCCGCGAGGGCCGGGCGGTGCCGAGCGAGGCCGAGGGCGCCCTCGAGCTCGTCGGCTGCGGCGTGCCCTTCCCGGGCCACGAACTCGCGATCGTCGACGAGGCCGGCGCGCCGGTCGGCGAGCGGGTCGTGGGGCAGATCCTCAGCCGCGGGCCGAGCGTCAACGACGGCTACTACGAGAACCCCGGGGCGAGCGCCGAGTCCTTCCGGGACGGCTGGCTCTGGTCGGGCGACCTCGGCTACGTCGCGGACGGGGACATCTTCATCTGCGGCCGGGCCAAGGACCTGATCATCATCCACGGCGCCAACCACTACCCCTCGGACATCGAGTGGGTCGTGGGCGACATCGAGGGGGTGCGGCGGGGCAACGTCGTCGCCTTCTCGGTCATGAAGGACGGCGTCGAGCAGCTGGTGATCGCCGCCGAGGGCAACTCGGGCGATGCGGTGCGCCTCCGCGCCGAGATCACCCGCGTCGTGCAGGATGCCTTCGGGCTCGTCGCGGCGCACGTGGCGATCTGCCCGGTGGGCGCGCTGCCCAAGACCTCGAGCGGCAAGGCGCAGCGCAAGAAGAGCAAGGCGATGTGGGAGTCCAAGGAGCTCGAGGAGCACCCCTGAGACCGGCCCAGCAGGATGACCCGGGCCGCGCGGCGGCCGATTTCGACGGAGACACGAGATGAACCGAGGCGAGCTGATCAAGATCTTCCAGCGGATGGCGAGCGAGGTGGCGGAGAAGGACTTCAGCCACGTCACCGAGGACGTCGGCATCGCGCAGCTCGGCATCGACTCGCTGGGCATGCTCGAGCTGATCGCGGCGATGGAGCGCGAGCTCGGCATCTCGGTGCCCGACGAACAGCTCGTCGGCATCCAGACCGTCCGGCAGCTGCTCGACCTGGTCGAGCGGCGGATGACGAAGTGACCGCCATGGAAGGCGATCTCAAGGAGAAGCTCCGGGCGATCATCGCCGAGGTGAGCGAGGTCGACGAGATCCCCGACGCGGTCCCGTTCAAGGACCTGGGGATCGACTCCATGATGGCGATCGAGATCGTCGCGGAGATCGAGCGCACCTACAAGCTCTCGGTCCCCGAGTCGGAGCTCAAGCGCATCACGAACCTCGACTCGGTCTACGAGCTCGTCAAAGAGAAGCTCGCCGCCTGAGCGCGGCGCTTGCCGTCGTCGCGGGCCGCCCGTGAAGAGCCCCATCCCTGCGCCGCCCGCCGCGCCCGACCGCCACCGCGTCCGGGTCGGCTACGTCGACACCGATCAGGCCGGCGTCGTGCACCACGCTGCCTACCTCGGCTGGATGGAGGCGGCGCGCATCGAGCACCAGCGGGCGCGCGGGCTCGTGTACCGGGACTTCGAGCTCGAGACGGGTCTCGCGCTGCCAGTCGTCGAGGCCCACCTCCGCTACCGCACCCCGGCACGCTTCGACGACGAGCTCATCGTCGAGAGCTGGGTGATCGAGGCGGGCAGGGCGAAGGTCGTCTATGCGCAGCGCGTGGTGCGCGGCGAAGCGGTCCTCGTCGAGGGGCGCATCGTGCTCGCGTGCGTCGACATGAAGGAAGAGCGCATCGCGTCGATGCCCGAGCGCATCCTGACGGCCTGCGCCCGCTGAGCCTCAGCCGAAGTGCACCGCCGAGACGGGCAGGCCGAAGAGCCGCTCGGTGTAGGGGAGGCTCACCGCGTCTTCGCCGCCCGCGCCCGCGACGACCATGAGCGGCAGAAGGTGTTCTTCCCGGGGATGGCAGGCCCGCGCCGAGGGCGCGCTCGCCCAGCGGGTGAGGGCCTCGTCGCGCTGCGGCGCGGGCCGCTGCACGGCGTCGTGGAGCCATCCGTCGAACGCGGCCGCGGCCTGTGCGGCCGCTGCCGCCCCGGAGAAGAGGCCGCGCAGGTTGTGGTAGCTCATGCCGCTGCCGACGATGAGCACGCCCGCGTCGCGGAGCGGCCGCAGCGCCCGGCCGATCGCGAGGTGCTCGGCCGGATCGAGGCCGGCGACCAGGCTGAGCTGCACGGTGGGCACGTCCGCGGCGGGAAAGGCCAGCTTGAGCGGCACGAAGGTGCCGTGATCGAAGCCGCGCGCCGGGTCCTCGGCGCTCTCGAGGCCGGCGCGTTCGAGCAAGGCGCGCACCTCGGCGGCGAGCGCGGGATCGCCCGGCGCCGGCCAGGTGATGGCGTAGCTCTCCGGCGGAAAGCCGTGGTAGTCGTAGAGCATCGGCGGCCGCGGGGCGCTCGCGACGGTCGGCAGCGGCGCCTCCCAATGCGCGGAGATCGCCAGCACCGCGCGCGGCCGGACCGGCGCGAACGTGGGCAGCCGCTCGAGGTAGCGGCGCAGGCGCGCGTGCTCCTCGGGATCGCCGAAGCCGACGTCCACGAAGGGCCACGGGCCGCCTCCGTGGGGCAGGAAGATCGCGGGCATGCGCTCGGACACGGTGGGGGCTCCTTCGTCGCGCTCCCGCGCCGGCCGCGGCACGCAGCCGCCCGCCGTGACGGCGAGCGCGGCGAGCACGTCACGGCGGGACAGCCGGCTCATCGCGACAGGTGTGCCGCGCTGCCGCCGCTCTGGCCAGATGCCCCAGCGCAACGGTGCGGTGCCCGGCCGAGCGCTTCATGGCGAGGCGGCTCGCCGTCCCAGCCACGTCGCGATCTCGATGGCGAAGGCGTCGGCCGAACGGTGGGCACGCACCCGCTCGACCCGATCTGCCATCTCGGCGAGCCGCGCGGTGACGAGGTCAGCGCGGATCACCACCGGCTCCGGCGCGGAGGCGCGCGAGGTGGGCGTCGCGCATGCGCGCGTACCAAGGCCGATCGAGCTCCAGCGAGGCGAGGGTCCGCGAGCGCCAGAGCGCGTACGCGCCCGGGACGCACTCGACCACCGGGATGGCATCGCGCAGCAGCTCTTCGAGCATCGGGATGCTCGCCCCTTCGAGGCGCACCACGTCGAGCTCTCGATCGAGCTCGGCCGAGAGCGCGCCGGAGAGCGCCGCGACATCGAGCCCGGCTCCGGCGACCG
>Ga0209972_10000209_pt1 | contig 59025 bp, 68 predicted proteins | sample NOAtaG_7_FD_187302 | JGI IMG/M metagenome (GOLD analysis project Ga0209972, IMG submission 187302) | Freshwater lake microbial communities from Lake Erie, under a cyanobacterial bloom - NOAA_Erie_Diel1S_2200h metaG (SPAdes) (version 2) | ecosystem: Environmental > Aquatic > Freshwater > Lake ... | reverse complement strand
CGGTGGATCAGATTTATCTAACGATACGAGTACCGCTAGCACCTTATATCCGGTCTTTGCAGGGGCTACGACGGGTACGGCTGAGAACTTATATACCTCGAACGCTAAACTGCTCTACAAGCCTTCTACGGGGGAGTTGAGTGCGTCTATTCCAAGGGCTTCGAACGGTATCTTTGTGAACACAGCGACGGTATCTACGAGTTACACGGTAGCAACAGGCGATAACGCGATGTCTGCGGGTGTTATTACGATTGCCAACGGTGTCACGGTAACGGTATCTGATGGCTCACGTTGGACTGTAGTGTAAGGATAGAACATGGCAACGACGATAACAGCGGGTAATGCGACGAACGGTGCTGCGATTAGCAGCGACAACACCGGGATACTGGAACTGAAGTCGGGTACAGGGTCAGGTACGACTGCGGTCACGATTGGCACGAACCAAGCGGTGACGTTTGCTGCTGGAACGACGATTAACGGCATTACAGTCGGGCGGGGTGGTGGCGCTGTCGCTACCAACACTGCGGTGGGTGCGAGTGCATTGGCGGCGAATACGACTGGCTTACAGAATACGGCTATTGGACAACTTGCTGGTGCTTCTAATACGACGGGCATTAATTCGACTGCCGTAGGTCGTTCTGCGATGTACCTCAACACAACTGGTGGATACAACACAGCAGTAGGATCTGCCGCGTTGGAGTCGAATACCACAGGCAATAACAATACTGCCTTGGGTATGCAATCGCTTCTATCCAATACCACCGCTTCCAACAACACGGCTGTTGGGTATCAAGCGCTTTATACCAACACTACTGGCACTATCAATACCGCATTTGGTGTTGCTGCCCTTCTTAACAACACTACCGGCAATCACAATACTGCTATCGGCTCATTTTTGTCTGGCACTACGCTGGCAGCGCTACAGAACAACACCACAGGGCAATTTAACGTCGGTGTGGGTAACGGTGCATTAGGTAGTAATACCACCGCCTCTAACAACACGGCGATAGGTTATCAGGCGGGATATAGCATTACAACGGGCGCTAGTAACACAACATTGGGGTATAGAGCGCTTACAACTAACATTACCGGAGAAAGAAACGTTGCTGTCGGTGATCAAGCAGGGTTTAATGCAACGGGTAGTTTTAACACATTTGTTGGGGATGATTCTGGATACAACACCACAACTGGCACGTTTAATACGTTTATCGGTCAGGGTTCAGGCGAGTCTATAACGACAGGCTCCAAGAACAGCATCTTAGGAAAATACAGCGGCAACCAAGGCGGCTTAGACATTCGCACAGCAAGCAACTACATCGTGCTGTCGGATGGGGATGGGAATCCCATAGCATTTGGTAATAGAAGTGGAACAAGTTCTGATTTTTCTGTAAATGCATTTGGTGGAAATTCATCGTTTTCATTAAAAAATTCGAATGTTTTGAAGTGGACATTCTGGAACGATGCTGCAAACAGTGACAGGTTAAACATTACGGATTCTGATTACTCAAACGGTGTATCAATTACTCAAAACTCAAATGCTTGGGGCGCTTACTCAGATGAGCGTTTGAAGCAAAACATTGCTCCAATTTCATCTGGTATTGATGTTGTTGCCCAACTTGAACCAGTAACTTACGAGTGGAAAAACCAAGGGAAACCAGACGTTGGCTTTATTGCTCAACGAACAAAATTGGCAGCGCCAATGGCCGTTCTTGGTGAAGAAGAAAATTTCTTTATTGATGAAGAAGGTCGTGCTCGCGGTGCAATGTCAATCATGCACGACAAGTTGATTCCTTATTTGGTTAAGGCCATCCAAGAACTCAACGCACAGCACGCTGCGCTAAAAGCAGAATTTGACGCATACAAGGAAGCACACCCATGAACGACATTACAGCAGAACAAATCGCGCAGCACTACTCAGCAGCGATGGACAGCGTAAACCTCATCAATGCGGGTAAGCCCGAATACATGACCGACGAAGAGTGGGCAGATTGCTTGGCAAGGAACCGCGAGCATCTACGCATCATGCTGGCAAAAGATTTTTGGACTAACGAAGATTTAACACCGCTGCAACAGGCGGCAGGAGAATCCAATTGAGTACAGGGCTGAAGGCAAATCCAGACGGCAGCGCAGCTATACAGGTAGGCGGCACAGACGTTATTACGCTGACATCAGGTGGTGCTGCGACGTTTGTGACTAGCCCTACGACGGTACAAGCAGGAACAGCAGCGGCTCCGAGTATTACGACATCAGGTGATACCAACACAGGTATTTTCTTCCCGGCAGCAGATACGATTGCATTTACCGAGGGTGGTGTTGAGTCTGCGAGAATTGACGCTAATGGCACATGGACATACCGTGCTTCTACGTTAGCCTCTTATCAATGGACTGCATGGAATCCCTCCGACATAATTGGAACGACAACTACTGCCCCATCTACAGGAACGACTGACGATAGCAACTACGTCACAATGTCGAATTCATCCGGCACATTGACGGTTACTTTTGATGTTGCTGGAACATATTTGGTCTGCATTAATGGTATTGCGTCTCATGCCAATGCTTATATCTACGATACTTTTTATACCAACTTCGGTGGTACTGCAACACGAAGAATTGGCAGGGACGACCCGAATAACTGGGGAGACGGCACGAATGACGGGAATATGTCTATAACAACATCTTTTTATGTGAGTGCTACAGCCAGTCAAACGCTTACGATTCAGCCACGATACAGGGTTTCTGCTGGCGGTGGAACTGCCAGCCAACATACAGCGTATTGCAACGCAACTATCCAGTATTGCGGAGGCTAACATGACACCAGAATGGGAACTAAGAAGAATCCGTAATGCTCACTTGCGTGAATGTGATTGGACACAGTTTGCAGATTCACCGCTAACGGCAGAGCAAAAGCAAGCATGGGCTACATATCGTCAGGCGTTAAGAGATTTGCCAGCGAATTCAACACCATCGTTTGATGAGAATAATCAGTTGGTAGGCTATGTACTGCCACAAAGACCGGAACAAGGAGCATAACCATGCCACTCGTATTAGACGGCACAAACGGAGTCAGCGGCGTAGATGGTACTGCGTCCAACCCGTCCTATGAAGGCACAGACAGCAACACAGGCATATTCTTCCCTGCTGCGGATACGGTAGCTATTGGTACAGGTGGTACGGAAGCGTTGCGGGTGAATAGCTCGCAGAGTTTGTTGCTAAACACAACAAGCGCTCCAGCAGCTAGTGCAAAAATGAAGATTGCAACTTCTGCCCGCACAGGAGCGTTCTTCGATCTTACTGCGACTGGCGGTGAAAACTGGATTATTGACTCTACAAACACAACAGGGAGTACTGATGTTCTCGGCATTTATGCCAACGGAGCTACCGGTTTGTATCTCCAAGATAATGGCAACGTGGGGATTGGTACGACTTCGCCTAGCACTTATGGAAAGTTTGTAACCTATTCTAGTGGTGGTTACTGCGCTATTGATGGTAATGGTTTTGTAAACTCATACCAACTATTAGATGTTACAACAGCAGGGGGAAGACTTAACGGTGGCTCAAGCCAAGGTCTTCTTGGTTCGATAGGAATTGAACAAGCAGCTACAGGCGCAAAAGGTGGCTACATAAGTTTTAGAACTTGCCCATCAGGTTCTAATTCTGATACCGAACGCGCTCGTATCACCAGCGATGGGTATTCTCGTTTTGCAGACAATGGAACGTACAGCTACGCAGGTACGGCTCATACTATTAACAATAGTGCTTCCAATGACATTGTTCGTTTCTTCAATAGTAATGCAACTCCTTACGGGATATTTGTTAAATATACCGCTGCTGACCCAAATAACACTACATCGTATGTTTTTGCAGCCGAGCAAAATACAGGCGTAAACATCTACAAAATTTGGTCGAATGGCACAGTCACAGCACGTTCAGATGCCAAGTGGAAAAAAAACATTGAAACAGCCCGTGATGGCTATGCTGAAGATTTGGCAAAGCTGCGCGTAGTCAAATACAACTGGTACAACCACGACGATGGAACGCCTAAAGAGCTTGGTTTAATTGCTCAAGAAGTCGAGCAAGTATTCCCCGGTCTTGTGATTACTGACGAGCAAACGAGGGATGAGGTAAATACCCGTGAAGTACCTGCGGTGCTTGATGAAGAGGGTAATGAAGTTGAGCCAGCAAGAACAGAGGAATACACAGAGAAAGTTGGCACAGGCGAATACAGCAAGTCAATCAAGTTCTCCGTGTTACCGATAATGCTGCTGAAAGCCATCCAAGAACAGCAAGCCATGATTGACGAGATGAAAGCAGAAATCGCAGCATTGAAAGGCAACGCATGAAATTCTAACTAGACCAAAACGAAGCGCAGTTTATCGTACAGGTAATCGGCAACCTGCCAACGCAGTCAGGAGCGCATCCTCTGTGGCAGAAGCTGGTAGCACAGTTTAACGAGCAAGTACCCAAGCCTGTTTAAGTCCTTCCTTATCTTAAACACTTCAAAAGGAGAGAATGATGAAACAATATATTCTTGATCGTGCAAAAGAACCCTCGACATGGCGTGGGATTTTGCTGTTCTTGACGGCTGTCGGGGTACCGGTGGCTCCAGAATTAGCAAATAATATAGTGACCGTCGGCCTTGGCCTAGCAGGCATTGTTGGGATGGCAACTAAGGGATGATCAATAGCCGTAAGCTAGAAGACTTACTACCACAAGTCAAAAGTCGTGTTGAGGCGTTTATCAAAGCAGCAGATGACGAAGGCATTGACTTGTTAGTGACTAGCACTTATCGAGACAATGCGAGTCAGGACGCTTTGTATGCCCAAGGCAGGACTGCGCCTGGGAGGATTGTCACTAATGCCAAAGCCGGTCAGTCTTTTCATAATTATAGGTGTGCTGTGGATGTGGTTCCTGTGCGTAACGGGAAGCCGGTCTGGGACTCCAAAGACCCCGTATGGCAAGCTGTTGGCAGGCTCGGCAAAGCAGCCGGACTAGAGTGGGCAGGAGATTGGAAAAGGTTTCGTGAATTTCCGCACTTTCAGTACACCGGGGGTCTAACCCTGGCACAATTGCAGCAAGGATCTAAGATTGTTTAATTAAGGGCAAAGTCTCTCAGCCCTTGATGAGAGACAAATTTTGGAGAAAACATGGAACTGACACTTAAACTGACAGTTGAAGAAATCAACGTTGTATTGCAAATCATTGGAGACCTTCCCACTAAAGCGGGAGTGTATCCCTTAGTGATGAAGATTAAAGCCCAAGCAGAAGAACAGCTACCAAAACCGGAAAATAAGGAAGAGTAAGAATGACTGAAGAGGGAGTGCATCTCGCAAAAAGCGACAATGCGCATATTGATAGACGTTTTGATGAGATCCTTGCGGAGCTCCGCAAGCTCAATGGTGCATTCCCTCGCAATGATGACGGCAGCGTTGACTTTGAGGGGCATAAAAGATGTCATGACGAGATGATTCAAGCCGCCAAAGCACAAACAGAATTCTGGAGAGAACTCCGCCTTGACATAGCTAAAAAAGGCGTTTGGGGATTGCTGATCATTATCTGCGGCCTGACAATCATCGGCATCACCGCTAAGCTTGGCATAACAACCCCTAGTGGTCGGTGACGCTTTATTTTGAGAGGAATGCGTAATGCCAGCAGCAATGACCTTCACAACGCTGAAGAACGATGTTCGAAGCTATCTAGAACGTGGAGGTTCTGCCTCGACAGATCCTCTGGTCTATGCGCAGATTCCAAATTTAATCACGTTAGCAGAGCGCAGGATCAGTCGCGATCTGAAGATCCAGGGTTTTCAGACGGTCGTCGTCACTACTTTGCAAAGTGGTGTAGCTGTCTTAGCAAAACCAGATCGCTGGCGTGAGACCATCAGCATGAACGTGGGGACTGGTAACCAAAATAATACCAGAAGCCAAGTGTATCCACGGGCTTATGAGTACTGCCGGATGTATTGGCCTGACCAAACAGAGGTTGGGACCCCGGAATTTTATGCTGACTACAACTATACAAACTGGCTGCTCGTGCCGACTCCTGATGAGAACTATCCCATCGAGATCTTGTATTATGAGCTGCCTGCACTACTTGATGACAACAACCAGATGAACTGGCTCACCGAATACGCCCCGAACTTGCTGTTGTATGCAACTCTTCTTGAGGCGACCCCATTCTTGAAGAATGATGAGCGGATTCCGATCTGGCAAAACATGTATGCCATGGCAGCACAAGCTTTGAATGGTGAAGACCTGAAGAAGATCTTAGACCGTGGCGCCATAAGAAACGAGGCCTGATATGACTGTCTACACCAACATCTTTGGCGGATCTAATATCAGTCCGTCGACTGTAAGTTATTCGGCCGTAACGTTAAATGCAAATACGTCATTTGATTGGCCACTAGAGACGGCCCCATCGTCTAACTTGATGGCCATCATCATGGACGTTACGGCGACGACTCCTAATCTGATCATGACGCTTCCAGATGCCACTGAGGCATCAAATGGCCAAACGGTCTTGATCAATAACGTGGGTTCAGAAACCTTTATAGTCCAGGACTATCAGGGAAACCAAGTCATCGCCCCGGTTAGCGGATCGGTTTGGCAAATCTACCTGACCGATAACACCACAACTGGTGGTACTTGGGAGGCGTTTTTATATGGCGCCCAAGTGTCTACGGCAAATGCGGCGACCTTAGCAGGAACCGGTCTTGTGGCAATAGGCTCATTGCTGTCTCTTGCCATGCCAGTCACCTCATTTAGTTCCACGTATACCGCAGGGGTTGCTGACAGAGCAAAGACCTTTATTTGGGTTGGGGGAGCCGGTGTCTTAAACCTGACTAATGCAGGAACCGTTGGAGACAACTGGTTTATCAATTTAAGAAATGAGGGAACTGGTGCCCTAATTGTGGATCCTGCAGGATCACAACAGATCAATGGATCATCTGGCTTGACGTTCCAGCCGGGGGATTCTGCAACCATCTTTACCGACGGTGTTGCGTTCTACACGATCGGTTACGGGCAAGCACCTGTCTTTGCATTTGACTATACGTCGATCAATATCGCGGGTTCGGGTGCCTATACATTGACAGGCTCTGAACTTAACCGGATCTCATACAACTTTACAGGTGCCTTGACAGGTAATCGCAGCGTCATTGTGCCTCCAACGGTTCAGCAATACTGGGTGGCCAACAATACTACCGGCCCTTATACCCTGACCATCAAGACGGCAGCAGCCACTGGTTCTACAGTTAACCAGGGATCTAGAACCATCATGTATTGTGATGGCACGAATGTTGTCATTGCAGATACAGGAGGGATCTCCGTTCCAATTGCCATTAGTCAAGGTGGAACAGGGGCCACGACTGCCGGCAACGCCTTAATCAATTTAGGAGGCACAGCAACAGGTATTGGTATCTTTACTGCAGCTTCTCAAGCTGCTGCCCAAGTGGCCATTGGCCTTGATCCTATCAATGGTGGAACATACTGATGGAAGCTACCCCGGTCATTCTTAAGTCATTACCGGGTATCAAGCGAGACGGTACCAAGTATGAGGGAGATTTTTATGTTGACGGACAGTGGGTCCGATTTCAACGGGGCTTGCCTCGTAAGATCGGCGGCTATACTGCCATCAACCGCTACTTGTCTGAGATCAGCCGAGGCATCAAGACCTACACGGAGAATGGGGGTACGTACTTCCATTCGGGCTCTGCAGGATTTATTGAGCGGTTTGTCATCGATTCCCAAGGGGCTACTAGCCTAATCATTAACCGTACACCGCTTACCCTGGCTGTCAATGATGCCAATAAGTGGCAGTTTGACGTGATGTATGACAGCACAGGTCTTCCGCCTGTCAATATGTTAGTTGCCCAGGTAGCTCCTAACGGTAACTGCATCTGCAACAATGTCGGCGGTCAGTTGTTCGTTGGGGGACTCACAGGTACCGCAGCTCTTCAAGAAGTGACTATCTTTCCGGCAGGGGCTAATGTTAACGGCGGCGTTTGCGTCTTGCATCCTTACTTGACCTACTTTGGATCTGACGGCTTCCTTGGATGGTCAGTTGCTGGGGAACCGACAAACTTGACAGGCATCGGTTCAGGAAATGCTCGTATTGCTGCCCAAAAGATCGTTCGTGGTCTCCCCTTACGTGGGGGTCCTGGTAATGCGCCGGCCGGCCTTTACTGGTCTGCTGATGCCGTCATTCGTTGTTCTTTTGTGGGTGGTACTTCTGTCTTCCAGTTTGACACAATTAGCAGCAATTCCAGTATCTTGAGTCCTAACTCGGTCATTGAGTATGACGGCCAGTATTTTTGGTGCGGCACAGATCGATTTTTGATGTTTAACGGCGTGGTCCGAGAGGTCCCCAACAACTTAAACATCAACTACTTCTTTGATGGTCTAAATAGGCAAGCTACTCAAAAAGTCTTCTCATTCAAGGTACCTCGCTTTGGTGAGATCTGGTGGTGTTATCCAAGAGGGGATGCTACTGAATGCACACATGCCGTCATCTTTAACATCAAGGAAAATACCTGGTATGACACAGAACTTCCTAATGGAGGCCGTTCTGCAGGCGAATTTTCACCGGTGTACGCGGCGCCTTTGCTAACGGGAGTTAGCCAGTCTAGCTTTAGACCTAATAACCGGATCACCGAAAACGACGACTTGCGGATCACTCAAGAAGGGGATCAAAGGATTATTGAGGCAGAAGAAGGTTATCTGGTCTGGCAGCACGATAGGGGCCGAGATGAAGTTGATGGCCAATTTATCACGGCAATCCCGTCCTGGTTTGAGACGGCTGACATGAGCATGCTTGTTGGTGGTAATCCACAAAACAAGTGGATCCGGGTCGAGATGATTGAACCCGACTTTGTGCAGTCAGAAAATATGACAGTTCAGTTGACCGGACGGGCAAATGCCAAGGCCAAAGAGGTCCCCGGACCTGAGCGGATCGTCTATGCCAATCCGTCAACCCCGTATGAGCAAGTTGTCTGGTTCAAAGAAGAACGTCGTGAACTGCGGTTTAAGTTTACCTCAAACACGCTGAATGGTGACTATCAGATGGGCCAGATCATTGCCCACGTAGCACCTGCAGATGGTAATGTTTTGGGGGCAGTTAATGATGAAAGTGGTTCCACGTGATTACGCAGCCCGTTATAATCGGCCTCAGGGATTGGGCAGACCAGGTGATATTGGACTTGGACAATTACAGTCCCCTTAGGAGGCTAGACGATGAAACACAATGGCAAGAGTGGGGCCTGCAGTTCTGCGTAATCTCGGGGCTGAGTCAAAAGAATCCACCTAACCCTTATGATTTCACCGACTGGCGAACATGGGCGGAGCGTTTCGTACAGGTGGTTTCATGACAGACCAAGATTTTCTCATGCTACTGAAAGAAGTAGCTAAAAAAGCAAAACCGTTTCACGACGAACTATCTCCCATCGAAGATCTTGATCAAGATCTTTCTGAGACAGGCCTTGATAGCCTAGACATGCTCATGTGCACCGTTTATCTATGTGAGGTCTTTGACATAGAAGACGAAAAAAGCCAGGAGATGCAAGTCAAGACTCCTCGCGAATGCATGGATTTTTTGAAACAGTGGGGTCGTAGACAACCTCAAAGCTTTGAAGAAGCAGTCAGGATGTTCCGATGAGAATCTTTCTGACCCTAGAGCGCACCGTGTGTACGGAAGATGCTCAACTCTTTGAAGACCATCCTTTTCCGCAAAAGCTGCACTGGTTTCCTGATACCTATTCCAGGGTCAAGACAGGCCTTGTCTGCCCGCCCCATGCAGTTGCCGAAAAGATATTGACCCCTGATTTGTTTTCATTGTTGAAACAAACCCAGCCGGGTAAGACGGCCTTCATCCTAGCCTCTGGTAACAGCAACTTTGCTGCCGAGGGTCACAAGATGAAGATCGACAACCAGATGAGCTACAACTATAAGATCCTCCCGTTGTCCCTGACCCAGATCTACGCAGGCCGGGTTGCTGCGCAGTGCGGGGAGATTGATCACACGGCAACTGACGCCACGGCTTGTACCTCTGGCCTGAAGGTCTTGATGGATGTACAGACCTTGATCAAGTTTTACGGGTTTGACCGGGTCATTGTCCTAGCTGTTGAAGATCAGGTCAACAATATGACCCTTCAGTTCTTTGGGGAAGCTAAGGCTACCCTGACAGAAAGCATGGCCAAGACCCATCAAGTCGTTCCTAGCGCCTTTGATGAGAAGAACTTCGGGTTCTATATAGGGCAAGGAGCTGCCTTAGCAGTTTTCGAGTCTGAGGAAGCCGTACGCCGTTCTGGCTTAGAGATCACGGCTGAACTGGTCTCGGCTTACACGGCTACGGAAGTCTTGACGAACACGATCGGCCAACGAGAAGACGGTCAGGGGTTTGTCAGGGCCATTAAAGGAACACTTGAATTTTGTCAAATTAACCCAGAACAAATTAAAATCGTGAAGACTCATGGAACTGGGACCAAGTCTAATAATGCGGCCGAAAAAACGGCCCTAGATTCCACCTTGAGTGGGTTTGTAGCGACATCGTATAAGCAGCGAATCGGCCATACGATGGGAGCGAGCGGACTCTTAGAGACCCTCTTGCTGTTCAAAGATTTGGAGAAGGGCATTGTGCCTGAGATCCTCAACCGAACAGAGAGGGACGATCGATACCTCTCACATCCAGTTGAGGCTCCTGACGGCATGGTGCTCAGTTTGAGTGCTGGCATGGGGAACGTCTTCAGCGCCGCACTGTTTAACGTGAGGATCTGATCATGCCTGTTGTCGATAGCAAACAAGAGATGCTGCCCGTTGGGGACGTTCTGAGGATTGCCGCAGAAAATACCCAAAGCGAGTACGCCGTAGAGTTCGTCTACGCGACCTTCGTCAAAGAAGTCCAGATGCCAGGGAGCAAGTTTTTTCGCTACGGCAACACCATCTATGTGATTCATGCTTCTGAAAAAGAACCTCGCAAGGGGATGTTCAGGGCATTGAATGCTGACACCGCCCAGAACTTCATGGCCTCCGGTTTCCAGTTTGTTATTGATGCTTACAAGGCTGGCTTTGACACCCTGGTCACTCAATTCAAAGATCAGAGTCTGATCAATATCTTCCGAAATGTTGCAAAGAACCCGCCAAACCCTGGTATGGGATACAACGTCCAGATGATGGACAACGGCGACTATCAGGTTGCTTTGCAGCTAGGAACCCCTCGTGGAGGAGCTGAACAATGACAGCCGTCGTCGAATTTGTTGGGGACGTTATTGGCGGGGCTGTTGAAGCCGTCGGTAGCGTCGTTGAGGGGGTTGTTGACGTTGTCAAGGACGTGGGTCAAGCCGTCGACAAATACGTCATTCAACCTATCTTAGATGATCCACTGACTGCCATAGCTACGATGGCAGGGGCTGCTATCTTAGGACCCATGATTGCTCCCTCACTGGGAGCTTTGGGAACGGCAGGAACCTATGTAGCAACTGGGGCAGGAGCAGCTGCCGGTAACACGGCAGCAGGCCTTGCTCAAGGTGAAGATTTTGATGAGGCTATCAAAGGCGGCGTGATGGCCGGTATCACGTCTGGTGCTGGAGCAGCAGGCTTTGATTATTTAACAGGTGGTGGCGCGTTCTCGCCCGCCGCTGCAGCGGCCACTCCTGATGAGGCCTTGTTAGCTTCTGCAGCTACCCCTGATACATACTACACTTCACCAAAGCTTTCTAGTCAGCCGGCTAATACGTTGATGCCGGAAACTTATTATCCAACACCAGGGGCTTCATCCCTTGTTGATGACCCCATTGAAAACATCATTAGAAATGCAGCGACTCCTGATGATGCATTTTTTACTAGAGATCCTAGTTTATCTAGTCCTGATATAAGTGGTGAAATAGATAATCTATTTGTTAGAGATCCTTCTTTAACAGATGAGGCAGGCGAAGCTTTTCTTAAAAACCGGCCAGGTTCAGGATCTGCTGCGACTAACCTGAATCAACCTTCTCCGCTAAAACCGGAAGTTCCTCAAAATTATTTGCTAGAAGGAGTTAATCTTCCTAGCGAAGGCTTGAAGATTCCGACAATTACAAAAGATACTCCACTCAGCTATAAGGGCGGGACAAGCAGCGCTTACGGTTTAGCACCTAACCAAGTTGACTATGACTTACTTGCCGGGATCCCTAACACATCCGTTGGTATCCAGCCTGGTGTCGGTCAGGCCGGCATGAAGGTAGGAGTCGGTGCCCTAGACGACTTTGCTTATGCTGATGGCACACCGGACGTCTGGACGGGTACAGGTGGTAAGACCTATGGTATGGGGACACCTGAGGGTACCGTGTCGGCTTCGGGATTTGCTCCAAATGTCCCACCTGTTGCGCCATCAATGACAGCAGCTACTGAGGGAGCAGGCAAGAGCCTAGGTGATAAGCTGAAGAATTTTGAGTTCAGCGATATCAATATGTCTGACATCGGTAAGGCAGCAATGAATTATGCTGTCGAGAATCCGCTGACTACCTTAGCCGCTGTAGCCCTTGCCGGTGGCGCCTTGTCAGGTGGCGATCAACCTCCGGGTGGTGGAGCCCCATCTCCAGGTGGTACGAGAGATGAAAACTTTGATCGTCCTCTAGACTACTACAATTACCTTCGTGACCAGCAAGCTTATGGCGGTGACTTGACTTCTTACGGTGAACGCCCAGGTGAGCACAGGTTCTTCTTAAACACGAGGTTTGAGCCGGTTCCTGTCCAGTCTAAGACAGGTGGCCTGATTCAATACAAGCAGCGTTATGCCGATGGTGGCATAGCTGGCCCACAAATCGGTATGCCACAGACTCCACAAAACGCTATGAGCCAAAGAGAAGCCGTAATGGCTGCCATGCAACAGCGGGCTGCCATGGCCAAGCGTCAGGGTGCCTTAGCCCAGATGCAAGGTGGCATGCCAATGGCAGCTCCCCAAGGCATGTCTGGAATGATGCCTCAACAGCCACAACCTGCTCGTCAGGGTCCGATCAATCGAAATCCTAAGACGGCCTACTACCAATACGGGACCCCTCCTGGTATGGCAGCAGGTGGTCTGAACATGGTCAGGAGCATGAATGTTGGTGGCGGTGCTGATGGTAGGTCTGATGACGTTGACGCCTTACTCAGTGACGGCGAATACGTGATCGATGCCGAGACAGTCGCCATGCTTGGTAATGGATCATCTGAGGCAGGTGCTAGCCGCCTAGATCAGATGAGATCTAGCATCCGCAAACATAAGGGAAAAAACTTGTCACAAGGCAAGATTAGTCCCGACGCAAAAAGCCCGTTGGCTTATCTGAAGGGAGCTTGATATGGGAGTCCTTGATTTCCTGTTCCAAGGAAGTCCTCCTCCATCCGTTACGACGTATGGCGAGACGACAACCGATCTTCCTGCCTGGTACAGTGACTACACACAAGGCCTGATCAGCCGCGCCAACGCGATTGCAGCAGAGCCTTATCGTGCCTACGGTGATCAAAGGATCGCTAGCTTGGATCCTGGGCAGACAGCAGCTTATAACAAGACCTTTGATCTTGAGGGGACCTACGCCCCCACAATGACTTCGGCCATCTCTTCTGCAACCCAAGGTGGCCAGGGTAGTGCCTTAAATCAAGCATTGCCGTATCTTCAGCAAGCCCAGGGCTACAACCCATATGCCGCATCAGCCCCTGTATTGGGTGAAGCCAGTAACCTATTGCGCCAGCAAGTCGGCAATACTGCAGGTCTTGCGCAGCCCTACTTTAATCAGGCTTCTGCCTTGACAGGTATCGGAACCCAAGGGACCGCGGCTCTTGCCAGCCCATACATGCAGCAAGCTAGTCTAGGTACTGCAATTTCTGGCGCTGCAGACACTGCAGGTCTTGCCAATCCATATATGCAGCAAGCTAGTCAATTAGCTAACCGTGGTGCCGAAACCGGGGTTGGTGGCATTGAGGAATACTTAAACCCGTATCAAGAACAAGTCATTGAGCGGATCGGTAAGCTAGGTCAACGAAATCTTCGTGAAAATTTGCTTCCAGAGATCCAAGATAGGGCAATAGCAGCAGGCCAATTTGGTGGCAGCCGCCAAGGCGAAGCTATGGGCCGTGCTATGCGAGACATTCAGGAATCTACCCTGGCTGCCCAATCACAGGCTTTGCAACAGGGCTATGGTCAAGCTGCGCAAAGGCAAGCAGAAGATCGGGCCCGTCAATTGCAGGCTGCTCAACAACAAGCCCAGTTTGGTCAGCAAGCTGCTCAACTGTCTTCTGCCGATTACCAGCGGCTTCTGTCAGCAGCAGGTCAGCAAGCGGCTATCGGCCAATCAATGGCAGGTTTGACTTCTGCAGATTATCAGCGTATGTTAGCTGGTGCCCAACAGCAAGCAGCAATGGGTCAGGCAGCTTCAGGTTTAGCAGGGGCAGACCTAGCAAGATACGGTCAGGCAGGCGCCCAACTAGGGGCCCTTGGCCAAGTCTATGGAAACATGGCAGGAGCCACAGCCCAGCAGCTAGCTAACCTTGGTCAGCAAGCCGGCACATTCGCAGGTCAAGACTACACCCGTCAACTGCAAGCTGCCCAACAACTTGGGACCTTGGGCCAGATGCAACAAGCCATGGGCCTACAGAACATCGGAGCCCTTGAGGCAGCAGGTCAAATGCAACAGCAGCAACAGCAGCGCAATCTTGATCAAGCCTACGCCGACTTCTTGTCTCAGCGTGACTACGACCGCAACAACATTGCGTTCCTTAATGCAGCAATTCGTGGTCTTGAGATTCCGACCAGTACGTCAACGACTTCTACAGGTCCTGGCAGCGTGTATCAACCTTCGCCGCTGTCTCAGCTGGCTCAAGGTGCTGCGACGTACTACGGCTTTAAGAACATGTTTAAGTGATGAGGGGTAGCACATGGCGCTGATGAATGAACAAGACGATGATCTCGACACCGGTGGCGTGTCTGATGGACCCAGCGCCGTTGCTGACACCGCAGGCTACATCTCTCGTTCTGCCCAAAATCCTTACACCAAGGATCTCAATGACCTGTTGAAAAAATACCTTCAGCAGACAGATCGTCAAGCAACAGAAAAAGAACGCCTTCTTGACGAGGCACGTGATCGAATCTTAAAAAGATCTTTGGGTCCTAGCGACTCTGAGGTCGCTTTTAGGATTGCTGCCGCCTTAGGTAAGCCAACTAGGACAGGCCACTTTTCTGAGGGCCTTGCTAACGTCTCAGAGGCTACCGCAGGGATCTTAGGCGAGCGCCGCAAGTCTCAACAAGAACTAGAAGACCTTGACCTGAAATATCGGATGGCTGGTTTAGATACCAAGTCTGAAGGTATGAAGACCAAGATCAGTGCCCTGTCTACCCTTGCTAGGTCAGTACCAAAGGAAAGGGTGCCTGAAGTCATGGCTATGCAAGAGATCATTGATGATCCCAATGCAACAGCTGAAGCTAAAAAGACAGCAAAAGCCCGGATTGACTATCTGACCACAAGGGGAGGAGCCCAAAAGGGTACTGAGATAGATCAGCTGATTGCTAAGATCAATGATCCAAATACGCCTCCTGAAGCCAAGCGCATGTACAAGCGTCGGTATGACAAGCTGGTTCACATACCTCCAAGCGGTGCTGAGGGTGTATCGACTAAGCCGCAATCACCGCAAGGGAAGATTGCCGCAGATGAGGGCTTTGTTCCAGGTACCACGGACTACAACAGTCGGGTAAAAGATCTAGTCCGTCAAGGTCAAGATAAGCTAAATCCTACAGAACTCAAGATGCAAGACGAGTTAAAGGATCGCGTTACTGCCGGTAAAGAAGTCATCTTGACACTTGAAAAGGCCCTGAAGCTAAATGAGGTGGCCTATGAAGGATCAACGGCAGGTGCCCGTGAAGTTGCCGGACGCCTGGTGCCTTTGGTCCGTAGCAGTGAAGCCCAGACGGCCACTGCAGAGCTGGAGAACCTGATTCTCAGCAATGCGTTGAGCCAACTGAAGGTGATCTTTGGAGCAGCCCCAACTGAAGGTGAACGCAAGATCTTGGTTGACTTACAAGGCTCAATCAACAAGCCCGCTAAGACTCGTGAGACCATCTGGAAAAATGCCCAGGCAGCAGCTACTCGTCGCCTTACTGACAACCAGAAGCGGCTGCAAGACTTGGTCAGTGGCGCCTCTGCAAGGAGAGCATCAGACACCCCTGAAGGTATGGCTGATGGCGGTCCCGTCAAGATGCAAAAGGGTGGTGAACTTAGCGCTGCAAACATTGGTCGGGCAGTAGGCCAGGGACTTGGTTTTGGCTTTGGTGACGAAGCCGTTGCCAGGGTCCGTGCCAAGATGGAAGGCCGTCCTTATGAAGATGTGCTTCGTGAGGAGCGTGAGTCTTATCAAAAGTTTGCTGAGAGATACCCAATTACTGCTATCGGTACCGAACTGGTCTCTGGTGCCGTCCCTACAGTGGCTGCCATGTTTGTGCCGGGTACCCAAGTGGCTTCTGCTGTTGGTGGAGCCCGTATGGCACAAGCTGCCCAAAAGCTAGGCCAAGTCTTGCCTAGATTCATGACAGGCCAGATGGGTAAGGCAACTGCCGTTGGGGCAGGTACTGGGGCCATCTCAGGGGCAGGTACTGCGACAGAGGGTGAACGTGGCATGGGTGCCGTGACTGGCGGTGCAACAGGTGCCGTAGCAGGCCCTGTCGTTGCTAAGGGAGTTGACCTTGGGGTCCGTGGCGCTAAGGCACTAAAGAATGTCGTGTCACCATCGACCCAGAGTGTTGAAGACCGTGCCACCATGAAAGTTTTGGAGGCCATGAGTCGTGATGAGATGACTCCGGCAGATGTGAGAGCTAAGATGATTGCCGACCAGAAGATGGGAGTCAAACCCATGTTGATGGACGTGACCCCTTCCACCAAGACACTAGGTGAAGCCGTTGTCACGTTACCAGGTAAAGGCAGGAAGACCCTGGGAACCCCACTAGAGGAACGGCTAGAACAAGGTCGTGATTTGGTTGGCGAAAGAACTAGCCGGACCCTGGCCAAGGGCCAAGACTTTACGGCAACCGAAGATTCGTTAGTAGGACGCTTGCGTGCTAATGCCAACAACATGTATGACCGCGCCTATGCCCATGGGTCGGTTGACGATACCCGACTTCTGAAAGTCTTGGAAGATGAGACCTTCAAGGATGCATTTAGAGAGGCCCAGAGAATCGCTAATAAGGAAGCAAGGGCTGCCGAACTCCGTGGCGAGGATCCAAGCAAGTACGTCTTGAATGACATCTATAACCTAGATGCCGATGGTAACATGGTCTCAGTTGGCAAGATTCCAGATGTCCGGACCCTTGACTACATCAAGCGAGGCATTGATGCCCTGATTGACAAAGGCTATCAAGGTAAGGGCATGGCAAAGGCAGAAGCCAACGCACTTAAGGATCTTCGCAAGGCGTACATCGGAGTCATTGACGAGAACGTGCCTGAGTACGCCGCTGCCCGTGCCAAGTATGCCGGTGACATGGAGGTTCTCGATGCCCTTCGTCTTGGCAAAGATGACTACCTGACACCTAAGATGCTGCCTGAGCAAGCCCGCAAGCTGGTTAGTGGGATGTCTGATGCCGAGAAAGATGCATTGAGAATTGGAGCCGCCCAGTCGATCTTGACTAAGATCATGGATGCTCCCCAGCAGATCAATGCTGCCCAGCGTGTCATTGGTGCCCCTGCTACTCGTAAGCGTCTTGAGGCCTTGTTTGACAACCCAGCCGAATACAAGGTATTTGAGGCAGCTCTCCAGCGTGAAGCCGAACTGTTTAGGAACGCCCAAGAGGTCATTCGAAATAGTAGGACGGCTAACAAGAAGGAAGCCATTGAAGACTTGAAGAGATCTGCTAATGTCCTAGACGTGGCAGGAGAAGCCGTCAATGTAGCCACAGGATCCCCTGGTACCGTGGTGGGTCGTGTTCTTAAGTATCTGCAGGCGAGGTCGACATTAGATGAGCAGACAGCAGGTGAAGTAGCAACGATGCTGAAGTCGAGCAACTTGCCTGAAGTTGATAGTGTCTTGAGCCGTCTTGAGAAGAGTGCTGGCGAATTTACAAAGCAGCAAGAGAGAGCAGCTAACCGCATGAAGGCCATCTCAGGGGCTGTAGGAACAGCGTACCCTGAAGGCACCCCTGTCAAGCCTGCAACCGTTCCTGAACCCGCTACCGAGGAAGACGATGAAGCCACAATTCAACGAATTCTCCGGGAGAATCAGTGATGGATGATCTCAAGCGCAAATATGAGGATGGCGGTAAGGCCGAGAAGATCAAGAACCTGACGGCTTCCTTAAAGGAAGAAAAGAAAAAAGCATCTTCTGCCTTAGACCAGGCCATTGCTGGCTTCAGAAGCCAGTGGGCCGGCATCAATGAGAAGGGTGAAGTTGGGGTTGGCAAAGGAACCCCTGGCATCTACTACAACACGGCTGCCATCCCATCGCTGCTTGGTTTGGTAGATGAAAAGTACGCCCCCGAATTCTCTGTTGAGGCTGATAAGCAAGCAGGGCGAATCAAGGAGGGCGTGCGTAAGCAGATGGGAATTGACGAGCCTAGAGGGGCTCTTCAACACTTTGCTTATGCCGGTGGCGAGATGTTAGGCCAGATACCTGTGCCAGGAGCCTTATTAAACAAGGCCCTTGGTACCGTCAAGAAGGCAGGCGTAGCAGGTAAGGTAGCAGCGGCTCCTGTGGAATACCTGTCTCCTATTGTGGATCCTAAGGCCATCAATTACGGGATTGGAACCGGTTTTGGTGGGACCATCGGCGTCATTGGCGAAGCCCTTGAGGACCCAGTAAAGAAAGAACTGGGTGGCCTGATTCAGAAGTATGAAAAGGGTGGCAAGGTCGGCCGATTCTTTTCAGCCATTGACAAGGCCATCGAGACCCTGAAACAAAAGAAGGGTACCGGCGAACAGATCCTTAAGCAACTTGAGACGACTCCCGGTGTCAAGAAAGAAGAACTTGAGACCCGTGGTATCCGTCAAAAGCTGCAGACTGCACCTAAGATCACTCAGGAAGAGCTACGGCAAGCTGCTCAGCGTAACAAGGCCCCCATTCCCCAACGGACCATCTTGGGAGCCGGGGTTCCTGAGGACTATGAGTTTAAGCTGACCGATAAAAATAAAAACATCTTGCAGAAATATGAAATTGAACCCATTGTCAATCCTGAAGACAGGACGAACATGGGGTTTTTTGATGAAAGAACGGGTGACGTCATTGATCCTGAGACCATCTTAAGGATGGGACCAGAAGATATTGATGTTAGGTCTCCTCAAGATTATCAAGACTTGATGGTAGCTTTTAGGGCTGCCAACAAACGTTTCCAAATAGATCTTGATAAGTACGAGACCAAGTACAAACAATGGAGCCAACCAGGTGGTGAGAACTACAGGGAAGTCATGGTTCACTTGCCTGAATCTGCATCTGCAGGCCTTAGCACAAAGCGAAACCGTTTAGCAGAGTTATTAGGCGGCAAGAACGTGTATGAGCTAGATCCTGAGTCTAGATTCGAGGCCATGACCTTAATGGATGACTTGATGGTTCCTGCAGAAGAATTTGTAGCCGGACATTACGACACGCCTAATATCTTGACGCACTTCAGGATCAGTGACCGTGTTGGCCCTAATGACGAGAAAGTCTTATATGTCGACGAGATCCAATCTGACTGGCATCAAAAGGCCCGGGATGCTCGTAAAAAGTATATTCAGACCGTCATCAATAAAGAGCGGGATGCTATACATCAGAAGACAATAGAACAACTTAGAGCTTCTGGAAAACTTGATGTTACTCCTGAAAATGAACGTGAACTTATAAAAATCAAAAATCGTTTGACAAGGGAACGTATGGCAGAACTTGAAAAAGAACTGCCTAAAGACTTTGGTTATCGTAAACCTGGAGATGAAAAAATTCTATCGGGTCTTAAAGAAGAGTTAAGTCGTATTCGTAGAGATGGATTGACCATAGACGAGATTGCGGAACACTACAAGCCCGGATCGGTAGTCAAGAGTGACATGGGATATGAAAAAGTCTTGTCATTTAACACCGGAGAAAACTCGCCTGCATATCAACGGGAATACGACAGGGCTTTAGAGAGGGCCTTGAGCATCGGCAATGTTGACGAAGAAACGGCTAAGCAGTACGCTAGGAACAAGGCCCTTGAAGCTTCAAAGTACGATTGGTCCGTCAACGTGATTTCTTTTGATCCTGTAGCTGGAAAGCCTATTCGTGGGGCTATGGAAAGGCAGCACTCTACGTCTCCTCATCGTGAAATTATGTTTGATTTAGCTGCAAAAATAGACTCTTTTGATATTAAGAAACCAGATGCCCCTTTCAAAGATACCTGGCATGAGCTGGCCGTTAAGGAGATCTTTGACATAGCTGCCAAAGAAGGCTATGACAAGGTTGCCTTTAGCCCAGGCATTGAACAAATCAAGCGGTACAGCAATGAGATGCGTAAGGCCATTGATGAGATCAAGGTCAATCCTTATAACGACGGAAGAATAATCGTCTCTGCCTTAAAAGATGGTAACACCGTATTTATGGGAGAAGCTGCTGAAGGCATCTTTACTACGGGTCCTGCCAAAGGCAAGACAGTATCGGAAGTCTTTGGGTCAAACATCGCAAAGCAAATTGAAGAACCTTCTGAAAATATTTCTAGTGCCCAAGCTATACCCATGCCTGGGATGTCAGCTGACGAGCTTTTGGCCACTCACGGTGATCAGATGACAAGAGAGCAACGTTCTTGGTTAAACCAGTTTATTAAAGACTGGGAAAAAAATGTAAATTCGGATGACGTTGAAAAAATAGACGAATTGACAAATTCCTATAATCAATGGCTTAGTACCCAAACGTTAGGGCCTGAAACCCCTTCTGGTCAGATGAGAACCATCACTGGCGAAGACTTAGCCGTTGGTGGTGAAGGCATGAAGTCGTTCTATGACAAGCGGGTTCCCGACTTCGTGAGAAGCTACGCCGGTAAGGAGTTTGACGCTAAGACCGGGTATGAAGACATCGTCATGACCGGAGGAAGACAAGGGGCTCCAACCTGGCAAGAGATAGAGGACATGATCGATACCCTAAGTCTTGACGACGAAGATGTCAGTCGGACAATAGGCTACCACATGAATGAGGAAGTTGAGAACGTCTTGTCAAGGAGAGGCATCACTGATGCCGATCCAAACTATGACAGCATGTACAACGATACGTACAACAATTTGCCTTTTTCTACGGTAGACCGCATCAATGAAATAGGTCTACGAGAAGCTGCCGAAGGACGTTTGAAGAAACAAGAAGGCAAGACACTGCGCGCCTTCACGGTTGACGTGACCCCAAAGATGAGAGAGCGGATCCAGGCAGAAGGCCAACGGCTCTTTGCCGCGGCCCCTGTCGTAGGACTGGGAGTTGCACAAACGGAACAACCGGCCTTTGACCCAGAAGGATCTGACTACGACTACGAGACCGCAAAGTCTGCTGGCATGGCCCCTGAGGAGTCTGGTGAGAACCAAGGCCATTGGGGATCCGTAACCCAGACAAGGCCAGAAGACCGCCAGAAGTACGGCTTGCCAGAGGACAGCTACATGCTGTTAAAAGGTCGGCAACATGAGACCTGGAACCTGGCAGAAGAGGCCGAAAAAGAACGCGGTGCGGAGATCATCAAGCGAGGAAATAGGTACTTCTCTGTGCCTAAGGGATCCATTGCCCCTGAACCATCCCAGGAACCCCTAGGAGGTCCCCAGGGCTTTCAGGATGGTGGGAAAGTAGGGATGGTTAGGAAAGCTGCTGAAAAGTTCTCTGAGGCCCTCAGGGGAGCCCAAGAGCAAAAAATGCTGCAGGGCGTCTACCGGGGTTACGCCGGAGACTACGACACAGCCAAGGCGTCTGAGGCGTCTGGTCTGATTTATGCCAGCCCGCAAAGAAGGGCTGCCGAAGTCTACGCTAACCGTCGTGCCCAGCAAATGCAATCCGACCCTCACATCGAGATGTTGATGGTCGATCCGTTTGGCCGTGGAAAGTATGGCCACTCTGTCATGACCAAGGCCAGTGAGGAACCAATCATCACTCAGGCCAGGGAATTGCGGCCAGAAGATGTTAAGTCGGTAACAAAGCTTAAGAAGCGCGGGGGATTGGCTCAAAATTAGCCAAAATCCCTATAAGAGATTTCTAGAGCCAAAACAGAGTGTATTAAGACAGCCTTTTTTGAGCACGCGCAGTCTAGAGACGAGCGAACGATAGAAGAAAAGTTAATTGCACACACTGATCCAACCAGTTATGGCTCTAGAATTACTCTATAGCTTTTTTGGAGATATCTGATATGAAAAAGGCAATAAAATGACCCCAGATTGCCATAAAAATGTCATAATGAAAATTATCTAGTAAAAGTCCCAGCTAAAAATTTTTAGTAATAAGTCGCGCGGTACGTGATTTTGGCCTATAATTGGCCCACGCACGACTGGTGCGGTTCAGAAAGGAGAAAGTTATGTCGCACAATGTTGAGACAATGGCGTACGCCAATGAAGTGCCTTGGCATGGTCTGGGTGTCCAGGTTTCTGATAACTTGACGCCTGCCGAGATGTTAGGGGCAGCTGGCCTGGATTGGAAAGTCGACCGAAAGGCTTTGTGGATTGATGGCCATGAGAATCCAGTAGGCAGTCACTTCGCTCTGGTCCGGGATTTGGACGACAAGGTCCTTGGTATCTGCGGCCAAGACTATCAGCCTACGCAAAACGCGGAAGTCTTTGACTTCTTTGACAAGTTCTGCAAGGCCGGTGACATGAAGATGGAGACTGCTGGCTCACTTTCAGGTGGCAAGCGTGTCTGGGGTCTGGCCAAGATCAACGGCGGCTTTATGCTGGGCGGCAAGGACGAAGTCGAAGGTTACATCTTGCTAGACAACCCGCACATCTGGGGCCGTAGTCTGCAGATCTTGTTCACGCCAATCCGAGTAGTCTGCAACAATACCCTGACCGCAGCCCTTCGGAATAACACGAACCAAGAGAACACCTTCAGAATGTCGCATGATCGCGCCTTTGACGACGAGATCAAGCAGCAAGCTGCAGAAAAAGTGGGTCTTGCTATGAAGGCCCTTGACGTCTTCAAGGACAAGGCAGAATTCTTGGCCAAAAAGCGCGCCAAGGATCAGCAAGTCTTGGAGTTCTTCAGCAAACTAGTCAATCCTGACCTGTACAAGGCAGCTCAAGACTTGAGCGAAGACGGTACCGTCAGCCGTGCAGATCTTGGCCGTACGGTCAATCGCCTGTTTGACTTAGTTGCCACCCAACCTGGTGCCGACCTCAAGACATCCCAAGGTACTTGGTGGGGTGCCTTCAATGCCGTGACGTACTACTACGATCACGTCGCAGGTACAGATCAAGACAAGCGGCTCACGTCTGCTTGGTTTGGTTCTGCTGCCACTCGCAAGCGTCAAGCCCTCGACCTAGCTGTCGAGTTCGCCGAAGCTGCGTAATTCTGGAGGGGCCCCTCCGGGGGCTTCTTCATTCCCTTTGTAGACAGGAGAAGACTATGGCAAATGCCAGAGGTAAACATATTGACAACACTCACCTGAGTATTGATCAAGCCGAAGAACGCGGCTTCATCCACCGAGACTACATTGCCCACTGCCTTCGGTGGACCCACGTAGCTAAGTGGATGGGAAAACCAGATAACCGCCGAGACTGCAAGCTACTTGACATCGGTTGCGGCAAGGACGTACCACTGGCCAAGATGCTGATGACTAGCCGCATGGCATCTGATGGGTTAGTCTATATCGGCATCGACTACAACAAGCTAGAGATGCCTAAGGCCTTTGAGAACACGAAGTTCAAGCCTACCTTAATTGGCAATGTTGCCTTTCCCGATGTCGAACTGCCCATTGAGAAGTTTGACGTCATCACGTGCTTTGAGGTGTTAGAACACGTCGAGCCGCTGCACGCCTACAAGATGATCGAGGGGATCCGTGACCGCTTGGCTGAAGATGGCATGGCCTTTATCAGCACTCCGGTCTATGACCCCAAGGTAGGGGCTGCAGACAACCACGTCAATGAGATGACTTACCAGGTCATGCAAGTCTTGCTGCACAAGGCAGGTCTTGAAGTTGACGCCCACTATGGCACTTTTGCCAGCATCAAAGATTACAAGGAGATGATTGAAAGAGATGATTTGGACGCAGTGTTCAATCGCCTACGTGATTACTACGACAGCAATTACTTGGCGACTATCTTTGCCCCCCTCTATCCACACCGCGCTCGCAACGTGCTGTGGCGAGTCAAGTTGCCCAGGACAAACCAGATGTTCGAGGCTCAAAGACTTAGTGACTGCAGCCAGCCACTTTCCAGCAGTGACCAGTGGCAGCCCTTGTTCGACTACCTCGGAGAAGCCTGATGAGAAACGACCTGTTCAACATGGTGGCCGAGTTTCATCAAAAGTTCGAACTGGCTCCTACCGAAAAGCCTAGTTTTCCGGTTGATGAGATCTGGCAACTCAAGAATCGGCACATGCAAGAAGAGCTAGACGAGATCAGGGCATCAGCCATCAACGGGGACCTAGAGGAATACTTTGACGGCTTGATCGATCTAGTCTACGTGGCTTTGGGAGCTGCCTATCTTTCTGGCTTGCCGTTTGACGAAGGCTTTCGCAGGGTACATGAAGCCAACATGAAAAAAGTTCGCGCTTTATCTGCCATGGATAGCAAACGCGGATCGACCTATGATATAGTGAAGCCTCCAGGTTGGACTGCTCCTGAGCTTGCAGACCTGGTCAGAAAGGAGAAAGCATGAAAGGTTTGATCGTCATTGATGGCTGTGATGGGACTGGCAAGACGACTCTTGCTGAAGCCATCTGCAACCGTTTTGATGGCATCTACATGCACAACACGTATCGCTGGCCTAAGAAGATGCCCTTGTACCACACGGCATCACTTCACCGGGCACTTAAGCTATCTCGTGAAAGGCTTGTAGTCGTCGATCGTTTGTGGATGAGTGAGGCTATCTACGCCGACGTGTACCGTGGCGGTAGCCCTTGGCCTCACATGGGACGGACCATGGACCGTATCATTCGCCGTTTTTGTGGTTTGTACATCATCACGCAATCGCCAGAAGGTCATGACGAGAAGTTTGAGGAATTAAAAAAGAGTCGCAATGAGATGTATGACAACGTCAAGCAGGTCAGGCAAAAATTTGATCAGCTGTTTCAAGGTGGCTACGAGGGCCACGATCGTGACTATGCCCAGCAACTCTCTGTTCATGGCATGAAGTACAGAAACGACGTCTTGGCTTATCGCTATGACGTAGAAGGTCGTGACATGAATTTGTTTTGCGACATGGCAGCTTCTGTCCTTGCCCAGCGCCAGATGCGTCAACTGCCAGAAGCCTTGTCAATGAAGCATGAAAACTTTGCAGGCTATCTTGCTGAGGCCAAGATCATCTTTGTCGGTGACCAGACGAACAGCAAGCTTCGTGCTATCAATTGGCCTTGGTATGACTTCGGCAACAGTAGCGAGTTCTTTGCGTCTTGTTTACATGAGATGCTGTTTGATGAACAACAAGCCATCTATGTCAATGCCAATAGTCCTTCTGGTGGGTTGTACATCAATGATTCATTACGTGCTCAACCGTTCTTAAAGGTCATTGCTTTAGGTGAAGCTGCTTGCAAGACATTGACTCATTATTGCCTTGTGAAGCACCAGACGATCATGCATCCGTCGTATGCAAAGAGGTTTAACAAGCGAGATGAGTTTCAATCCCAACTCAAAGGAGCCGTCAATGCAGCGCTCAAACTCAACTAACCTAGCATGGATCAGCTTGCTCGACATGGTCATGAATGTCGGCGTGGAGTCAAGCCCAAGGGGTAAGAAGACAAAGGAACTGCTTGGCATCAAATCTTTGATTGACATGACTCAGCCTGTCATCACCATCAAGGAACGAAAGTTAGGCTATAGGTTCATGGCAGCAGAGGCAGCTTGGATCATGTCAGGAGATAACCGTGTCAATACGATCTCGCCTTACAGCAAGGCCATCAGCAACTTCAGTGATGACGGCATCTTATTCTTTGGGGCTTATGGACCCCCGATACGTGATCAACTGGGCCATGTGGTCAAGGCGTTATGCGACGATAGAGACTCACGTCAAGCAGTCATCACTATCTGGCGCCCTAACCCACGCCAATCAAAAGATATACCTTGCACAATAAGCTGCCAGTTCATGATTCGCAATGACTTGCTGTATTGCTTCATGAACATGAGATCTTCTGATGCCTGGTTAGGTGTTCCGTACGACTGGTTTAATTTCAGCATGTTGTCCTACGGCGTGTGCCTGTTGCTAAGAGACAAGGGCATCAATGTGAGGCCCGGACTCTTACATTTTTATGCAGCCAGCCAACACTTGTACGAGCAAAATTTTGAGCAAGCCTATCACTGTACTGAAGGCGAGATCTTAGGAAACGTCAAGCCAGTGGACCTTGATCAGTTTGTGGGCTATGACGATCTTGTGTTGCATCTATGGGCAGTGGCAAACGACAAGCAGGTAACAGGCTTCTTAGAGGAGCTGCAAACATGGAAAGGATGAGCAAAGATGAATATTTTACGAAAATGGGTCAACTCGTCAGTCGACGGGCTACGTGCGCGAGGCGGTCTGTTGGCTGCGTACTTGTATCTAGTCGTGGGCATGTGCTCGCTACTGGCTATAACGGCACTCCTAGCGGCAGTGATCATTGCATCGATTCTCCTTGCCCCGGCGCATCTTATCCGTCAGGCACTGGACTCGAGAGATGCGAAGCGGTACATGCAGAACAGAATGCCTTACTCCAATGTCGAAACGTCTTCGAAATCGAAACCGCCTATGTAACTGCCATGCCTTGCATGACGTGCATAAAACTCTTACTTAACACTAGCTGCAAGCGGATCATCTACATTGAAGACTATCCGCATGCTGAAGCTAAAGATCTTTGGATACGAAATGGACGAGAACTCCTACAAGCCCCCGCAACATTTTCCAGATCTTAGTCGGGCCAAGAGGATCGCCGTCGATTGCGAGACTAGGGATCCCAACCTGATGACAAAGGGTCCTGGCGGTGTTCGCAAAGACGGTTACATCGTTGGCGTTTCCGTGGCCACTGACGATGGCTTTGCTGAGTATTACCCGGTGCGCCATGAGGCCGGCGGTAACTTGAATCCTGAGAATGTCTTTGCATGGCTAAAAGACCAGATGAAGACCGACATCCCAAAACTAGGGGCCAACATGCCATACGACATGGAATGGCTGCTGACAGAAGGAGTCGTCTTAAATGGGCCTAAGTACGACATTCAGGTTGCTGAGCCGTTGCTTGATGAAGATCGTGTGACCTATAAGTTAGACGCCTTAGCCGAGTCGTATCTTGGTGAACACAAAGACGAGAGTCAGATGATCGAGGCTGGTGTCCGTCGTGGCATCAAGCCATCAGACATCAAGGGAAGTCTTTGGCGACTGCATGCCGGCGAAGTTGCAACTTACGGCCGTAAGGATGCAGATCTGCCGATCCGGATCTTCGCCCAGCAAGAGGTCTTGCTTCACGACGAGAAGCTATGGGACCTGTTCATGCTAGAAAGCGAGATCATCGATGTCTTAGTTGCCATGCGCCAGAAGGGCGTGAGGGTCGATGTCGACCTTGCCCACAGGATCAAGGCTCAACTACTTGACGAGCAAGAGCAGCTGATGGATAAGCTGAAGAAGGTTGCAGACAGGACCATAGACATCTGGTCTGGTGATGATATACAAGCAGCCTGTGATGCTTTGAAGCTGGATTACCCAAAGACTGAAAAGGGGAATGCAAGTTTTGCGGCTGAGTTTCTTGAAAGTGCTGATCATGAATTTTTCTCCTTAATTTCGAAGGCCAGGAAGCTTGACCGGGCCGGTGGAGTATTTATCGACAGCAAGATCATTCAGATGGAAAGTGGTGGGCGGATTTACCCGGAATGGCGGCAAGTCCGTGGGGACCGTGGGGGTACTAAGTCAGGCCGTTTTGCGTCAGCAAACCCAAACATGCAGCAAGTCCCTGCTAGAGACCCGGTCTTGGCTCCAATGATTCGGTCAATCTTCATCCCTGAAGATGGCCATCAGTGGGGTGTCTTTGACTACTCGCAGCAAGAACCTCGGGTCACGGTGCACTACGCGTATCTACGAGGGTTTCCTGGGGCAGATACTGCAAGAAGCAGGTATATCGACAACCCAGATACCGACTACCATCAGTTGGTAGCTGACATGGCAGGTATCAGTCGTAAGAACGCTAAGACGTTAAATCTTGGCCTTGCCTACGGTATGGGGGCAGCTAAGGCAGCAAGCCAACTTGGACTGGCACCTGCCGAAGCAAAGAAGGTCTACGAGCAGTACCATGAGAACGTGCCCTTCATCAAGGCGTTAGGTGAGGAGTGTATGCGAATTGCTACAAACCGCGGCTACGTCAAGACGTTATTGGGGAGGCGGAGGAGGTTCCAGTTATTTGGACCCCCTAAGTACAGTGCCGGTTTGATACCGCTAAAGAAAGATCAGGCTGAAGATAAGTATGGCTTGCCATTGAAGCGGTACTTTGTTCATAAGGCCATGAATGCCGTGATCCAAGGGTCATCAGCAGACATGATCAAGCGGGCCATGGTGAACTTATATAAAAAGGGAGAAGTTCCTCATCTGACCATCCATGATGAATTGGATTTCAGCATTAGGGACCTTGATCATGCAAGGATGATACGGCAGGAGATGTTGACATGCGTGGACTTAGAAGTGCCATTGAAAGTAGACTGCGAACTTGGAGCCAACTGGGGGACAGCCGTCGAGGTGCAACTATGAAAGAGAGTCAGTTTTGGGCGCTCGTCAAGGACAAGCTGCTTGGAGATGTCGAACGTGTTGAGAACGCCTTGACACGAGGAACCCCTGATGTCAACGGCTGCTTTGAGTCTAATGAGTACTGGCTTGAGCTGAAGGTGCTTGATGACAAGGGCCGTTGTGAATTGAGGCCTGAACAAACCTTGTGGCATCGGAGGCGCCAAGAAAACGGTGGCCGTGTCTTTGTGTTGGCAAGGAACGACAACGTGTTGAAGCTGTATCAGGTCCAACGTAACATGGAGATGTTTGAGATCTGGCAATGCACGAAGCCTTTTGAGTGGAACAGCATGAACCAACTGATCTTTACAGTGCCACCGTTTTGTACAGAGTTGCAAGTTATTTATCGTGGGGAGGTGCAATGACTGTCTATGTCGTTCAGGAAAGTCCTAAGTTCAACATCTTGCCTGCTGCTGAGTACGGTGACTTGAGGACTCTATTACCGCCTGGCCAGGTAACCCTGTCCACGGCTCCAACAATTCGGGCGTTGCGTGACAAGCTACGCTCATTTTCGGACAGCGATTTTCTGTTAGCTATTGGAGATCCAATAGCCATCGGATTGTCCGTAGCGGTTGCTGCCAATTTTAACGGCGGCAAGATCAAGATGCTTAAGTGGGATCGCCAAGAGCATCGTTACTACGCCATTGAGGCGGATTTGAATGGAGTCAGAGCAAATGCTTGAAGACATGTTGGCCGACAGTCAATCAACGCTAAGCAATGACGGTCTTAAAAAGATCAGTCGTTTAGCCGAAGCCTTGATTGAGAAGGAAGAGGAGATTAAGGAAGCGGAAACGCGACTGAAGATCTTAAAGGAGCAACTTAGAGACATTGCAGAAAAGCAACTGCCAGATGCAATGGCCGAAGTTGGAATGGCTAAGTTTACGTTGACCGATGGCAGTGAAATTACGGTCAAGCCGTATTACTCAGCTAAGATAGGTGATGACAAGCGAGAAGAGTGCTTTGGGTGGTTGGAAGACCACGGTCATGTAGCGCTGATAAAAGACGAGGTGTCGATCACATTTAACCGCGGTGAACACCAGAAAGCCGAACAGTTTAAGGCCAAGCTAGAACAGCAGGGCATTGATTATTCTGGCAAGATGGGAGTGCATCCGCAGACTTTGACAGCATTTGTCAGGGAGCAAGTGGAGAGTGGTGCCGAATTTCCACTAGAGCTTTTCAACGTGTACATCGGCCAAATCGCTAAAGTTAAAAGGAGCAAAGCATGAGCAAGAAAAATGAGGTGGCTGTGAAACAGTCTGACCTGCCAGTAGTTGCCTTCGCAGACGACATGATGGCTGACGCAGGTATGGGCTTTGAAAACGTCACGGCAAATGACGTCGCCATTCCGTACCTGAAGATCCTTCAGGCGCTGTCCCCTGAACTCCGTGGCACCACTAAGGTACCGGGCGCTGAGGAAGGCCTGATTATCAACACCGTGACGCAGCAGCTGATGAAGGAGTTCCGTGTCATTCCTTGTGCCTTCAAGAAGAGCTACGTTGAGTGGACTCCTCGGGAAGCCGGTGGCGGCCTCGTCAAGGAACACATGGACGAGAAGATCCTTGAGAAGACTAAGAAGAACGAACGCAATCAAGACGTTCTTTCTAACGGCAACCTGATCGTCACGACGTCGTATCACTACGTGCTTGTCTTGACCGAAGGCGGTTATGAGCGGGCTGTCATGGCCATGAGCTCAACCCAACTGAAGAAGAGCCGTCGCTGGTTGGGCCAGATGATGAGTCTGCAAGTCAAGATTGGCGACAAGTCGTTTACGCCTCCGCCGTTTAGCCATAGCTACCATGTGGGCACAGGCATGGAGACAAAGGACACAAACAGCTGGTTTGGCTGGATCATTAACGATCCGACGATGATCAACGACAAGGGTCTGTACGAGACGGCTAAGAAGTTTGGCCAAGATGTCTCCGCTGGTCTAGTCAAGGTCTCGGAGCCACCGGTTGATGGTGTTGCATCAGACTCTGCTGAAGTACCCTACTAGGAAACAGTATGGACATCAGGCAATTGTTTCCTACATTAGGAGCTGGCGCTTCTACTTCAGACGGCAAGAGTCCCAGTGCCACTAAAAAAGGCCCTGGGAGGAAGGCTGCTCATGGACACAAGAAGATCAAACGCAAGGGTCCTAAGCGGTACGTGAAGAAGGTTGCCACAAAGGTAGGTCAGTCTCAGACTGATAACGTCACAAATAAACCTTTGAAGGCAGCCACAAGAGGCAGTTGACGACCTCCGGGGGTTCCGGCCCCCGGTTTTCTACTACAAGAAAGAAAGCTATGCTTGCACAACGATTCATGGCCTTGTTTGCTGGGCACTCTGGAGCCTATGGTACTTATGACATTGATGGCAAGAATACCGGTCTAAAGGTTCAGGGAACAGCCGTCACCAAACGTGCCCCTGTCACCGAGGAACTGTGGGAATCTCATCTCTCAGGAGCCAAGGGAATCGGTATTGTGCCCATCAGGGAGGACAACACATGCCTCTTTGGTGCGATTGACATTGACGAATACAAGAACTACGACTTGAAAGAAGCCGTTGAAGCCTGTAAGAAAGCCAAGGCTCCGGTAGTCGTCTGCCGCAGCAAGTCGGGCGGTGCCCACATCTATATGTTCTTCTCAGAACCCGTGCCAGCTGCCGACGTCAAGCGTAAGCTAGCCGAGTTGGCATCGGTCTTGGGGCATGCAACCAGTGAGATCTTCCCGAAGCAAGACACCGTCTTGACAGAACGAGGAGATGTTGGTAACTGGATCAACATGCCGTACTTTGAAGGCACGTCCACAAGCCGGTATGGCGTTGCCGAGTCAGGGGCTCCAATGACTCCCGAGCAGTTTTTAGATTTTGCAGAACCCTTGAAGATGACAAGGGCTCAGTTCATTAAGCTGAAGTTTAATGAATCAAAGACTAGACGTAAGCAATTTAAGGATGCTCCCCCATGCCTTGAGAAGCTGTCGCAGACCGGCTTTCCAGAAGGTACCCGCAACAACGGCTTGTTCAATCTATGTGTCCTTGCAAAGAAGATGCGGCCAGACGATTGGCAGCCCTTGGTCATGCAGATGAACATCGACGTCATGGATCCGCCGCTGCCAGAGTCTGAGGTGATGGGGGTCATGAACTCTATGCAGACCAGTGACTATCAGTACACGTGCAGTAGGCCTCCAATCCGCCAGCACTGCAACGCTGGTATGTGCCGCATGAGAAAGTACGGGGTCGGTATCCAGCAAGGGGCTCCAAGGCTTTCAAGTCTTAGCAAGTACAACACGGATCCTCCCATCTGGTTTCTTGACATGGACAATGGCATGCGGCTTTCCTTGTCTACCGAAGACCTGCAAAATCAATCGGGCTTCCAGAAGAGATGCATGGAGACCATGAACTACATGCCACAGAAGATGAACCTGACACAGTGGAGTCAGATGATTCAGGCCTTGCTGCAAGACGTAGTCATCATCGAGGCACCTGAAGACTCGACACCGAAGGGTCAGTTCATTGAGCTGCTAGAGCGGTTCTGTACTGGTAAGGCACAAGCCAAGCATCTTGACGAGATCTTGCTAGGTAAACCATTCCATGACCAGGATGAGAACCGCCATCTGTTTAGGTTGGCAGACTTCATGAACTTCCTTGACAAGCAGAAGTTCAAGGAGTTCAAGCTGAACCAGATCAGTAGTGCCATCAGAGACTACGGTGGAGAGACGCATACATACCGCCTGAATGGTAAGCGGGCCACGGTGTGGTCAATCCCGGCATTCGCCTTCCAAGACAAGGGTCATCAGACTCCTGACTTTGGTGGGGGCAGCTTGATATGAAGCCTGAATTAATCTTAGGCCCTCCAGGTACAGGCAAGACGACAACGCTGATGAACATTGTGGAGTCCTTGTTAGAGAAGGGAGTCAAGCCAGATCAGATCGGCTTCATCAGCTTCACAAAGAAGGCAACTGCAGAGGCTCGTGACAAGGCAAGGAAACGGTTTGGCTTTTCCATCGATGACATGCCGTTCTTCAGGACAATTCATAGCCTGGCTTTTAGGCAGTTGGGACTTAGTCGGCAGCAGGTGATGCAGTCAAGCCACTATCAGGAGTTGGCAGACTTAATCGGCGTTGAGATGACAGGTAAGGTCAGCGCGGAAGATGGCACCATGACAGGCATGGCAAAGGGTGACAAGCTGAAGTTCCTCGAAGGGTTAGCTAGGATTCGTTGCATACCCCTGAAGCAACAGTGGGAGGAGGCCTCTGAGGACGACGTGGGCTGGTATGAGCTAGACCACTTTGCAAGGAGCCTGATGGAATACAAGAATGAGATGGGCTTGATCGACTACACTGACATGTTAGACCAGATGCGGACTTCTGGCTTTTGTCCGAAGCTTAAGGCGTTGCTAGTTGATGAGGCGCAAGACTTAAGCCAACTGCAGTGGAAGGTGGTAGAACGGATGATGCAGCACGCCGAGCAAGTCTACATTGCAGGTGATGATGACCAAGCCATCTTCAGGTGGGCAGGGGCTGACGTCGATCACTTCATTGGACTTGATGCCAAGGTCAGGATCCTTGACCAGTCGTACCGGATCCCGGCAGTCGTTCACCAGTTTTCTGGCGGCATCATTAGCCGGGTCAGTAAGCGGCGTGAGAAGCAATTCAATCCGGCAGCCCATCAAGGCACCATCAACTACCACAATGACATCGATCACATCGACATGGGTAGTGGTTCATGGCTCTTGCTTGCTAGGAATGTCTACATGCTAAGAGAATTGATTGACCTATGTCATCGTGAGGGCTACTCCTACGAATGCCAGGGGGTATCTCCTCGTAAGTCTGAGGCATTGTTTGCCATCAGGGCTTGGGAACGACTTCGTAAAGGCGAGACGGTCACGGCTGACATGGCCAAGATCATCTACAGTCACATGAGTAAGCGGATGATCGAACACGGTTACAAGGAACTGAAACAACTGACCGAAGACGTCGTGAGCCTTGAGACGCTAGTCCAGAAGTACGGACTGAAGACCAGGGCCATCTGGCATCAGGCCTTGGACAAGATCAGCGACGAGGAGAAGGAGTACTTCCTAGCGGCTCTTAGGCAAGGGGAATCCTTGTCTGGCGAATCTAGGATCCACATCAGCACGATCCATGGCAGTAAGGGTGGGGAAGCGGACAATGTCTTGCTATTGACCGACATCAGTCCAAAGACTCACACGAGTTATCAGGAAAATCAAGATGACGAGTCCAGGGTGTTTTACGTGGCAGCAACCCGGGCCAAACAGAATCTGCACATTGTCATGCCACGGACAGGAAGGTACTTTGACTTATGAGCTTTCTAGTTGCTAACATTCCGCCGGTCAAGTGTTTTGTTCGGAGAGAATTCTTGTACAACCACGAGTCAGGTCATGGAGAACTCGAGCCTTGCGTATGGATGACTGCTAAAGCCATCAAGGGCCAAGCTTTCCGTATCGAGTCCATGCTGACGAACTACGGGGCCTTGTATGACAAGCTACCCATCAGCGCCTACGTATGGAAGCCGGTTGATGAGCCCTTACCCCTTGATCACTTGCAGATCTGGGATTGCTTGTCGTACGACATGGCAGTCATCGAGAAGTCAAACCTGCGTGGACTCAAGGTCAAATTCTTTGGCAAGGACAAGCAGTTTCACTTTGGGAATTACCTGTTCACGATCGACTTTGCGGCCCCTGACATGAACCGGATTGACACCAGCTTCAGCGAAGGGGTGCAAGAACATAAGAGCTACAACTTCATCCAGCTTGACAACGGCCAGTTCGCTTGCCAGCCCAACAACCGTTGCTTGTGGTACGACGTGTCACTGGTGCCAGCAACCCTAAAGACACCCGACTTCAAGATCCCCACCCAAGTCTACAGCGTCGAGAACCACGCCAAGTGGAGCGCCAAGGATGAATGGTTCTACGGCTTTGAGGAGTTGAACAAATGATCGAGTACAAGTACAAGACAAAGCCCTTTGAGCACCAGCATGAGGACTTCTTGCGTAGCCGGGACATGGACGAGTTCGCCCTGTTCTGGGAGATGGGCTTAGGTAAGACGAAGACCACGATTGATACCGCTGCGTGGCTGTATGCGACAGGCAAGATCGATGCCGTGTTCATCTTGGGCAACAAGGGGTCATACCGCAACTGGGTGACCAAGGAGCTGCCTGAACACATGCCTGATTACGTCACGTGGGTGGGGACTTACTGGGATAGTGCCGCAAACACCGAACTGAAGAAGAGCTACTCCCAATTATTCTTGCCCATGGAGCCGTTGAAGGTGTTTGTCATGAACATCGAGGCGTTGGCCTTTGACCGTAGTTACAAGGTGGCCGAGTCTTTTGTCAACTGCCATAAGACCCTGATGATCGTAGACGAGTCCACAACCATCAAGAACCGGGATGCGAAGCGAACAAAGGCCTGCATGAAGATCGGCCGCAAGGCGAATTACCGGAGGATCCTAACTGGGTCTCCAGTGACCAATAATCCACTAGACCTTTACAGCCAAGCCAACTTCCTAAACCCGCATCTCCTGGGCTTCAGCAGCTATTACACCTTCCGGGCAAAGTACGCTGAGATGGTCAAGATCACGGCAGGTAATCGTGCCTTCACCAAGATCAAGGGGTACAAGAATCTAGATGACCTGACTAAGTCGATTCAGTCCTGGAGTTCACGCCGCACAAAAGACGAGTGCCTCGACTTGCCTGAGAAGATCTACCAGTTTTACGAGGTCGAGTTGACCGATGACCAGAAGAAGCACTACAAGAGCCTCAAGGAGAAGGCCATGGCAGAACTTGAGGGGAAGCTGGTGTCGGCTCCTATCGTGCTGACTAAGTTACTTAGGCTGCATCAATTAGTCTGCGGCCACTTGACCACTGATGACGGCAAGGTCAGTCCTGTCGACAGTAACCGGATGAAGGCTCTCATGGAAGTGTTGGAGGAGACCAGTGGCAAGGTGATCATCTGGGCGAATTACCGGGCTGACATCCAGGCCATTGAGGAGGCCTTGAAGGAGGAGTACGGAGCCAAGTCTGTCGTGACCTACTACGGGGACACCACCACGAAAGATAGGCAAGATGCCGTCAGCCGTTTTCAGGAGGACCCGTCATGCAGGTACTTCGTCGGCAACGCCCAGACCGGGGGCTTTGGTATTACCTTGACAGCAGCTACGACAGTGGTCTATTACTCGAATAGCTACAACCTAGAACACAGGCTGCAATCAGAAGATCGGGCACACAGGATCGGGCAGAAGCACACAGTGAACTACGTCGACCTGATCTGCCGGAAGACTGTGGATGAGAAGATCGTCAAGGCCCTTCGCGAGAAGCGGCAGCTATCAGCCAAGGTCTTGGGCGATGAATGGAAGGATTGGTTAAGTTAGAGGTCTGCTTACTTTAAGTTAGAGGCCAGGGCTCCCACCTGGTGCAGAGGTCGAGCCGGTCAACCTCCTCTGTCCCACTTCACCTGTAGGGGACCTTAGTCGGTGCTCTTGATCCTCAAGAAGAACTTGGTGAATGTCGATTCGTCCATAGTCCTCAAGGCAGACCCTGGGAAGTATTGGTCAGGCCAACCCTGCTCCTGATCCTTCAAGACGTAGAGTCGCATGTCGTTGCTGTATTCCAAAGACATGCCGTTTTCTGTTGCTATCTTTTTGGCAATAACTACTCGCATGGCAATCTCCTTTCAAACCAGATATTACTACGTGCTGCGTCAGTGCGCGTAAAATAGTGACAGATCATGGCTTTTTGGGCCTTCGGGGATGGCCTTTTTGTCAAGACCATGCCAGGACTCACGACGTGGACCCTAGAGAGGCTTTGTGGCCGGTGGATAAGGAGACATGGACCATGGTTCTACGGGGTCCTACGGGTCATCCTAGGGGTTGGCCTCCGGCTAGGAAAAGTCCCAGGCAAAAATTTTTTGCAAAAAAGTGCGCGGTCGCGTAGAAGTCGCTCTACAATGCACCCATGCACCATCCCCTTGGTGCTACCCTAGAAAGGAGAAAGTTATGTTGACCGTCGTCGAATTCAAGCCTCGCAAAGTCGAGCATCGTGTTTACACTCAAGAGGAATTGCTGGCAGCCTTCAAGCGTGTTGAGAACAAATCGGATTGGAAGAAGCGTATTTGGCGCCTTGTGGTCATCAAGGATCAAGAAGATCGTCAATTGATCACGCAAGCCGTGATTCATTTCACCGGTTCGGTACCGGAGTTTTTTGAGACCGCAACTCCAAACAGGTATCGCGTTGTTGCCAACGGCTATTACGCCGCGATCGGAGCATGATCATGGAAATCACTGTCCGCATCACGACGAACTATGGCCAAAAGGCCGTCTATCCGGTTTGCGAAACTGCGCAGATCTTTGCTACGATTGCAGGTACCAAGACCTTGAAGCCTGAGACCATCAATTGCATCAAGGCCCTTGGCTACAAGATCACGGTGCAGCCGGAGGAAGTATGAGCGGCGAGATGTTTGAACTCTTAGGGTGGGCATCGATCTTCGTCTTGTTCGCATGGTATCTTGATAGGGAGGACCGATGAGATGGTTTGGTAAGGTATTGTCAGTCATCGTCCACGTAGTGGTGGCCTTGGCCTTCTTGATCTTCTTCGCCATTGTCTTTGCGGAATGGATGGCGGGCTGCGGGGAGACCTACGTCGACAGCAAGGGTCGCCGTCACTCCCATGAATGTCTGTTCATGAATCACCCAAAGAAATGATCAGGCTGATCCTTTTGTTTTATGCCGTTGTGGCAGTCGTAAGCTTGTGCAGCCTACTGTTCTCATGGATAGAGGACCACGAGACACGGCTCCCGTACCGTGAACCCATACACAGGAGGTGGTAGTGGATAGAGAGAAGTTAGATAGCCTTGTGTCAGAAGCAGGCGGGTTCTGCCAGGTCCTTGTGCCGTCACTCCGAGAACTGTGGACCTTCGAGTCGACTGAGGATCTTGAGGCCTTCGTCGACCGGGTCAGGGAGTACGAGAGAAGCAAGTGGGAACACTTAGCTACGAAGTCTGAGACTGGGACCTTAGACCAGATGGTCTCGTCAGTCAGGATGGCGATCCAGAAGGAACGGATGGCCTGCATCAGGGCCTGCGAGATGGTTGATGCTGACGGTGTGGAACTGTGTATCAGTGCCATTCGGGCAAGGGGATGGGAATGAATTCAGACGACATCATGGACGAGACAGAGATTTGCCTGTTCATGAACTGGAAAGGCCCCAATACCTATTCGCCTCACATGATGCGGCGGATCAAGAAGCTCATTGAAGAAGTTGCCAAGCGGGCATCAACGGGCACCGAGTTGATTGAAGCAGCTAAGGCCTCTGGCACGTATGGAGGCTACATGAACTACGAACCTTCAGACCGCAAGACTCAGTACCCTACGGGGACGGTCTTCTACGTCAGGGTGAAGAGATGATTGAGACACGGTTTTGCACTAGCTGCCAAGTGACCCGGGCCATCCAGGGTGGGGAACGTCGGAAAACACGCGGTGTCCCCCGCTGGGTGTGCCTTGCCTGTATAGAACGTAAGTCGGAAAGCATCTACAAGAGCTATCGGCCCGATGCTATTGAAGCGAGGAAGAAAAATGAACAGAGATGACATTATCCGCATGGCGCGGGAGGCTGGCATCGGTTGGCTTGAAAGAGCTGAAGGCATATCAGAATTTCTTGAACGCTTTGCCAACCTAGTCGCAGCAGCGGAGCGCGAGGCGTGTGCGAAGGTGTGTGAGGCTGAAGGTGAACGAGTCGATGCGTCTTGGGTAAGTTGCGCGTTCGCTATCCGCAAGAGAGGTGCGCCATGACTGACAAACAACCAGAAGCATTGATACGCGCAGACGAGTTAGAGGCTATAGGTGCCGAATCCAGCCTTGCACGAGCGATGGCAGCGCACACAATCAGGCTCTTATACAAAGAGAACGAAGCACTCCGCGCCCGACTAGCGCAGCCTGAACCGGAAGTTGGTGTTTGCTGCCAAGAGTTTGACAAGTGTCTTCGCTCATGCACGCCGCGTGGGCAATGGATCGCGCATAACGCAGCACAGCGCGAATGGCAAGGGTTGACGGATGAGGAAATTGCAGTGTGTATTCAAATGGGTGAGAGCGGTTCTTTGGATGGCTTTATAAAACCGCTTGCAACTTATCGCGCTATTGAAGCAAAACTAAAGGAGAAAAACCATGGAAATTGAGATCGATGCAGACAAGCTACAAGAACCGATGGCCTCAGAAGACTTCGTGGTCGTCAACAAGAAGGGCCTAGAACAAGTCCTCCAGATGGTGAATACCATCACCCTTGGAGACTTCGCGATAAAGGTCGACCCGTCAAACCAGAAACTTGTGATCATCCACGAGTCAGGGGAAAGTGGAGAATTTAACTTCAAACTTTTCCGAGACCACGTGGCTAAGTTCTTCAATGAGAATTTTTGACCGTAAAAAGAGTAAGATAGGAGGAAAGAAGATGAGTGACGTGATCTTTGGGATCTTGGCAGCCATCGTGGTGATATTGACAAGAGGATAACTGTGTGCCCTGAATGCCATGGAGACTGCAGGCAAGGCAGAGACTGCCACTACACAAGGCCTAAGATCCTGGGCCCATGGCTCAAGACATGGTTTGAAAAAGAATGGCTGTACAGGGGAAAGACCGGCCTAGTCATCGTGGCCATTGTCCTAATGCTACAAATCTGCATCTGGATGGGTATCTACTAAGAAGTTTTGGCTGTATGATTAACCCATAGTCTCCCCCTGCCGCAGTTGCCACTCCGGCATTTCCGGGCCCTTGAGGCCCGGTTTTTTATCCCCCTACTCCTCGGGGTCTAACATGACCCTGCAGCCAAGATCAACCGGATCGATCTTCAAGTAAGCCTTGACGGCCTCCCGACGACGCTGAGTCTTAGGGTTTCCGCAGTTCGGACAGGCATGGCCGCAGACCTGACAGAAGGCCTGAGGACTACCAAAAGCACGGATAACCCGCTGCCGATGCTCCTCACGACAGTGATCGAGCCACTTGGACCTCCAACCGCGTAGTGCGATGAGTTCGTCGATCTTTTCGATGACATGATTGGTGACCTTCCGGCCCTTCACGGCATTGAAAAAGGTCCCCCGACTCAATGTCAAACCGTCAACTGACTCGCGGTCGTAGAGTCTACTGACGTTGGGCTGACCGGTGCCATATTCGCTGGCCCAGAGGAGTACCTTAATGGTGTCTAGATCTAACGAGGAGGTTGCTTCAATAGGCCGGGACATGTTTTGCTTTCGTGAGCTCTGGTGAGCGAATTATAAATTAAAAATGCAAGCAATGTAATCATCTGTCAAAACGCTATATAGGAGTTTTAGAGCCAAAACAGAGTGTATTAATCCAGCCTGTTTTCGGTGCGCGGACTCTTATGAAATCGAACGAACGATACTAAAATAATTAGTTTTCTGTATTGATACACTCTGTTTTGGCTAAAAAATATGCTATATAGGGATTTTGAGTTGCCTTGTTTACACTTTTTTAGTCTTCGAACTAAAATAGAGGTTGCATAGAATGCAAGGAGTACAAGTATGCCATTCCAAAAAGGAGTGAAGCCAGAGGGCTCCGGGCGCAAAAAGGGTAGTCTGAACAAGAGAAACATCCTCAGGCAAGAGACCTTTGACCGCATCGTCGACAAGCACGGTGACCCTCTCGAGGCCCTGGCCGAGATGGCTTTTGAACCCACTCACGATCTCCTGGTCCGCAAGGATTGTATGAAGGAGCTGGTTCAGTACGGCTACGCCAAGAAGAAGTCCGTCGAGATCACCGGACCCGACGGCGGTCCCCTTGAGATGCGGCTCGAGCTTATTGAGCAGATCACCGGGCTCATCGAGAAACTGAACACGAAATGATCCTGTCGAAGACAGAACTCACGACCATCCAGTCCAGCCTCGCGCAGCTGGAGGTGTCGGACCTTGAGTTGCTGGCTTGGAAACTTAAATGGAAAGCCACCGCAAGACCTGAACAACTGACCCCGAAAGGTGACTGGTCAACGTGGCTGATCTTGGCAGGACGCGGCTTCGGCAAGACAAGGACTGGCGCTGAGGACATCGCAAAATACGCAGTCACGAACCAAGGAGTCAGATGCGGGGTCATTGCACCGACTAGCTCTGACGTGAGACGGGTCTGCTTCGAGGGTGAATCTGGGCTCTTGTCCATCTTGCCACAGAGCCAGATTGAGAGCTACAACAAGAGCCTGGCTGAACTGACCATGACAAATGGGTCCATCATCAGTGGCTTCTCTGCTGAGGAACCTAGCCGTCTTCGTGGTCCACAGTTCCACCGAGTTTGGTGCGATGAGTTAGCTGCTTGGCAATACGTCGAGGAGACCTGGGACATGATGCGCTTTGGCCTACGTCTCGGGGACAATCCCCAGGTCGTAGTGACCACAACCCCAAGGCCCATTGAGCTGGTCCGCAAGCTGATCAAGGATGCCGAGAAGCCCAAGTCCAGGGTTCTGGTGACCAGAGGTTCGACCTACGACAATGCCGAGAACCTGGCTAAGACGTTCCTTGAGGAAATTACCCAGTATGAAGGCACGCAGTTAGGCCGCCAGGAAATCTACGCCGAGGTCATCGATCCTGAAGAGTCAGGCATCATCAAGCGCAGCTGGCTGAAGCTGTGGTCTAAGGACAAGCCGCTGCCATCCTTCGAGTACATCGTCATGAGCCTGGACACGGCCTTCAGCGAGAAGACTACGGACCGCAAGAGCCACGATCCTGACTACACGGCCTGCTCGGTCTGGGGCGTATTCAGGCAGGACAAGAAGCCAGCCTTCTTGCTGCTTGACTGCTGGCAAGACCGCCTCGGCATGCCAGACCTGATTGAACGGGTCAAAAAAGAGATGGTAGTCAGGTATGGCGACGATGACATGAAGCCAGTCATCAAGCCTCTCGTTGGGCCCAAGCAGTCCTATCTCACAGGCCGTTCACCAGACTTGCTGATTATCGAGGACAAGGGCTCAGGCATCAGCCTCCGCCAAATGCTGTCCCGTGAGGACATCCTGGCTTATCCATACAACCCGGGCAATGCTGACAAGCTTCAAAGACTTCACGCAGTCTCGCATTTATTTGCACATGGATTCGTTTGGGTTGTAGAATCCGACAAACGGCCTGGGAATCCACGTTCCTGGGCCGACCCGCTTATCTCGCAAATCTGCAGCTTCCATGGAGAAAGATCCATCAAGCATGATGATTTTGTCGACAGTACGACTCAAGCGCTACGGCTCTTGGCTGACCGCAATACGCTCTCAGTCACTAAACCAGTGCAAAAGGCCGTTGAGCGAGAGCACAAACCGCGGCTGGTGAACCCATACGCTGCATGACCGGAGACTTGAATGGCTGAAAGAGACGACGACCAAGGCGAATACATCGAGCTTCCGGAAGAAGACAACGATGTTGAGGACACTGAGGACGGTGGCGCATTAATCACCATCAATGACAAGACTCCGCCTGGTCAGACCGAGTTCTATGCAAACTTGGCTGAGTCAATGCCTAGCTGGGAACTGGCAAACCTTGGCACCAGTCTCTCTGAACTGATCGAGAAGGACAAGGAAGCCCGTAAGCGTCGAGACGAGCAGTATGAAGAAGGCCTTAGGCGCACTGGCCTAGGTGACGACGCCCCAGGTGGTGCTTCCTTCACAGGCGCATCAAAGGTTGTTCACCCCATGCTGACTCAAGCATGTGTGGACTTCTCAGCCAGGGCCATGAAGGAGATCTTCCCGTCTGATGGTCCTGCAAAAGAGAAGATCGTCGGTGATCCCACCCTTGACAAGGTTGAGAAAGCGCAGCGCATCACCAGGTACTTGAACTGGCAGATGACGACTCAGATGCCTGAGTTCAGGGCTGAGCTTGAGCAGCTCATGACCCAGTTGCCATTGGGTGGCGGCCAGTACCTCAAGATCACATGGGATCCGAACAAGAAGCGGCCAGTCCCGATGTTCGTCCCGATTGACGACGTCTACTTGCCGTTTGCAGCCACCAATTACTACACGTCAGAGCGCAAGACTCACGTCCAGTATCTGACTCGCATCGAGTATCAGAAGCGAGTTGACACCGGCATGTACCTTGATGCAGACCTTCGTGCGGACCCAGCACCGCCTGATGAGTCCAAGGCCCAGAAAGCTAACGACAAGATCGAAGGTCGGGCATCAGATGGCTATAACACCGATGGTCTGAGGACCGTGTTTGAGTGCTATGTGCTCATGGACATCGGCAACGATGACGGCTTGGCTCCGTACATCATCAGCATTGACAAGAACACTCAGCGGGTTCTCAGCATCTATCGCAACTGGGAAGAAGATGACCAGACCAGACAGGAGATGTTCTGGATGGTTGAGTTCCCATTCGTGCCTTGGCGCGGTGCTTACCCCATTGGCATGATCCACATGATCGGTGGCCTGTCAGCTGCTGCCACTGGCGCCTTGAGGGCACTGCTTGACTCGGCCCACATCAACAACTTCCCAGGGCTCTTGAAGCTGAAGTCAGGGACCGGTGGCCAGACAGACCGTGTTGACCCGACAGAAGTCAAGGAGATTGAAGGTTCGTTTGGTCAGGATGACATTCGCAAGATGCTCATGCCAATGCCATACAACCCACCAAGCCCAGTCCTGTTCCAGTTGCTCGGCTTCTTAGTCGATGCCAGCCAACAGGTCGTCAGGACCACGTTTGAGGAACTGGCTGACAGCAATGCCAACACCCCAGTCGGCACGACCCTTGCCCGCCTTGAGCAAGGCATGGTCGTGTTCTCTGCCATTCATGCTCGGATGCATGATGCGATGGCCAGGGTCTTGAACCTGTTGTTCCGCCTGAACAAGACTTACCTTGAAGAATCGGAGGTCGTTGACGAGACTGGCGAGTTGCTAGTTAAGCGCAGTGACTTTGAAGGCCCGATGAATGTCGTGCCAGTCTCTGACCCCAACATCTTCAGTGAAGCCCAGCGTTTTGCCCAGGTGCAGGCCGTCATGGCCCGTGCCCAGGCGATGCCTCAGCTGTATGACTTGCGCAAGGTCGAGGAGATGTTCCTCCAGAGACTTCGGATTCCTCAGGGCAAGGACTTGCTGCTCCCGAAACAGCAGCCCTTGGAACTGAACGCAGTCAACGAGAACATTGCGGCCACCATGAAGCGCCCAATTGTCGCGTTCCCTGAGCAAGATCACTTGGCTCATCTGCAGGTGCACTTGGACTTCATCACAAACCCCATGTTTGGTGGCAACAAGATCATTGGCATGCAAGCCGTGCCGTTCTTGCTAGATCACCTCAAGGAGCACATGGTCTTGTGGTATGCCAACCAGATCTTCGAGGAAGCTTCTGATGCTGCCCAGGTCGACATTGGCGAACTGCAAAAAGACGCATCGACTGAGGAGAAGAAAGCCTTGGATCGGATGCTAGCAGCAACCAGTCAACTGGTCAACAAGCAGGCTCAGGAGACCTTCAGCCAGATACCTGCCATCATCCAGCAGACTATCGAGATGCTCCAGCAGATGCAGCCGCCGCCTCAGATGCCAGCAGATCCTCGTGTCGAGGTCATGAAGCAGCAAATCGAGGCACAGATGCAGAAAGATCAGGCTGATGCACAGTTCAAGCAGCAGAAGGCGCAGACCGATGCTCAGCTCAAGCAAGCCGAGATGCAGTTGCGCAGTCAGGAACGCCAGATGACATTGCAGCAGCAGATCGAAAAACTGCAAGCAGAGTTGCAGCGTGAACAGTTGCGTCAGTCCGCCGAGGACCAGCGCACCAGGGCCGAGATCGATGCTCGTCTGGCCATGAACGAATCCGACAACCAGACGGCTAAGCAATTGGCCGCCTTGGAGATAGCGTCGGGTGACAAGGTCGGTGTCTCAACAGGCACCGGTATCAATCCCAATCCACGTCCATAAGGAGAGAATCATGGAAGCCATCAACTTGCATAAGCAAATGGCCATGGGCAAGCCTTACCCAACGTCCCTTCAGGGCAGCGGTAAAGATCCGGCCCCAACGCCACCTCAGCCTAGTGCTGATTACAAGAAGATGCCTAAGATGCAAGTCGTCAAGACTAACGGCAAAGGCAAATAGGTGTTTGACAAGATCTTCGCAAAGATCGAAGCCGAAAAGGCCCGTATTGCCCATGAGGCAATGGCCCAGAAGTTCGGCGAAGGTAAGGACATCAGCTATGAGACCGGCAGACAGCAAGGCGTGTACGCAGGCCTAGACCGTGCCAAGCAGCTGATCGAACAGCTTTTGCGAGATCAAGACAAGCGAGACTCAGAACTTTAACAGCATACGGAGAACAGCGAATGCTACTTGAAAACCCCATCAGTATGGCCTATGATTCCCTTGACGACGCCTTTCCGGTCGTTGATCCTGGGATCATCCCGTTTGGCAGCCGTGTCATGGTCCAGATTCGTCGGGCCAAGAGCCAAACCAAAAGCGGCATCTTCATCCCTGAAGAGGCACGGAAGACCGAGGCCAGCAATACACAAGTTGCCAAAGTGGTAGCTATTGGACCACTGGCTTACAAAAATAGAAACACCATGGAATCTTGGCCAGAGGGCCATTGGTGCCAGCTTGGGGACTTTGTCCGGACCCCAAAGTATGGCGGCGATCGTTGGACCGTCAGGTCTAATGAGGAGGAAATCGAGTTCGTGATCTTCAACGACCTAGACATCATTGGCAAGGTTACAGCAGATCCGACCACAATTCGGGCATTTATCTAACTGCTGAAAGGAGCAGGCAATGGCAGAAAACAAAGGCGAGACCATCCTCATAGAGGATGACGAGGATCAGAAAAAGCCTCAAGAAGTCGAGTTTGTACCCGTCGAGTCAAAGGCTGAGGACAACGACGACCAAGACGATGATTCAGGCGAAGATGCCCGTTTGTCGGAGGACAACGAAGATCGCGAGGAAATCCGCCGTAAGCGGCGAGAAGAAAAGCAGATCCGTGCAGAGCGCCGGAAGCAGGCCATCGAGAGAGACAAGCGCGAGCTTGACTTCCTGAGGCAGCGGAACGAGGACCTCGAGAAGCGTATGATGGCTGTCGAAAAGACGGCTGTCCAAAACACGATCAGCAACATCGATGTTCGGCTCAACGAGAAGATCGCAGAAGTTCGTGCCGCAGAAAGAATCATGGGCCAGGCCGTTGAGGCCGGTAATGGTGAGGACGTAGCCAAGGCTCTCCGGATCCGTGACGAGGCCATGAAGCAAGTGCAGCAGCTTCAGATGATCAAGCACAAGCAGACTCAGGTTGCCCAGGAGATGCATACCCAGGCACCAGAGCAGCAAGGCCCAGATCCTGAAGTCGCGAACTACGCGAAAGACTGGATCAGCAAGAATCGATGGTATGACCCAAATGCACGGAATGAAGAATCTAAAATCGTTCTTGCAATTGATCAAACCCTCGTGGAAGAGGGCTATAATCCGAAATCAGAGGAGTATTGGCAAGAGCTAGATAAGCGTGTTGCCAAACGCCTACCGCACGTTAAAGGAGGCGGGGATAATGACGATGGCTATTCTCGTGGGGGTCGCAAGGGCCCGCCGATTGGTTCGAGCAGGGACCAAGCGCCACCGTCTTCTCGCCAACAAGTCTACATCTCCCCAGAACGGAAACAAGCCATGATTGATGCCGGCGTCTGGGAAGATCCCGTACTTCGTCAGCGTTACTTGAAACAGTACGCGAAGTGGGATCGTGAGAATTCAAATAACGCAACTCGCTGAAAAGGAGTGAGAAAATGACCGATGAAAGATTGAAACGAACCGCTGACGTCTCGCGCCAGTCTAGAGCAGCCGCTGATCGCCCAGTGACTGAGAACCGCGCCATCAGCGATGACGACCGCGTTGAGATGTTCAGATCTCAATTTTTCCAAGACGCACTTCCTGATTTACCGAAGTTGCCCGGATACCACACTTGCTGGTTGACCACCACAAACCCCCGTGATTCCATTCAGATGCGAATCCGGTTGGGCTATGAACCTATTAAACCCGAAGACGTGCCTGGCTGGGAATACGTTACCATTAAGACAGGCGAATGGACAGGGTTCATTGGTGTCAACGAGATGCTGGCATTTAAGTTGCCAATGTCTCTTTATCAACGCTACATGGCTGAAGCCCATCATGACGCGCCTGCTCGCGAAGATGAAAAGCTTACAGCCGTCCTAGATGGAATCAAGGAAAGCGCTGCAGCAGCTGGTGGACGTATCATTGAGGGTGACGGTATGCAGGACTTGCGCAACAACCCCCGTCATGGAGTCTTTGAAGAATCCTGATGGGATTGTCAATTCCCTTTATGAGGAACTAGCAAATGTCTTCTACCAGTGCACCTTTTGGCTTCCAGCCGGTGTACCACGCAAGTGGTTTCGTCCGGCCAGCAGCCTTCACGCTGGCGAACAACGCTGCAGTCACTCTGCTACTCAACCAGCCCGTCAAGATCAGCACGGATGGTGTCGTAGTTCCAGCGACTGTTGGCGATCCGTTCGTCGGCACTTTCCAAGGCGTTGAATTCACCGATGGCGATGGCCGCCGTCGTGTTTCCAACAAGTTTCTGGCAAACACGCCAGCGACCGACATCACGGCTTACATCACCATTGACCCCACGATCGTTTACCAGATCCAGGCCAATGGCAGTGTAAACGTGACTAACATCGGTAACCAGTTCAACTTCGGCAGTATCACCGCGGGTAGCACCGTGACTGGTATTAGCCAAGCCGTATTGGACACCGGTTCGGTCGTCACATCTGGCAGCACCGCCCAAATGCGCGTTATCGGCATCACTCCTGGTCCCGACAACAATTGGGGCGATGCGTATACCATTGTTCAAGTGCAGATTTCTGAGCACCAGAACGTGGCAACCATCAACGCTTACTAAGGAGGCTAAAACATGGCTGTCCCAATGAGAAGTACGGACTTTCGGTCCATTGTTGAGCCCATACTTAATGAAGAGTTTGACGGCTTGTACGACCAACGCGCCGATGAATGGAAGCAAGTATTCAACGAGCGCCAAGGTATCCCCCGTAACTACCATGAAGAGCCTGTGCTCTACGGTTTTGGTGCGGCTCCTGAACTCCCTGACGGCATGCCGGTCACTTACCAATCTGGTGGTGTCCTGTTCAATGCTCGCTACGTCTATAAGGTCTACGGTCTGGCATTTGCCTTGACCAAGGTCCTCGTAGAAGACGGCGATCACATTGCCATCGGTCAAACCTACGCCAAGCACTTGGCACAGTCGTTGATCGAGACCAAGGAGACTTTGTGCGCCAACATCCTGAACCGTGCCTTTAACGGCTCGTACACCGGTGGTGACGGCGTGTCGCTGGTTAACACAGCTCATCCGATCGCTTCTGGTACGTTCAGCAACCAGCTGACCACAGCTGCTAACCTGTCGCAGACTTCTCTGGAACAGATCCTGATCCAGATTCGTCAAGCTGTAGACAACAACGGCAAGCGTATTCGTCTGACACCTGAAAAGCTGGTCGTGAGCCCGGCTAACGTGTTCCAGGCTGAAGTGCTGCTCAAGTCCGTCTTGCGCGCAGGCACTGGCAACAACGACATCAACCCAATCAAGTCGATGGGCATGTTGGGTGGTGGCCAAGCTAACCTGTCTCGTTTGACTTCAAATACCGCTTGGTGGGTGAAGACTGACGCGCAAGTTGGTCTGCAGCTGATGATGCGTCGCAAGCTTGAGAAGAGCATGGAAGGTGATTTCGAAACCGACTCTATGCGCTACAAGGCGACCGAGCGTTATATCCCTGGCTGGACAGATCCACGTACCGTCTACGGTACTCCTGGTATCTGATCCTTGTGGGGAGCTGACATAAGTCGGTTCCCCATTTTTTAACTTTTGTCAAGCTTTTCAAGGAGAAGACAAAATGCCTCAGTTTTCAGATGATCTCTTTTTAGGTCCTGCACAGACCGCCATGGGTAATGGTCTACAGCCTGCCCAATCGACATTTACAGGATCCATCACAACTACTACCTTGACCGTGACAGCCATGCTGTCAGGTGATCCAATTCGTTTGGGCCAGTACATCGATGGTTCAGGTGTCACCAACGGCACTTACATCACAGCTTTTGGCACCGGTGGAGGCGGCGTTGGCACCTATACCGTCAACAATAGCCAAAGTGCTGGTTCAACAACCATGTACGCCAATGGCAATGCCTTGCTAGATGACTCGTCTCCAATGGAGCGCGGTGTCGGTCCCCTTGGTCGTATCTACGTCTTCGACGTGATTCCTCAAGCCAAGTTGACAAACAACATCTCTGCTGCTGCTAGCTATGCGGTCGCTGGTGATGCAACCTTGGCTGCAGGAGCAGGTACTAAGGCAGCCACTACCGTGGCCGGTACGTCTGTGATCCAGCTTGACTGCCCCCGTGCCGTTGCAATCACAATCGGTGCAGGTACTATTGCAGACACCAATGTGACCGTATCAGGTTTTGACTATTACGGTCAAGCCATGTCAGAAGTGATCGCTACAGGCACCACCCAGTCGACTACCGTCAACGGTAAGAAGGCTTTCTATCAGGTCAGTCAAGTTGCAGTTGCTGGTGACTGTGGAGCCACTATTGCTGTGGGCACCACCGACATCATCGGCTTGCCTGTTCGAGTCACCGATGCCGGTTACCTAGCCTCTGTTGGTTACAACAATACCCTAGCTCGCGATGCTGGTACCTTTGTAGCCGCTGCGACAGCAACTGCAACGACGACTACTGGTGACGTTCGTGGAACCTACTTGCCTTCTGGTGCTTGCGACGGTATCAAGCGCCTAGTCATGGGTATCCTGTTGCCTGGTATTGCAGTCGGTCCTAATGCAACTCGTGTGGGCGCCTTGGGCGTAACCCAGGCTTAATGAAGCGCCGGGACTTGTTCCCGGCTCTCTAACCACAGGAGAAAAGCATGAGACCAATTCAAATCATCACGCCAAGTTTTGGCAATGCGGTCACCGATTCAGTGGCCCTGGCCCAAACACTGGCTCTTGCGGGTGACCTCACCCTGGTCTCGTCGACAGTAACGTTAGATCCTCCTTGCTATGTGACCATCACGTCTGTCGGAGATGAGACGGGCGTGAACTTCACGATCACTGGTACAGGACCATCTGGCCAAACTCAAAGCGAGACAATCGCCGGCGGCAATGCTGGTACGGTCACTTCTACGTTAACATTTGCAACTATCACGTCAATCGCTGCAGACGATGCAACGTCTGATGACGTTGAGGCAGGCAATGCTGACGGTGGCTATAGCGCATGGATGCCATTGGACATCTATACACCTAATCAGGTGACGACCATCTCAGCCTCAGTCAACGGGACGGTTGATTACTCTGTTGAGTACACTAATGAGGACCCGTTTGATAATAGCTTTGTGCATCAAGCCGTTGCTCATCCCGACTCGGTCTTTACGACTTGCGCCGTTGACCACACAGCCTCAACAACTGTGCTGATGCGAGCAGTCCGTTACGTGATCAATTCAGGTGATGGCACGCTGCGATTTACCGTAACCCAACAGTCTACGGCTTAATCATGGCAAACGTCAAGATTACAGACCTAACCTCTGGGACAACACTGATCGGGACAGAGCTGTTCGAAGCGGTGCAAACCGCTTCGTCAGTCAAGATTACAGCTACCCAAATTAAAGAGTACGTTCTCGACAACGCTTACATTCAAGCATACAGTCTCGTTGATCAAACGGCAGCGCTTAATACGCCAACAGCCGTGCGACTAGGCACCACTGATGTTTCAAATGACATAAGTGTTGTCAATGACGGTAGTGGTAATCCGACTCAGATCACGTTTGCAAATACAGGCCTTTATGAGGTTAGTATTAACTTGCAAGTAGACAATTCTGATGCGGCCGATCACACGCTGCGTATATGGCAGCGCAAGAATGGAAGCGACATAGCCACCTCAGGTTCAATTATTTCAGTGCCAAAAGCAGCCGATGGTGGCACTACCATCTTTGAACTGAATACGTTCTTTAATGCTACGGCAGGAGATTACCTGCAATACATATTTGCAGTGAACAATACAGCCGTGTCTCTTCGTTACGATGCTGCTCAAGTATCTCCGTATGCTGCCCCAGCAATACCGTCCGCAATTTTCATCGCTTCACAGGTGCAATGATGGCCGTGAACGATTTTAAGTTTGGTAAAAAAGGTGAGACCGTATTTGTTGCAAAAGGCGGGGCAGTTTGGGCTCGCAAAGAAGGTCAAAATCCTAAGGGCGGGTTGAATCAAAAGGGTCGAGATGCTTACAATCGACAAACCGGCGGCGACTTGAAGCCTCCTGTATCTTCAAAACAAGCCGCAAAAAGCCCAAAAGCAGCAGGCCGACGTAAAAGTTTTTGTGCCCGTATGTCCGGTATGCCAGGCCCTATGAAGGATGATAAGGGTAGGCCTACTAGGAAGGCTCTTGCACTCAACAAATGGGATTGCTGACATGATCGGACAAAAGATGGCCTTCAAACGTGGAGGCAAAGTAAAAGCACCTTGGGATAGTCCAAGGCCAAAGGATCTGCCCAAACCTAAAAAACTCTCGCCGGCTGCAAAAGCTAGCGCCAAGGCTTCAGCAAAAGCAGCCGGACGCCCATATCCCAACCTTGTTGATAACATGCGGGCTGCCGCAAAAAGGAAATGACATGGGAAAAACTTTGAAATACGGTGACTTTTCATTCTCCCAGCCTAATACTAGGCCCACAACAGGCTCATATCGCTCCACTAAGGGCATATCTAAGGCAACCTATGATCAGCCGCACGGCATGAAAAAGGGTGGTCAGGCCAAAAATGATCAAAAGATGACCGCAAAACGCGAGCCAGAGGCCGTCGTTAAACGAGAAGTTGCTCTTTTGAAAAAAGCAGGTGCTCCAAAGGCCCTGATTAAGCACGAAGTGCGTGAAGTTAAGGGCGAGATGGACACTCCGGCTACAAAAAAGGCCGAAGTTTCTATGCTCCGTAAGGCCAAGGCGCCCATGGAGATGATTAAGCACGAGATGACTGAGCCAACTGCCATGAAAGATGGCGGTAAGACCAAGATGCAGAAAAAAGTAGGCACGGTCATGTCCGAATTCAAGGAAGGGACCTTGCATTCAGGAAAAAATGGCCCCGTGGTGAAAAATCCTAAGCAAGCCATTGCAATTGCCCTGTCCGAAGGCCGAAAAGCCACTAAAAAGGCCGATGGCGGCCAAATCTCTATGCCAAAAGCGCGCGATTCTCAACGAGAAGAGGCAAATGAGGACATTTTGTCAGAATTAAGCCGCAAATATGGCTCTTCTGTCACCGAAGGCGAGCGAGCAAGGTCTACTCAAGGCATGCGGGAGATGGAGATGATCCGCAAAGCCCAGCAAGCCGACCGGGAAATAAGAAATCGTGCAGGTGCTGCCCCAACAGAGGCTGAACGGGCCAGGATGACCAACCGCCAGAACTACAAAAGCGGTGGTTCGGTTGAATCTAAGCTGAAAAAGCATGCCGACATGCCGGCTTCCCAGGCCCATGGCCCAGGAGCTGCTGCCAGACTCAAACGAGGTGGCGTGCCCACGTTCTCTAAGATGCCCAAAGTTGGACGAATGAAGTAAAATTTAATAAACCATTCCGGGTCTGCTGAATCGGCAAACCACTTATTTTCTCGAGGAGCAGATCCGGTGGCAGTTTCAGGCACAGTTAGTCAGACGGTATTCAATACTCGCAAGGTCGTAGACCACGCGTTTCGTCGTTGCCGGCTACCGCCTGAGGGCGTCAGTTCCGAGCAATTGCAAGTTGCTCTCGAAAATCTTTATCTCATCCTCAGTGCCCTGGCCAACAGAGGCCTGCAGCTCTGGTGCATTGAGCGGTACCTTATGCCTCTCTATGAGGCTCAGGGCCTGATCGAGATGCCAAACGGCATCGTCGACATTCTCAACACTAACCTACGCACCCTGCAGCAAGTCAGTGGCACTGAGACCCAAACATCAACCATTGTTACCACCGAATTTGCGACCCAGACCCAGGTCACGAATATCGGTATAGAGTGGTCTGGTCTATCAACGTCCGTTGCCTTTGAGACCTCAGACGATGGAGCTATTTGGACAACTGTTGCTACAGAAACAAATCCAAGTACGGGAACTGGGACTTACACCTGGTACGACATTGAAGGGGCGCTAGCCACATTTTATTTTAGGGTCAGGTCGACATCGGGCAACTTGAATGCAGCCAATGTCTTTTTAGGCAACACGCCTACAGAGATCCCGATGGCTCGCCTAAACCGTGATGATTATGTGAACTTGCCAAATAAACAGTTTCAAGGTCGCCCCCTGCAGTTCTGGGTCAATCGTCAGCTGAATAATCCAATCTTGTATCTATGGCCTGTGCCATCTGCCCAGTTTGTGACTGCGCAAGTCGTCGTCTGGATCAAGAGATACATCATGGACGTCGGTAACTTGACGCAAGAGATAGAGGTACCACAGCGCTGGTATGATGCCATGGTCTATCAGCTAGCCGCTAAGCTTGCTGAAGAGATTCCGACTGTTGATCCGCAGATGATCTCAATCTTGGATCAAAAGGCACAACGAGCACTCATCGAAGCAGAGAATGAAGAACGTGACGATAGCCCGATCTATCTCACGCCTAACATTGCGGTGTACACAAGATGAGCATTTGGCTGGACACCCGTGGCAATAGCACGCTGGGCATCGGCGTGTGTGACCGTTGCCGGCGGAAGATGTCGCTTGATGCTTTGTACTCCGACCCTAATTCACCAGGGCTTCGAGTCTGCAAAGAAGATCTTGACAATCTCGATCCATATCGTCTGCCGCCTCGCCAACCCGATCAAATCGTCTTGCCTTTTGTCAGGCCAGATGCTCCGTTGTACAGCGATCCCGATGGACTAGTCACAGAAGATGATAACAACTTCTTGATCAGTTCAAATAACGGCTATCTCTTTCCGGAACCTGAGTAATGACGACAGTACCATCAAATCTGGTCCCGACAAAGATCACAGACCTTCCCGTTGCGCCAAACCCGACGCCGACGGCCACAATGGTTTGCGTCATTGGTGGGGTCACATATCAGGTTCAGTTTATTGACCTCCAGTCGACCATTTCAGTTCCTGCAAGCCGCTTGATCAGCACTGGTGGCGGCCTGCAAGGTGGCGGTAACTTGTCTGCTGACCGTACCTTGAGCATTGCTACGGCAGGCGTAACGACGGACAAGCTTGCACCAACGGGCGTTGCGGCTGGTACGTATGGCTCCGGGACCATGGTTCCTGTGGTGACAGTAAATGCCCAGGGTCAGGTCACAAATGTCACTGAGGCCTCCCTAGTCATCATTGGGTATGTTCCTGATACTAGGCAGATCATTGCAGGCACTGGCTTAACTGGCGGCGGAAATCTTCAAGCTAACAGGACCCTGAGTGTCAATTTTTCTAATGCAACACCTCTTGCAGTAGGGTCTGCCACGTCTGGCGTGGCTTCGGAAGCTGCCCGTGGAGATCACGTTCACCCAGCCGTTGACCTAGCAGATGCAACTGAGGTCACAGGTATCTTGCCGCTGACACAAGGCGGTACGGGTCAACAAGTATTAAATAATGTCCAAGGTGCCGTTTGGTATAACGACGGAACCGGTTTTGCACAAACTACTCAAGGACTTCCAAGTCAAGTTCTTTTGTCTGGGGGATCTTCTGCGCCGACTTGGGGATCTGCTTTAATTGTTGTAGATCAACCGGCCAACTACGTATATGCAGGTCCCACGTCAGGTTCTCCAGCACCGACCACGTTTAGACTATTAGTCAATGCCGACATTCCTGCAACGTTGACTGGCAAGACTCTTTCAGGGGCGTTAAATACCTTTACAGACATTGGTAATGCTTCCCTGACCAACAGTTCTGTCACGTATAACGGGGTCAATGTTGCACTGGGGGGATCTGGAACGATCACCGCTAGTACGACAGCTGCACTGACCGCCGGAACCGGTCTCCAACTGAATTCCGGGTCGACATTTGATGGATCAACAGCCAAGACCATCAGCATTGACAGCACGGTCGCAACGTTGACAGGTATCCAGACGTTGACTGGTAAGACTATCAATGGTCCTGACAACACGCTGACGAACATTGGAAATTCGTCACTGGTCAACTCGTCTACGACGTTTAATGGTGTTTCAGTGGCTCTTGGGGCCTCTGGGACAATCACCGCTAGTACGACTGCCGCCTTAACAATAGGGACCGGTTTACAGGGCACCAGCTTTAACGGCTCGACAGCCGTCACGATTGCAATTGATTCGACCGTCGTGACTTTGAACGGCACCCAGACGCTGACAAATAAGTCGATCTCTGGCGCCACCAACACATTAACCAATATCCCGAATGTTGCGCTTGATAACTCTTCGATAACGATCGGCACGACTGCCGTCTCTCTAGGCGGCTCGACAACGACTTTAGGTGGACTAACTTCGGTAGCCGTTACGCAAGACCCGACTTCGGCCTTGCAGTTAGCCACAAAGCAGTATGTGGACGCCGTAGCTGAAGGTCTGCATGTCCATGCGTCTTGCGCGGCAGCGACCACAGGGACCCTGGCGTCGATTACCGGCGGTACGGTTACCTACAACAACGGCACGGCAGGGGTAGGCGCTACGCTGACTTTGTCGAACCCGCTGACGATTCTTGATGGCTACACCCTGCAGCCGACTAACCGGATTTTGGTCAAGAACGAAGCCACGCAAGCAAACAACGGTATTTACACTTGGGCAACTGGTGGAACGGTACTGACTCGGGCGACGGATTTTGACACCTCGACTGAGATTGCCAGCGGTGACTTTACGTTTGTGTCTAACGGCACTCAGTATGCGAATACGGGCTGGGTGCAGACTAACCCGGTCACGATTGTCGGCACCGATGCTATTGTCTGGCAGCAGTTCTCTGGGGCTGGAACCTATACGGCAGGCACTGGGCTGACCCTCACTGGTAGTCAGTTCAGCATCACCAACACTGGGGTAACTGCGGCGGCTTATGGTTCGTCGTCGGCTGTGGGCACCTTTACAGTCAACGCCCAAGGGCAGCTAACGACTGCCGCGACGGTGTCGATTGCTATTGATGGCAACCAGATCACCTCGGGCGTTGTGGGATCGGCCTATATCAGCGGCTCATATACTGGGATCACCGGGGTTGGTACACTGACAGCAGGTACATGGAACGCTAGCACTATTGCGGCCCTTTATGGTGGTACAGGCCAATCTAGCTACACGATTGGGGATCTTTTAGTAGCTGATACAACTACTAGCCTGACTAAGTTGTCTGATGTGGCAACTGGCAATGCTTTAATCTCCGGTGGTGTTGGAGCGGCTCCAAGTTATGGTAAGATTGGTTTGACGACCCACGTAAGTGGAACATTACCTATTGCTAATGGAGGCACCAATGCTACAGCAACACCAACAGCGGGGGCCGTGGCTTACGGGACAGGTTCCGCTTATGACTTTAGTGCAGCTGGAACATCTGGTTATTTTTTAATCTCAGGGGGTACAGGTTCGCCCACTTGGACTGACACCATCCCTGGAGGAACTTACGCATGACAACCATTCTGACCAAGAAGAAGGACACTACTGGGGCACCGGCTCCTGGTGACCTAACTAATGCAGCTGGCGGTGCAGAATTGGCCGTCAACACATTTGACAAGCGCCTATATACTAAGAACGGTAGTGGTACCGTCGTTGAGATTGGCACCAACCCGACAATCCTAAACATCGACAACATTCAGGTCGATGGCAACACGATCAGCAGCACTAACACCAACGGCAACATTAACATTACGCCAAATGGTACAGGATCCGTCGTTGTTAGCAAACTGCAGGTCACAGGAGGTTTTCAGCTAGACGGCAACGTAACTGTTGGAGACTCGTCGGCAGATACCCTTACGGTCAACAGCACGATCACCAGTAATCTGATCTTCACCGACAACACGTACGACATCGGTGCGTCAGGGGCTACTCGTCCACGTAGCCTTTTCTTAGGCACAAACTTAACTGTGGGGTCATTGACCTCTACCCGCGTACCTTATGCAAGCACGGGTGGTCTGCTGGTTGACTCTGCTAACATGACCTTTAATGGCACAACGCTGACCGTCGCCGACTTTACTGATTCTTCGTTGACTTCAGGTCGCGTTACTTACGCCGGTACGGGGGGCAATTTAGTTGATTCCGCAAACCTAACATGGAACGGCACGACGTTGGGGGTTACTGGGGCGATAACCGTCTCTGCCAACTCCTCGTTTACGTCCACAGGGGCGTTGTTAATCAGCAAGGGTACGACTGCTCAACAGCCGGGAAGTCCTGCCACCGGGATGATTCGTTATAACACCACAACGAGTCAGTTTGAGGGTTATAGCGGTTCTAGTCCTGCTTGGAAGTCGATTGGTGGATCAGCTTTATCTAACGATACGAGTACGGCTACAGCCTTATATCCGGTCTTTGCAGGTGCTACGACGGGTACGGCTGAGAACTTATATACCTCGAACGCTAAGTTGCTCTACAAGCCTTCTACGGGGGAGTTGAGTGCGAGTGTACCGAGAGCGTCTAACGGTATCTTTGTGAACACAGCGAACGTATCGACGAGTTACACGATTGCTAGTGGTGATAACGGGGTATCTGCTGGCACGATCACGGTGGATAACGGCGTGACGGTAACGGTATCGAATGGCTCACGGTGGGTAGTCGTTTAAGGATAGATCATGGCATCAGTTATTAAAGCGGGTAACGCAACAGACGGTGTACAGGTTACATCGGACAACACCGGGATACTGGAACTCAAGACGGGTACTGGGTCGGGTACGACTGCGATGACGGTAGGAACGGGTCAGAACGTCACGTTTGCTCAGGCTGCTAATTTACCGAACACGTTTGGCTTTAAGAACCGCATCATCAATGGTGCGATGGTGATCGATCAGCGTAATGCTGGTGCGAGTGTGACGATTACAAACACAGCAGCCGCAACTTACGTTGTAGATAGATGGTTTGGGTATGGCTCGGAAGCGTCGAAATTTAGTATGCAACAAAACGCTGGTTCTGTCACACCACCAGCGGGCTTTACCAACTATTTAGGAGTTACTTCGTTAAGTGCTTATTCGATTGTGGCTGGCAGCATATATGTTCTTGGGCAGAATATCGAAGGATTTAATGCCGCAGATTTAGCATGGGGAACTGCATCCGCGCAAACAGTCACTCTTTCGTTTTGGGTGCGCTCCAGCTTGACTGGTACGTTTGGTGGTGTGCTTAGAAATAGCGCAGACACGCGATCATACCCGTTTACATACACGATTTCATCAGCAAATACTTGGGAACAAAAGACCATAACGGTTCCCGGTGATACGACTGGCACATGGCTTACAAATAACGGTATTGGTATTCGGGTATCTTGGGGTTTGGGTGTTGGCTCAACATTCAGCGGCACAGCAGGTACTTGGGCAGGGTCAAACTTCCAATCAGCCACAGGCGCAGTCAGCGTAGTCGGAACCAACGGCGCAACCTTCTACATCACCGGCGTACAACTAGAAAAAGGCAGCACAGCGACGAGCTTTGATTACAGACCGTATGGTACGGAGTTGCAGTTATGCCAGAGATACTACTATCGGGTTTCAACTGGAACTACGAGTGGCTTTTTGTCGTCTAGTGGGCAATGGTACAGCTCAACGGCTGGCGGTGTAATTACGACATTCCCAGTCACGATGCGAACAAGACCTACAGCGCTAGAACAATCTGGAACTGCAAACCATTATGCAATGGTTTCTAGTGTTGGTGGAGGTATTGCTTGTTCTGCCGTACCAACTTATGGTGGCGACACACGAGAATATTTAGCGGTAACAAACTTTACTACCGCTTCTGGTGGTGTTGCTGGATATATGACAAATATGTATAGCAACAATGCTTCTGCCTATCTCGGATGGAGTGCTGAACTATGATCTTCAAAATACTGACAACCGATAGAGACGGACAAACAATCTACGCTCGTATTGACGATGACGGACTATGCCGTTTGACTTGTACCGCAGACTATCCAGAGTTTAAGGCTTGGATGGAATCTGGCAACGAACCATTGCCAGCAGATGAAGGAGAATCCAATTGACAGCCTCGATCAAAGCCAATGTTGACGGCAGCGCAGCTATTCAGGTAGGCGGCACAGACGTTATTACGCTGACATCAGGTGGTGCTGCGACGTTTGTGACTAGCCCTACGACGGTACAAGCAGGAACAGCAGCGGCTCCGAGTATTACGACATCAGGTGATACCAACA
>Ga0209972_10000207_pt1 | contig 59774 bp, 77 predicted proteins | sample NOAtaG_7_FD_187302 | JGI IMG/M metagenome (GOLD analysis project Ga0209972, IMG submission 187302) | Freshwater lake microbial communities from Lake Erie, under a cyanobacterial bloom - NOAA_Erie_Diel1S_2200h metaG (SPAdes) (version 2) | ecosystem: Environmental > Aquatic > Freshwater > Lake ... | reverse complement strand
GGTAAGGTTTACGCGGCTGGTCCCAGAAGGATTCGTAATACAAACACCGCCGACATTTTGCGGCGTATCAAAAAGGAGTGCCAAGAATGGACAGTATGTTTCTCAATCTGACGAGAGGCAGCCGACTTTCCGCCTACATGGGGCTGGAGATGAGCCCCGGCTTTGAGTCCAAGTTCGGCCCCAATTACCAATACGTCGAGATACCTTTCTCTCACTTCCTCAAAGATGACGGCACAACTCTCGACGAGGCCAAAGCGAACCAGCACCTTGAAGTCGTTGCCGCTTGCAGCATCCATGTCAGAGGCAACTTCGCGGTCATGGTCCACTATAATCCCGAGTTGCAGGCTGTCGCTTCAGTAGGGAGCAGCCACATCATTTGGCCGGGAGAGATGGGACGTACCGTCCCCAGCTACTCCGCCACCTTTCGGAAGGGTATAAAAGCGTCCGAGGTAACTTGGGCAGTGCGTCTTTCTCTACTAGCTTGATAACCACTAACGTGATATAATAGGAGACGTGATATGGAACAGAGTATTGATTTACTGGGTACGTTGGAAGTATTGAAAAAGCAGGTAGCCGAGGAGAAATCTCGACTCGACTACATCCTCAAAGGAGCGGAACTACTAGCACAAATGCTAGCCGAGGCGGCCAAGAAACATGAAGGAAGAGAAGCAATCGAATATAGTGAGCCTGGACTGGAAACGTCGCCAGGTACAGGAGAGAGATACACGATATAGTAAGTATCGGAGCGGCTCCCTTGAAGAAAGGATGTCCGCTCTTGAAGACGAGCTAGACCGGGTTATCGGTGTCTTGGTAGATACCGCTGACTTAGCCGAACGCAACCGGGACCATCTCTTGACCCTGCTCAAGAAACTCAAAGAACATAAGTACTTATGAACGCATTCATAAGGTAGTAACGGGGCCGCAAGGCCCCTTACTTTTACTTAGTCTTCTTGAATGCTTCCATGAAAGCTTTGGCGGCGGGCTGGTTGGGGGCGGGCTGTCTGGTTTCCCCGTCCCCCCGCTCGTAAGCTTTCTTCTTTTTCTTTTTCTCTTCGGGAGGGACTTCGGCTTCCCCACCAGTGGTGACCTTCCCTTCCTCATCTAGTTTAGCAAACATGCTGTCAAACTCTTCGCCAGAGTCTCCCTTCTCGGAAGGAGGAACTCCTTGAGAGCGGAGTTTCTCCAAGATGTTGAGGGATGCCCTTCTCTTCTGTCCTTCACTGAACATTACTTCTTCTCCTCACCGGGTTGCTGGCTCCAAGCCTCTTTAGCATACTTTAGTAGCTGGTCATCCAAATCAGACTTGGTCTTGACAGCTAGCTTTTCCAAACCGGCAATGATTGCCTTCTTCAGAAACTTCTCAGTCATGAGCGACGTTAGCATCGCCATGAGAGTCTTACCCAACGCGGTCAAAATTGTAAAGAGTACTGTCTTTAATACTGCTGGCATACTATCTCCTATAGGCCATAAAATTGTAAAGAGTCATCTAGTGTCTCGGGTTTGGAACCTTCCCCAAACATAGTCGGAATATCATTCATAATCAATCTTTGTAGAAAAGCCCCCGGAGCAAAGGTAGTAAGAAACCTCATTCCCCCTCGGGCTAGCGCTTCGGTGTCGCCGTCCAGTACAGGGCCGATGACGCCGTTATAAAAGGTATCAACAACGGGCGGAGTAAAGAGATTCTTCTCGGTCTTGCTCGGCATAAATGCCTGTAACGAAGCTACCGGAGTCATAGTTCTGAAGCCGCCAGCTCCGAATATCCTTCTAGCCCGGTCACTTAGTTCTTTGAAATCGGGATTAGCTTGGGCGTCTTCTCCGGTAAGGGACGAGTGGACGAGGGAGTCCACGGCCATCGCTAAGGCAAAGATGGTAGCGTACTTCTCCGCAATCCGGGGCATGGACTTGAAGATACCTTTAGTACGCATATCCGCTAAGATATCGCCTGAGATAGCTAATGGCCACTTAGTAAAGGTCGAGAACATCGGCCCAAGCGTGACGCCTAACTCGGACATACTAGCTCTATTATAGTTGAACTGAGTCGCGGCGTTGAGGTGGGTGGCAATGGCCTTGAGCTGGGCGTCAGGCTTATTCATATTCGAAGCAATCTTTTTCTGGACCGAGATAGGCATCTTTTGCACTGCTCGCAGGGCTTCTTTATTTCCTGCGGCGATATCTCTTACCAGTCGTTCCGAAATGTCAATCGTCATGGCTCGGTTGATGGTATCCATCTTGCCGTACGTGTACATGAACGCATCAGCCAAGGCACGAAGAGCCTTAGCGGGAACCGAGAACATGATACTAGACTGGAGTCCTTCTACCAAACCCTCCCTCGCCTCGCGGACAAAACCCTTCGGTTCCAGGCCGAGTTCGGTCACACGGGAGAGATACTTGGCCCGGCCTTCTTTGGTGGCGAGGTTTATGACTGCAGACAGCATTGACTTGATAGCTGATTCGTATCCGTAGGTCCCGCCCAATTCAGGTGCGGTCTTGAAGAGGACTTGCGTCAATTGCGCCAAGTGGGCTCTGGGGTTGAGACCCAGCACGTTTGGGTAGATGTTGTACTGGATATTGGCAGCTAGCTCGGGCAAGAAGCGGAGGCCGGCAATGACGGCTTCCCTCTGCTCCTCGTCTTGAATATACTTCCGGAGTAGCTTGTCTGCCTTATCAGCGAAAGCAATTCTAGCTTGGTTGCCAATCTTAGCCATCGAGTATTGTCTGATACCCATGTTGTCTTGTATAAACCGGTTAACGAACTTGGCTTCTTGAGTAGCGCCCACTTGTTCTAAGGTTTTGGCCTTCTCAGCCATCCGACTTAGCGGCTCCCTCAAGTACAGACTCCGCCCCGTTCCCTCAACATAGTTCGTCATTAGTTTGAAGATGTTGTTTTCTAAAAGGAAATCAGGTATCGCCCCTTGTCGAGGCATCAAAGTAGACGCCAGCTTATACATCTTGGGGTCTGACGCTCCCTTTTGAGTCGCGTCTTGGAAAGCGAGTGCCAGTTGCTTGCCGCTGGTAATCGGGAGCTCGGTTCCTACTTCAAGTCCTTGCTTTAGTTGGGCAAGTTCGGGTCTGATATTTACTTGCCGCATGAACTCATCGGTACCCATAGTATCCAAATTGGGTATGCGCTCCTTGACTTCCCCGAGCTTCTTGTTCATCCGAATCACGTACTCGACTGGAGTTACCATCATCTGGGGCGCAATGAAGTCTTCCCTAAAGGGGATATTGAGGGGGGAGTAGTTGTCGCCTTTCGCGGTATTAAAGAACTCTCTCTTCCCTTCAAAGAAACTTCGCATCGCATCGGCTAGTTGCTTTTGCTCAGGCGTCAGCTGGTCATATTGTCCAGCTCTCAACTTCGTTAAAATTTCGACTTGAGCGGCTTTCTTGTGCAAGCCATTCTTCTTGGCTACTTTAAAGATGTCTGCAATCTCGTTGCCGGCCTTTTGTTTCAAGCCAGTAAAGAGGTTGAAGTTGGTATTGACATCGTAGAAGTCCTGTAACAAATCAGAACCGTAGCGTTCGTCCATTACCTTGAAACCGAACATCCGGTCAGTGGCGAAATTGACAATCGTCTTGCCTAAGATGTCCGCGTTCGGATTTACTTTTACCCCAGCGTCGGCCAGTACTTGGCGAGCAGTATTGCCTATTGCCCACTCGTCGTACTCTTTCTTGAGGTTGACATCGCCTTGTCTTTTAAGGTAAGCGAATACTTCACTCTCCCCGGCGCGGACTTTACCCGCTTCAGTGGGGACATACTTTAATTGGGGGAATCTGCCTTCCATCTCCTTGACAAACTCGCTTCTCTGTAAGCGGGTCAACTCTTCGGCGATGGCCCTGTCACTAACCGCTTCCTCGAGTTCCTTGAACGTGTTACCGGACTTGATGTATTCGCGGGCGGCGGATTGTTCGGCCTCTGGCAGAGAGGAAAGGTATCTTTCTTGCAGCGTCTCCTTGACCAATTGCCTCGTGTCGGGAGCGGTTTGTTCGTCAATAATAGCTCTGACCGCGTCATCGGTAAGAGGGGCCTCATCGACAATAGCGTCCCTCATCGCGTCATTGCTTTTCTTGACAGGTAGATACGCTTGAGTTGTTTCTTCGACTAAGTCAAGCCCAGTCAACTTCTTGTGCTGGGTGATGCTATCTTCGAGGGCCTGTTTCGTGACATTGTCCACATCAGGCATCTTGCCCCGGCGACTTAATAGCTTACCAGCCACGCCCGCCGCACCTGCCAAGCCTGTACCAAAGATGGCTCCCGCTGCTAGGCCTTCTACTTCTTTGCCCTCTTTGCTACCAGCAAGACCGTATCCGGCTCCGGTAGCGGCCGCTCCGGCCGCAGCTTGCAGCTTCCGGCCCACGGTGTACGCCTTACCGGCCTTGCCAATCGCGGCCCCTGGAACGAGTAAGCCAGCCACTACTTCCCCTAATCCGGCCCGGCCGTCGGCCAGTTCTCCGATGTCGTCAAGGAAGTTCCGAATAGCGGGGTCATCGGTCAACGCTTTCTTGCCAACCCATCCTGCCAAGTTTCCGGTCGCGAGGTTGAGCTTGCCTGCGGCGGCTTGGAGCAGCTCACTTACCGAATCAATCTCGGACATGGGGGGTACCGCTCCCCTAAGCGTGGCCAGCTTTCTGGCTGTATCAAAGTCAAGCTTGTAATGTTGGGCGAAGGCGCGAACCTCGTCGTCGCTAATGCCGCGACTCGTAATCATCCCGCCCCTCTGCTCCATAGCGGTCGGCGACAAACTATTCCCGAGCCCGTACTTCTCTTTCTCGGCTTGGAGTTGCCAATACATCTGCTCCTCCGGCGCTTTGGGCATCGGAGGCAATTCGATTGGGGCCGCCATTGACGGCAACTCCTGGGGCTGGGCAGGAGGCTGCTCCGCCTTCGGCATTGGGGGCAGAGATGCCACGACATCAGGACGAGCCACACCAAGCGGAGAAGTCTTCAACTCGTCCGGCATCGGCGGCAATGTACTAATATCGATAGGCATCTTAGTCTCGGATTGTATAGCCTTGTCCGGCCAGGAAAGCAGCAGCGCGTTCAGGAGGGACGCCTTGCGTTTTGGCGTAGTCTGCCACATCAGCGCTGGTAATTACTTTACCACCCGTAGCGGGTTGTTGTCCAGCCGGGGCTGCTGGTCGGGCAGGCTGCCCTCCCGAAAGGAGTGTATCATATTGATTTTGTTTCTCTTCTCGTATACGGGAGAGGCGCTGCAGTTCCGCAGAGAGCTCCGCAGCCCGGCCCCTGGCCTGCTTCTTGACTTCGTCTTGCTGGTACTTCTCGCCGCTAAAGATGCCGGCCTTACTATACTGGGAGAGGTCGACCCCGGCCCCGATAGAATACGCGGGCAATGCTTCGGAGAACGCCTTACTGTCAGCGGCGGCAGCTACCGCGGTAGCGTTCTGGAGCTTGCGCTCTGTTTCCTTTATCAAGTCTTCAGTCTGGCGGATGCTCTTGTCGAGGAAGGAGAGTTGCTCCTTACCGCCTTCTTTGGCGACTTTCTTTTCTTCTTTACGGGCTGCAGCTTCTAAAGCGGCCTTTTCTTGCTCACGCTTCGCGGTGGCAATCGCGAGATTGGCGGCCAAGTCTCTCTTCTGGTAAGCTTCCTTTTCAGCGGCTTCGATTTGCTTTTCGCCAAGCATCAGATACCGTTCCCATCCGCGCCGCGAAGCTTCCGCTTCCCGTTCGGAGGCAGCTTGCTTGCGTTCCACGCCGCGTTCCATAGCTCTTTCTTGCTCGGTGATGGAACCCAGTTCAGTCTGATACTCGCGGAGGGCTCGGGCTGTCCTCTCCCCATAATCGACTTGCGGTAAGGCTAGCGGCTTGCCGGCTAGTCCCTGCTGCGCGGAGATGAAGTTGGCTATCGCGTTGCTGACGGTTTGCGCTACTTCGGACCACTCGTTTCTAGTAGCTTGCTCCCGGTACGCTTGACGGGCTTCTTCCCGCGCCGCGCGTAGGGCTTTGACTGCGGCGTCGTCAGCTTGAGCAGGGGTGGGCTGAATGGCGTTAATCTTTTGCACGAGACCCAGCAATTCGTCTCTGCCAATGGGCTGGCCTGATGCGAGCTTGTCCGTCACTGCGGTAGCAACGTCTTGTGCGGTTTCAGCTGTTTTCACTTGACCAGCTACTGATTCGGCGATAGTCTTAGGTTGCGGCCTTTGCTTGGCTGCAACCCCCCCAAGAAGAGGAGCAGGCTCAGCTTGCTTCTCTTTCTTACTATCCGCTGCCGGAGTTGGTGCGGGGACTGGCCCTGGTGAAGGGGCGACTGGCTCTGCCGGTCGGGTCAACATGCCCGGCCCGGTGGCGGGTTGCTTGGTTTGGAGAAACGCCGAGGCAGCCTCCTTGGGGTCACTCATAGTGAAGCCCTCGGTCTTGGCCTTGTTCTGGAATTCGGCATTCAGCGCCGAGTAAGTGTTCCATAATGAACGGACCCCGTCCATCCCGCCCCTAGCGTTGGCTTCCTCAAGCTCGGCCGGACTCGGCTCAAACTTGATATCGGAGTAAGACTCTCCGGTTATCTGTGGCTTTAGGGATGGGGCCGGTTCTTTAACAGGCGGCGTAGGGGCCGAGTTGAGGAGGGACGAAGTTGTTAATCTCTCTTCAAGACTGCCCGCTTTGGGTTTCTTTTTATCTATAGCTGCCATGTTATATTTCCTCTTGTCCTGCTTGTTGAGCCCCAGCCATGCCGCCTACTGCGCCGCCGATACTGGCCCCTAACGCGGCCCCTGCCACGGTCCCGGCACCGGGTATAATACTACCGACAACGGCCCCTACTATCGTACCACCAGCTTGCCACATTTGGGCAGTTTTGGCAGCTTTGTTTTTGGCATCGCGCAATCTCTTCTCAGTATCGGCTCTAAGTTGCGCCAATTCCTTGCGCGCCGCTTGGTCTAACTGCTGCTTTCCAATCCGGTAATTGTTCTCTTCAATCTCGGAAAGCTTCTTGTACATCGTCTCTAAAGTAGTAATATTCCGCTTGTGGTAATTCTGGGCTTGATTAGACCAATTGCGGAGTTGTTCGTCACTAGCGGCGGATTGTCTCTTGTAGTCGGCGAGCTGTCTTTCTGTGAAGAAGGTCTGATTCGCGGCATCTTTACGGAACTGTAATTCCTTGTCGAAGAGCTCGGTCTTTGCGGCGGCGTCGAGTTTGGCCAATCTATCAACTTGAGATAGTTCTTGTTGCCGGGCTCCTTCTTGCAAAGCACCTAGCTTTTGTTGGCCCGCGATAGCTGTTTCTTGTTGGCCTAATTTGGCTACTTGGCCAGCTGTTTCCAGCTGCTGGGTGGCTCGGCCCACTTGTTCTTGTCCCGCTTGTTGCGCTAATGCGGCCCCCATCCCAGCCGCCTGCTGCGCAGTTGGGGCCTGTTGCGGGGTCATCCTGGCTACGGTCTGCTGTAACTGTAAGGCGCGAGCGGCTCTTTGCTGGTCCGCTAGTTCTTGATTACGGACCGGCATTTGTCCCGCTAAGGTAGCTAGTCCGGATTGCTTAGCTGTTTGGGCCATTACGCAAATCCTCCATAAGACCGACTAGGACCGGTAGCCGGAAGGTTGCCTTTTGCTGCCTGACTTCCTTGCGCTTCTTGGGCAGCGCGGGCTTGGTCAGCTTGCCAAGCAGTATAACTCATCGGCCGCTCACCTTGGGGTACCGTATCGAGATAAGACTGGTAGCCTTGGCTGAGCCCGCCTGACTTATATTGGCCAGCTGCTTGAATACCGGTGCTGATTAGGCCAGCCCCGCCGCTGATTAAGGCGCGCTGAGAATCGGCTTTGAGGTTGTCTCGGGCCGCGGATATAGCTTCACTGTACCCCATCTTAGCCATGGCCTTGTCAAACTCCCTGTCATTGACATCGAGTAAGGACTGATTCTTGATTCGAAGTTTTTGTATGGCCATATTGTCTTCGAGCACACTCTTCTGGAGTTGCTCAGTAAAGGAGATGTCTTCTTGTAGTCTAGCCCTTTCCCCTTCTCTGCGCAAGTTATCAACATACCTTGCATCTTGGAGGCGGAGATTGGCGGCTACTTGTTCTAGGCCCTGTTGTCGTTCCTTCTCTCCGAGCTCCGCTCTTCCTTGCTCCAGGCCGCGTAACACGCTCTCGGTTTGAATTCTATTCCGGAGGGAGGACTCTTGTTGCTGTCCGGCTAAGGCTTGCTCCCTTTGACGTTGCTCCTCGGATTGAGCTTCGGCAGCTTGGCTGATGCCGGTGGCTTGTAGTTGTGCAGCTTGTCCAACTTGGGACAGTTGTTGTTGAGTTGTGGCGCGGGCTGCCATCTCCGGGGCTGCCAAGCCTCGGGGACCCAACGCACCCGGACCCGCGCCAACGATGCCCTTCTTGGCGGCGAGGAGTTTTTGTACTGACGCGGTCTCGTCACCGGGAGTAGCCTGTCCACCGACCGTGCCCAAGCTTTGCTGTAGTTTGTCAAGTAAGGATGCCATACGTCACTTATATCCCCAAGTATTTCTTTGCTTTTTTGGCTGGCTCTTCCAAGGCACGTCCCGCACGTCCGGCGCCCGGGGCAGCCACGCCAGCGCCGAGGAGGCCGATGTCTAGGCGGCGGTCACTTCTCTTCCGCTCTTCTTCTTTGCGCTTTTGCTCAGCAGCGGCAGCATCGGCAGCTGCTTTATCAGCAGCGGCTTGCGCCCGGATGCGTTCATCTTCAGCAGCGGCCTCAGCTTCGGCACGTTGCTTACGCTTCCTGTCCAAGGCGTCCGACAGTGTCTTGGCAATTTGGCCGGCCGGTCCTTGATACACACCGCCTTGGCGATTGAGTTTACTCAGCACGGACTCCATCTTGGGTATATCCCAAGGCAAGGCATCAGCTTCTTCTTGAGTAAAGAAGCCATCAGCCATGACGTTCTTGATGGTATTGAATGTCTCTTGGTCGCCGTAATCGAGCTTAGTCCCAGCGACGTTGGGGAGCTGGGCGGTGGGAACGGTTCCCTGTTTCGCGATGTCTTTGAGGCTGGGCAATGCAGCCCCGGCAGACAACTCCTTCAAGTTTTTCATATCGGCGGCGTCAATCTTGCCGTCATCATTGAAGTCGACATCGAGGAGGGGGTGTTTCGGTCCCCCCATAGCTTCGACAAGTATGGCGTCCGCGAGTACTTGGTTCGCCTGGTCAACCGAACCCCAGCCCAAGGTATCAAAAATTATCTGGGGCTGCTCATTTGGGATACTAGCGATGCGCTTCCGATTCGAGGATTCCGCGACGTATTTAGACCAAAGGCCGGACGGATTATCGAGGCCGAGGTTGGCTATCTCAGTTGAGTCTAGCTCGGCTACCGCGTCAGCGGGGAGCTGAGTAAGGGCGGATAGTACTGCTTGCTGCTTCTCGGGCGGGGACTGTAAGACAGTCTTCATGGCGGGAGGCAAGTCTTCTATCTTGATTTCGCCAGCTCTGAGGGCGGTCAAGTCAAAGAGGGGTTTCCCGTCAGCGCCCTTCATTTTACTGAAGTAGTCTTTGTACGCCAGCAACGGCTTGACTACGGCGAGGTTCTTCTCTTGAATCGTCTTGAATTCCTTGACTCCGGTCTCGGTGGCGGCGAGTAATGTCTTGAGGCCGGCTTCGCTCTTCGCTATCCAGTTGAAGAGGTCCGGACTGTCGACCTTCAGTTGCTGGGCTAGCTTACCCTTTGGGTCGGATAGTACTTGTTTGACGATGTCCGTCATCTCGTCCGCAGCAAGCAGCTCCTCGATACTATACTGCTGCCCGCCGACAGTAACAGTCGTACCTGCTGCGATATCCTTCCCGATATCGGCTACTTGCAGCTCGGCACCTGCGATGCCGGTTTCTTCCATAGTGGCCAGGACATCCCTCAAGGCGGCCCTTTCGGTAGGGGAGAGGAGACCCGACACCATGCCAGCTTGGACTTGCTGAGTTTCTCCGAAGGTTTCTTGACCGATGGTGGCTAGTCTGTTCTGTAAGTCGCCGAAAGTAAGTTCCGATACTTGCTCGGGCGGGATACCTAGTAAGGAGGAAATTTCGTTGATATCTGTTCCGACCTGCTGTAAATCGCCGATAGTGACCTTGTCGCCGACTGTCTTGGTAACGGCTGTAGCTGCTGCTCCTGCCACCGTTTCGGGTAGTTTGGAGATGAGAGAGGATACCTCTTCAGACTTGAGTGCGGTCTCGCCTGTCAGTCCGAGCTCCGCGTTGAGCTGCATCGTTACCGCGTTTCGGTCAGCACCAGCCGGCATCGTGGCAATGTCGTTAACGAGCTGGCTAATTTTAGTCATTTGGTCCGCACTTTTGCCAGCAAAGCGGCTAGACGCGGTGTCGAGTTTCAAGTTCAGGGCCGCCGGCTCCGGGGCGGGGGCTCCCGCTGTTGGTGCGGCGGTAGGGGCGGCTTGTACTTGTTGGCCGGTAATGTTTCGGAATGTGGTTTCGACCAGCTCGGTTGCTTTATCGCCAAACGTTCCGAGGCCTTGAGATAAGGCTACAGCTTTTCTCTTCTTGGCCTCCTCCTCCGCAGTCGCTACCGAGGGTGCTCTCAATTTCGCGGCCTGCTCTAGGGCAGTCTCCCCTCCGAGCGAGGCTACTTTAGCCTGCTTCTGTGCCGGAGTGCCCATCATCTTGGCTTGGTCGGGTGTAGTACCTGGAATCATACCCGCCCCGACGGCAGTATTAGGAGACGGGAGGCCGGCATTGGACGCCAGTTGATTGACGGTAGGCTGCTTAGCCTCACTGCCAACCTGCTGACTTCGCTTGATTCTTTCTTGAAGTGTCATCGTAGCCAAGCCGGATACCCCCGCTCCCTTTTATTGGGTGTACTTACTGTAACATACGAGGGGTGGCCTGTCAAGTCAGGGGCTTAGTTGCGGGTAGCCGGTACATGTCCGCACTTACCGACGCCGGGCAACTGTACAGGGGGTGCGGTAATATTGCTGCGGCCTGTACTATGCTGCGACTAGTACATGCTGCGGCTAGTACTATGCTGCGACTAGTACATGTAGCTACGTGTACACTGCTGCGACTTGTACTATTGTTACTGCTGTTACTATAGCTGCACGTGTTACATATATACTTGTTAACCAGCAACCGAAGGGAAACATACAAGACATGGTCTTAGTATAACCCGCTTTGCAAATCTGTCAACACCCGGCCGCTTTGGTTAGAGATGTCAGTATCATGTCTGTGATATGACATCCCGCCGTTGGTAGAAAAAGTGTAGCACTTTTCTGACTAGTCAGTCTCGCCGGCTTGCTTGACTCCCGCCCCTGACAGACCCGCGACTGAATACGCAAATCCGGCCAACTCAACATTTTCATCCTTACCATTGTTCACTATCTTGACAGACATGTAGATGCATCTCCGTTTCGGAAAGGAGTGCATAATCGAGACGACATCTTGTCCCGCAACGGTGCCTAGCCCATCCACCAAACTAGGCTTGGCCAAGATTCGGAACGCGGATGACAAATCATATTCTTGATAGAGGTCGGGAGACATGTAGACCGAAGTATTGTTGCTGTTCCCGCCCGAGCGGTAATGGACAGTGACGCTGGCCACTACCTTCCTGATTCCGGTATTCCCGTACGCGGTAGCCCGAGCCTCTAAAATCGATTCTATCGCGATGTCGTCGTCCCTATAGTCCGAGGTATCCCCCACGTTCCTGATTCGCTTTACGGTGCCATTGCACGTGCTGTAGAAGGCATCTTGGAATAGGTTCGCCCACCCGGTTGCTGCGTGGTTGGTATAGCGGCCCCACCCGCCCGGTTCGTCTGCCGTCTCGCCGGTGTGGTTGTAGACGTATACTTCGCTGTTTTGAGCATGGCCGTCTTGGCTCTCGCTAGCCAAGGGTACCGACAACTTATACTGGCGGCCGACCCCGTAATGGTGTCCTTGCACTAGGTCGAGTGCGGACTTGTCAACCGACTGCTGCCACAATCTCTCAATATACCGACCCAGGTACTCAATCCTTTGATTCCGGCGGAGTACGTACACGCCTGAGTCGTTCGCGAAAGCGATACCGTCTTTAGTAGAAGCGATACTGTACGGAGCAGTACAACCTAAACCTTGCGTCTCAAGTCTTTGGACTGGGTTTTGTCCAGCCGCTTTAGCGGAGAGGTCAACCAAGTATATGCTATTCTGTTTGAAGACGACTAGTACCCCGGACTGGAGGGCGGCACCGAAGGCCGATTCACCGAAGAAGGGAATTACACCGGTAATCTCTTGCCCGTCAGCAGAGTTGACATCAATTGCACTATCACTGGAGTCCGTATTCACCGTCCAAGGATTGTCAAATATTTCTGGATAGTTGTCGTAGCTTACTAATAGCCGGCTCGGGTAGCGGGTGGTTACTAAATTGGCTGCTGTTCCCACGTTAGTCAAAGCGCCATTGACGTAGGTTGAAACTCCGATACCAGCCTCAACTCCAGCCCCACTAGACGCGGTGAGTACTGGCGACAAACCCGATAAAATATTACCCACTTTTCCAGCGTAAGAATAAATGCTACCGTTGACTAATATTGTTCCATTTGACTGAAACTGACTAGCGTCGGCCAAAGTCACAGTCGTGCTATTTGTTACGCTGCCGTTGACGGTGGTTGTTGGTCCCTTAATAGTAAGACTTGGTATGGCTACTTCCGCCCTAGGTTGCTTGACGATGAGCTGCCCATCAGTATCTCCTTCAGACCTAGCAATGAGCCACGGGACGAAGGTGGTTTGACCCGCTAGTGTCGTGTCCGTCACTCTCATTGTGGCGTTGATGGCCATCCCCAACCGGCGCAATACTACTTGCCAAGGCAGGGGACCGTTACCATTGAACATCCCCATATTGCCGTCTACTCCGGTCAAGACCGGGACATCTTCGAGGTTGGTGGCAAATAATGCCCTATCCGGGAATTGTTTGGGAATAGTGGACCAGTTGAGGTTCGGACTGTGAATGGTGACGACACCAGCGGTGACGTCGGCCACTTGGTACCAGCCGGCATAATCTAGTTCAGACCCATCCCAAAGTAGGTTTAATGTGGGTGTTCCATCAGTAGCAATGTCAAGTGCGGCACCGCCATAAGTCAATGCAATTTTTAATTCATTACTACCACTATTGACAACAAAATAGCCTCGGTTGGGACTAATGCTTGTCGTTCCGGCGCCATCAACATATGTTGGATAGGTGCCCGTGCCGCTAGTTGAAAAATGAACTAAGGTACCATTTGGTATGTCTGTTGTGACGGTAAATTTATCGTTCGACGCACTAACAGTGACAACTTGAGAGTTACCACCGCTTACCGTACTGTGGTAGAGGTAGACCCAGTCTTTCGCCGCGAGGGTGGCGGGCAGCGCCGTCGTAGCGGAGAATTTGAAGTGACCACTCGTTCCGGGAACGGGGTAAATCGTCTTGGCCGCTGAGCTGGGTACCAGTTCATATGTCACCCGGTCAAGCATATTTGTTTGGGTAAGCAGGGCGCTTTCGCTGCTGTCCCGGCGGTATAGAAACTTCTGTCCCGCAAAGCTGGCGAACGGAGTGAGCCCCGCACCGAGATAAGTGACAGTAAGAGTCGGCCAGTCGGTGACGTTGGCTAGAACTAGCCTGTTCCCGGCGGTGGTAACATACTTCGCGCGAGCTGGTTCGTCCCAGTCTGCGGGAGGCCCTTCAGCTGAGAGCGCCCCAATGAGGAAGTCCTGCTGACTGTCGGTCAGCGTTTGGTTACTGTAAACGTCTTCGACATCAATATAGCCGCTATTATTCTCGTACGTGAGTCCAATAGACTGGATGCGGTAGAAGGTGGGCACTTCGCCTAAGCTACCCCTCGACCACAGGGTACGGTAAACTTCCAGCTCGATATTCTTGTTACGGAAATCGTACCTATCCCAAGGTGGGAGTCCCACCAAGCGGAGGAGTACCTTGAGCTGTTTACCAGATTCGGGGCTGATGGTAGCCACGAAGTCTAAGGCCCCAGTTACGGCGGAAGAAACGGTAACACCATTCTCGTCCTTGACATTCAGTCTAAAATAGTACCGGGCCTGATATACTAGAGTCAATCTCGGAGTAGTTCCGAGCGCGGTAAAATCAAGAGTCTCTTCAAAGGAGAAGAGCTTATCAGTGGAAGAGGTAACTTCGTTGATTGCTTTGATGGTGAGGAGCTGATTGATGCCTTCCCCGTTGGTAAATCTTACTACGTCCCCGGCTTGGAAGTAGGCTGCGGGTCCGGTGGCAAGTCTTAGTTGGGCCCCTTCGAGGGCGGCCACAACTTGTGCTCCGGAGCCGGAAAGTGGGATACCGCCCGTGGCGACATTCTCTACCGCGAGAAAGAGACCCGGCTGCCAGGGTATCAGGCCTGCCCTGTAAAAATGCTGCCCATCATATTTGTATACCTCATCATTTCCATTTGTAAGATACAAGTTATTCTGTACCATGGCAGAGCGGAGGAAGGGCTGATTATCATAGGGATTGGAAGAAAGGTGTTGTACGGTCGTCTTGGGTATGAGGCTGTACGCGGAGTCGCCGCTACTCGGTACTGGGGTCTCGGCGGGTATCCATCTCTGAGACACTCCGATAGGAGTAGGCAATGAGATATTGTCTTCCCATACTAGGGCTTCGTCTACTGTAATAGCGTTATTGGCGATATCGACTGCCAGTACTTGAAGGGGGCGATTCACGCCTGACAAGTATACCGTATCCCCGACGACTATATTGAGGGAGGTGGTGATGTCGGTCGATAAATTTCTCAGCGGGATAGTAGCTGACGTACGGCGGCCCGCGATGCTGACCCCAGGAGAGAGCGTAATCTTTCCGTATACTTGGCTCACGGTAATAGTCGAGCTATCGCTGCTTTGTACTATTAGTTCTGTAGCGGAGGTCCAAGCTGGGGAGAGGAGGACGTCATCAGTGAGGAAGGGACTAGTAGCCGAAAGGCTGACTCTGTCCGTGAATACTCCGCCCAAACCCGAGCAGCCGGTATCGTCGTAGTCGGAGTTCTTAATTCTGGGATTCACGACATCCAGCGTCAGTACGTCCCCAACAAGGGAGCGAGCTACAATCTTGAAGTTGCCGTTGTGCCGGGAATGAGACATTCCTTTAACTGAGATGTAATCTTCTAAATCGGGGGTGACGGAAATGACGTTACTAAGCGTCCCGCCTACTACTACCGCCCCCGGAACGGACAAGGTATACCGGACTGTATTGCCGGTAATGTGCTGCACACCGGTAATGGAAGCCCAATTGGTGCCCCCACCCTGAAACTTAAGCACGGCTCTAGTCAAGTTCGGGACATCGTCTGTGTCCCAAAAGGCAGGTCCAATAACTTGGTTCGAGGCAACAGTTTTACTACTCAGTTTCGGGTAGTAAGTAGGAGTTGCTCCCAGTAAGGCGGACGGGAAGTACGAGTCATTAGGCGATAATGCGGCAAAGAGATTCCCGCCCAAGCCAGCCACCATATGAGTCGTTTCGGGACTTCTATAGGAGTCAACGTGATTTGCCCATCCTCGGCGGAGCTCGTTCTTATATTGGCCGTAAATAGTTTCGTGACTGAGGCCGTATATTGTTAGCTGGGGGTCGGTGTAATATGCGTTGACATTGGGCCCGGTGACGGTTATCTCGTTAGCCCGAACCGCGCCGTAATCGTAGTAAATCCGCAGCGCGCCGGGATTAGCTTCATACGAAGCTTTGGCGAAAGCGAATGTTACTGTTTCATTATCGCTGTTATAAATGACCGAATCAGGAAGTATCTCTTCTCCGGTCGAGTCGTGGTACACGCTAGAGAAGATGTACCGAGACGTGACATTGGACAGAGTGAGGCGGTAATTTTCTTCGCCGCCGGCAGTAAAGAGAGAGGGACTCAAAGTAACGCTTTGCGATACAGGGGCCGAGAAGAGTAGCACCACATAGTTGCCGGGAGTGCCGGGCGTGATGGTAAGTTCATTGGTGTTCTTGTCGAGGAACGCACTACTGGGTATTCTTCGGACCAAGCCCGAGCCGACATTCTCGTACAATTGGTAAATGATATTACCTAAAGAGAGGTTGTGTCCCCCGAGTCCCGTAGCGGGAATGGTGATAGTAGTAGGAGGTCCTGGATTTGGGAGCACGGCTGTGATGACCGCAGTCTCGCCCAAGATAGTCCGGCCATCTTTATAATAAACGTAAACTTCCTCAGGGAAGCCGGTATAATTGAAATAGCTGAGATTGATGTCGTAAGTACTGTTGCTGACTTCTGTCTCATCGACAGTAATAACTTCTTCTTCCGGACCGGGAGAATATAGTACCGTGCCCGTGTAAATATACGGGGAGTCGATATTGTGTTCGGAGACGGGGACAGTAAGGGTACTAGGGCCGGGGGGGGTTGTGACTGCGAACGCCTTCTTGATGCTAGTTTCCCACTGCTCGTAATAGAGCGTGGTGTCATTAGCAATCGAGCTACTATACTTCCCGTATACCAGTAGCGGGGTGATATCAACATCAGACAAATCAATACTTCGGTCCAAGATGAAGCCGGTCTTATTAGTCGGAGCTCCGATTTGGCGGACCGCGGTAACTCTTACCGGCAGGTTTCCGGCATAGTTGGCGAATCCTTTCCTCTTCCTTACTCTGCCTTCCACAATGTCACTATTTACCAAGTCTCGAACGAAGCCGTCCCGAATTTGATTCTCGGCAGAACGGGCGTCAATGCCCCGGCCAAAGGATGGTTCTTCGATATTTTGGTATTGGAGTGCCATTGTTACTTCTTCTTTTTGTCTTTGCTTTTACCAGCAGAGGAAAGCGCCGCTGCTACTGCTTGCTTTTGCGGGTAGCCTTCTTCCATCATCTTTCTGATGTTGCTACTGACTACCTTATCAGATTTACCCTTCTTTAGCGGCATATATTTTCTCCTTTAGTTACCAAGCCTTACAACTCCAATATCCCGCTGACATCTTGTCTTTCTTTTCGTCACAGTTGTGCCGGGCTCGGAAAGATTTCCGGCGGGCCGGTTCGTCCTTCCTGATTTCCATGTTAGCATCTCCGAAGCGGATGAGCTTTTCTTCTCCGTCCTCGCAAGCCTTGACGACGCTTTTCTTGCCGCCCTTCACATCCCGTTTGGGCCGGTTGCAAGGCATCTTATCTTTGAGGTCCTTTACCGAAGCCATAGTTACCCTTTCGTGAGTAGGGGCCAGCTGCGGAGGGGTAAGCCAAAGGCGGGGCTGCGTTTCGCGACCCGAATCGTGGTCTCTCTACCTGCCCAAGTGCGTTGGACTTGTTGCTCGAACTTGGCTAGGACCTGTTCTTCTTCAATTGAATTGACTCCGAGTTGGCGAGACAACTCTGCTACGGCGTACTGTATCAGGAAGTTGCTGGTCGGGCTGGCCAAGTACGGGACGCAAGTGCCGGAGGCTACGCAAACGTAATCATCTTTTTCGATATCGAGATTGGCAAAAGAGAAGAGTATCTCCTTGCCATATATCTCGGTCCGCCCTTGCGAGGAGGTAGACCGGATAGTGATACGGCCATCATCGAGACCGGCGATTTGGAAGGTGCCCTTTATCTCACCCGTCCTGGAGTTCACGATATTGATGAAACTATTTAATTGGTCAATCTCGCTCGTTAGGTCGGCCCCGATACTGTCGACTACAACGTACTGGTTATTGCCACCAACTAAAGTAATCCTGCCTTGGGGTAGGACTAGCTGCTCCGGGTACTTGATGTACCACAGCCGAGCATCATAGCTTCCACTCGGGGGTGGGATGAGCCTAATCTTCCTCCCGACTACCGCGTAATAATACGGGGTCGGAGTAGTGGCTTCGGTCTCGTACGCTGTCACATCGCGGTACGAGATTCTTTGAATCTCCTGATACGAGTTTGCTGTGACTTTTGTCTCCAGCTTCAGAATGCGGTCCTCGTAAACATCCTCGGGTAGGGCGTACTCTTGCTTTGAATCGAGGTCTAAAGCGGTGTAAGCCAAGAAGGGGTCCGGATAGTGTTTCGCGTAAATGTCGACCGCGTACTCGAGGGCGCGGTTGAGGGCGGGCAAAATGTCCCGTTCGGTGTCGATAGAGTCCCGATTGAGTTCGTCAATACGAGCCCGCACCGATTCGGCTAATTGTTCTACGGTATATAGCGGCCGGGCCATGGACTACCCCTATTCACAAGTCGTTACTACCGAACTTCGTTCGGGGGCTTAAGAGTACATCTCTTCGTCTTCGAGGTCGATTTCTTCTTCGCCCTCCATACCTTCACCCTCAAGGTCGCCCATTAGGCCGCGCTTCTTCATCTCGGCCATCAGCTCTTCGTCGCTAGCTCCGGCCAGCGGACTTTCCTTGCTGGGCATTTCGCCTTTGTCGGATGGCTCTTCCCCTGCCATCATCTCGCCCTCGGCGGGCATGTCCATCTCGAGTTCGGACATGTCCATTTCTTCCCGCTTGGGCATCGAGAGTTTCTTTAATTTACCGGGCATGGTATGCTCCTACTTGTTGAAATATAAGCTGGCGAGGAATCCCCCGGCAGCTAGGATGATTGTTACGGTTAGTCTGGCGTGACCCCGTAGCCATTCTATAGAAGCCTCGGCTGTGGACAGGCGCTGAAGATGGTCATCTAGCTTGTCTTCAACACGAGATAACCTTGCGTCAACTCTGTCGAATCTGTCGTCTAGATGTTGCTTGAGCTCGTTGTCTGACACAGCACGGGGCCTCCGGCATTAGGGGTAATAGTAACGTAGCAGAGTAGTTACTAATTGTCAAGCCCCCACCTATCGGTGGGTTGTACTGGACTTGATGGGGGCACCGGGTCACTTTCCCAGCATCCCGTCTAATGTGACCCGGGCTGCGAGGAGCCAATGCACGGTGTGGTAGATGTCGTCGCCGCGAACGTATGTCGGCGACTTGTAATCGCCAGTCAGTAGCAGGGCTGCTGCTAAGTAGTTACCTGCTACTGCCTGAGCTAAGGCGTCAGAGGGATTGGCTTTGGCGAAGAGAGTCTCCGCTACTTCCATCCCGTACTGGGGTCCACCAGCCTTTTTCTCGATGATGCGGGAGAGGAGGAGGAGATGCCCCTCATAGTCTCCGTCTACCGGACCGTAGACTACCGGCATGAGACGGACGGAGTAGTCACGCTGCCCATCGGTCAACTTATATAGGATGCGGGCCATAAGGGTGACGCCGTTCGGCCTCAGCAGAACTCTGCTGAGGTACCACTCCGGGGTGCCCATAATCCAGTCATGCGCCTCTCCATATTTGTAGAGTCGCAGGACGCTTTCGGCGTCCTTAGCCTCTTGGAGGCCCAGGAGGATGCCCGTTATCATGTCGTTGCTAGTAGTCGTGGCACTCTCGTCCGGAGTGACGCAGTCCCGCAACGGTTTCCTGGTAGGGCGGCCGTCGGGGCGGAGCGCGGCAGCGACGTCCACCCACTCCGCACCAGCTGCTCGCGCGATACCAGACCAAAGAGCCCCGTCGCACTCATTATCGGCGGGCCAGCCCGCTATATGACCGGCTGTCTCCGTACGAAGCTGAGCGAGTTTACTCGCGTACATTTGTTCCAGCTCGGTGATGAGGATTGGTCCGGCCGGAATCTCCCGGCCACAGGCTGCCGTACTCAGGAGACCCAGTAACAGGGCGAAGACTCGGACGGGGGTCCGAATGAATGACATTACCCAAAATAAAAGAAAAATGGAAAATTTCATGCAAGGTGCCTCCTTCACTAGAGTAGCAGGAGGTTGGCAATAAGACAAGCCCGTACTACCAGGCCTGCCTGGGAAGACCGTACTACCGAGCGCAGCGAGGGGGAACCCCCCCTCCTTGTGGCGAGGCGACTTGTCCTAAGTGGGTATGTTGGGGAACGACTTCGTGCAAGTGGGACCAATAGCATTGCAGCTGGTGGAAATACTACACGCGGGGTCGGTACTTTGTCTATCCCCAGTGCAGGAGTGTGGCTAATTAGCGGCAGTTGTTACGCTGTGTGGTCTGGGGCAACTGGTGGCGATTCTCGTATTTTAAGTTCGACCGGAGCAACTGTCTCGACATTTTCTGAAATTGGCGGTTCTGTTGGGGGTGTAAACGACATTACTGCAGCGGTGGGAAGCGTAGCCAACTCATCTACCGCTACCTTTCCTCCAATGGTTGCAGTATTTGCAGCGGCGGGTACGGTATATCTGAATGCGTACACTGTAAATAATGTGAGCGCATCTTCTACTGTCTGGGCAGTTACAGCGGTAAGAATCGCCTAATCTTTAAACATTATTAGCGTATGAAACAAAGAAGGGGGGCCGGCAGTGATGCGGACCCCCCGAACTTCGTTCGGTTGTAACTACGGATACTATGCTATCCGAACTGCGTAAATTGTTGTTGCGTTTAAATCCAACACCAAAGTATTTAGCGTTGTATACCTACAATTTGCTGACATATAAACAATATTGTTTGTGATTCCGTTTGTATTTACTATCAAAGGTGGAACTGATAATTGTATTCCACTGTTAGTCACGGCCTGTCCTGTTAAATTTAAAGATAAACCGGCAGCACCACCAACCGCATTACCATTGACGGATTGAGTTAAGGCAAAGGTAACTTGACTGAAACCAGTTGGGCTATTTGTTCCGTCCCAGTAAACAGCTCCCATACCCCAAACCATCCACACTCCGGCAGTCAAAGTAATAGATTCGTATGTTTTCCATACTCCAGTTGCTCCAGGTGCTGCAACTCCTGTGCCTGAAGATGGGTTTGCAACTTCCCCAACATACCCACTTGCTATCGCGTTCCCGGTGGTGTTCCCCGGCAATCCACTTGCACTGACAAGACCGGAGGATACGCCGGGGCTGACGATACCAAAACCGACTGCCGCGCCGGCGGAGGATTTCCGGACGCGCCAACGCCAGGTGTTGAGTGTAGACCAAGTATCGGCAGCTGCAGCATCGTAAGTAGCGGCAAATTGTACATCAACATCAGTGCTGTTTATGGTGACCCAGTTTAATCCGTAAGCTGCTGTACCTGCACTATTTACGCCGCGGCTTCCAATTCTTGCAACTGCATTAACCCATCTTGCTCCATTTGTTCCTTCATCAACTTCTACAATAACTTGGTCGCCTGGCTGTATGGGAGTTTGAAACCTCACTCTTTTGGCAATTAAGTTTAATCCAGTAGGAGCAAAGTTTTGAATCAACGTACCACTTGGGCCGTAGGCAAAAGTTGTTGGGTCGCTGGTGGTAGTTGCGCTACTGTTTGAAGCGTACTCAACATCATTCTGAGCTACCGTCAGCGTTCCGCTGCCGGCCCATTCGGCGATGGGAGCCTGAAATTCAAACCAAATAACTTCCCCCGTGGAAGCTACTTGGCTGCCGTTTAAGTTAACTGATGGTGGGGTTGTAGTAGCGTACTCGTGTGTGTTAAAGCGAACTAACGTGGTATTTACTGTCCGGTCGGTAGAAAGTGCGCCGGTTTTTGGTGTGCTGGTTGTTGAGCTATTTAACCACCACTTACCCACAATCAGGTTTTGAGTAATTATGGCGGTGTTAATATTTAGTCCAGACGGCAGTGCAATCGACGCCAATGAGGCAGCTGTTGTGCCGCATGTAAATCGGCCCTGAATAACAATCGTTTCTCCAACACGTTTATAATAGACAGTCGCAGAGCCGATTGTACCAAAACCAGTTGTAGTCGGAGTATATACAGTTTCTGCTCCGACAACCGCACCTTGAGGTTGGATTCCGGGTCCGACCACCACATTAGTTACCCACAAGCTGTTGGTGTTGGTTCTCGTCCTCTGGACGAAGTTGACGCGGTACGTGGTGCCAGCATCGGTGTCGAAGTACGCAGTAAACTTGCCCCCGCTAACCCCTGCCGGGAGTACGGTATCTGGAGTAGCGCCTGTATCGGTAGAGAGTCTGACTCTGGTCGCGCCGTTGTAAACAGCCACGCCCCATGTGCCATCAGCAGATGCTGGAGTCGTGTAATAAAATTCAAACTTCAACTTCCGATTCCGAAGCGCGGGCGGCATCGTGAATTCGTAGTAATCACCGCTAGCGTTCGTTTGTGACCCGATGGCAATCGCTGCCGAAGACGACATCGTAAACGCAGTTGGCACCGCTGGTGAGAGGGGAATTGTTGCCCCAGTAACGGTATTGATGGTGTGAGAGGTGCCATTGACCCAGCCAGAAGTACCGTCCGCACCACTGCTGTTCAACACGGCGTTGATTTCCCCAGCTCCGCCAGAAGCAGAAGCCCAACTAACATTCGTACCATCTGTTTTGAGGTACTTGTTGAAATTGGCAGCCTGAGGCGGCAAGAGGGCGTTGATGGCGCCACTAGCTGAGGTTTGGCCGGTACCGCCTTGTCCGATGGACAGGGCTGTTGTCAAGCCGGACAAGGAAGTGATATCACTATTGGCCCCGCTCGACGCTTTGCCACCGAGCTGGGTTTGGATGCTGGACGTTACGCCGTTGAGGTAGCCAAACTCGGTGTTATCGACCGAACCTGCTCCGATTTTACTGGCGTCGATAGCGGCAGTTGGAGAGATATTCGCGTTCGCGATAAGAGCAGAGGTCACTGCACCAGCCGCGTCTCGGAGGATGGCTTTGTTCGCGTCAGCCAATACCGTCTTAAGGGATGATAGTCCCAAGTCTTGAACGGTGTTATTGTCTCCGTCGATAGTTTTGTTGGTCAAAGTTGCAGAGCCGGCTTCAGTTACTACCACACCGGAAGAGGGAAAGGTAGCAGTCGAGTTGACACCGGTACCGCCCTGTCCGGTAGACAAGGCAGTTGTAAGTCCGGACAAGGAAGTGATGTCGCTGTTCGCACCACTTGCAGCTTTGCCCCCGAGCTGAGTCTGTATACTAGACGTGACGCCGTTAAGGTAACCAAATTCAGTATTGTCAACGGAACCAGCGCCAATTTTGGACGCGTCGATACCGGCCCCGGCCTTGATATTGCCGTCATCAATATTGCTTACAGTATTGAGGTCAGCATCGATGGTCTTGTTGGTAAGAGATTGACTTCCAGCTTCCGAAACTAGAACATCGCTTCCAGTCAATACTGGGGGCAACTTGAGATTGACCGCCCCAGAATAGGTGCCAGCATTCGGCTCTAGGGTAATTTCTCTTGTGTCTTTGCGGAATACCGCCGCTACTAACTCACGTAGACTTCCGAACAACTTCATAATTTTACTGACCTTTCTGTGGGGCTGCTACCCCGGTTATGCTAACCCCCCGTCATGGGGGGCTCGTTCCCTATCGGCAAAATGCCGGTAGAGCTTTAGCTCTTTATGCTTTGACGACGACTACTCGGTAATTGGGCGACGTTCCGGCAGGAACGGAGAGTTCGACCGAATTGCTGTTCCTCGTCACACTGTCCGTATAGACCGGCTCGCCAGAGCCGAGGTCCCACATTGATACGACTACGTCGGTCGTGGCAAAGTTATGAGTAACGGTGAGAGAAGACCCGCTCGTCCAATCAGACTTCGCGACTTCCATGCCGGAGCCGCCGGCGGCGGTTTCCCACGACAGGGCACCATCGACGAGCTTTAAGTACTTCCCGTCATTACTACTGTAGCTGGGTAGTAGGTTACCTGAAAGGGAACCGGTCAGCGCGGAAACGTTGACTTTACCAGCAGTGGAAATGGTAGCCAGTTTCGAGTCGGGAATCGCAGCGTCCGACGCGATATCACTACCTTTGATAGAGTTGCTGAGCAGTAGTGACGAGTAGCCAATATTGCTTAAGAGGTTACTGCTGCCCGAGATTGACTTGTTAGTAACGGTATTGAGGCTGTCTTCGGTGAGGAGGCTTCCGGCTCCCCCTGCTACTTCGAAACTGCTAGCGAAGAATTTGACCACTGAGGGCTGAGCCGATGAGCCGATATGAACCTCACCACCGGTGCCGGCTCCCCCGACTTCGGATGCTTCGGGCCGAAGGGAGAGGTTCCCCCTCGACCGGACTTCCAAGTTGTCATTCTCATCGACCGCGAAAGAGAAGCCCAGCTGGTCGAGCCTCTGGAGGTTTTGGCTGGCCGGTAAACTGAGGTCAGTTCGCACTCTCAAGCGAAGATAGCGGGTAAGCGTCGATAATGACATAGTGTTTCCTTACCTAACGAAGATGTGGAGGTTACCGGGTATTATACCACAGTACCCCGGTAGTAGTCAAACGCCACCTACGGCGGGATTACTTCCGAACCACAACTCGCCACCCGCTTCCGGTGGGGGCTACACTAGCGGTAAGGGTTACTTTAGTTGTTGTGTCAAGGGGAGTTGGGGAGCTACTATCCCCACGATTGATTTCATCAACTAAAATTTCCTTTTTGGTGTCCATATCGTAAACATTGACAGTAACGTCTTCGCTTCCTAGCCCGTGGGTTAAGGTAATGGCGGTGCCGGTAGTCCAGTCAGCGGCGTATGAGCCGCCGCTGTACGACCCGACATATGATTTCATCGCGGCTACGCTGGCGGCTTGGTCCGTCTCATTTCCGGCGGTAGAGTCAATTACTGGAGAATACCACGTCTTGTCTCCTCTCCAGTATTGGCTAGTAGTGCCGGCGGTGATGGTGGGCTCTTTGCTGCCGAGCTGCGTCTGAATCGAGGATGTTACTCCTGATAAGTAGCCGAGCTCGGTAGATGTGACAGTAGATACTTCAACTTTACCCGACGCACCGGACTGCAGTGCCCGACTAACGGTCAAGTCAGTAGCAGTAATGGTGCTAGCGGCCCCGGTAATGGTAGCTTGCTTCCCGGCCAAGTCACTAGTAAGGTTACTAATCTTGCCTTGTCCCAAGCTCGGGATATCGGCCTCAACTAAGAAGCGGAAGGTTGGCTCCCCGCTAGTCCCGTTCGGGGCAGAGTAAATAGTATTAGCTGCTTGGGCTGCTTTAGTGATAGTAAAGGTGCCTGCGCTGTCAATAGACGGAGGAGACGCGATGTCATTACTAGTAACTATCCACTCGGCGGGAACCGCCATCCCGACACTGGTGACGGTTCCTTGTCCCGCACCAGCGACCCACTCGATACCGGTTCCGGTCGGATTAACACGCAAGGTGGCCGATTCATTCCCGGCCAGGAGCGGGAGTACGTTTAGTAGTGCAGTTGTTCTGTCCGAACCATCAGTTCCGGTGCCGCCATTAGCAGGGGGTAGGATGCCAGTCACATCGGCAGTGAGGCTGACTGTGTTTTGTGTGGCGAGGGTACCGAGTCCGTTACCAGTTACCGCTGTCAGGGGGCCCGAGAGCTTACTTGTGGCGATGGCGGCGGAGGAGGAAACATCCGCATTGACAATACTATTTGTGAGAATGAGGGACGAATATCCGATATTGGACAGGGTATTACTTGCCCCAGAAAGGGTCTTGTTGGTCAAGGTCTGAGTTGCGTCGGAGGTGACTACCACCCCGTCCTCAGGGAATGTAATGCTGCGGTTCCCGGTCCCGACCCCAATCGTTAGAGACTGGGGAGTCGTCAAGTTGGCGGCGTTCAAGAAGGAAACGGTCAAGTAATTGTTGGCGGAAGTAGCCGCGTTTTTGAGACCGAGACCACAGTTGAGTCGAAAGGCGGCGCCTTCAATAACGACTGTAGCAAGATTGCTACTATCGCCTAAAGTGATGGTGCCACCCGAACCTGGGCCCCCGATAGAGGAGTCATTGGCTACTAGCTGGATGTCTCCCCTGGAGAGGATACTAAGCTTGTCACCTAGCCCGGTAACAAAAGTCGACCCAATACTAGCACCAAGGGAGTCAATACGCTGGAGGTTATATTTCGCATCGGCGGACAAATCGTCAGCGATTTTGAGCTTCAAATATCTTGAGATGGTATCTGCCATGCAAGCCTCCGGTCTAGTTGACATTAGCACATGACTAGGGGGATGTCAAGTAAGGGAAAGCCCGACTCCCCCCCTTCGGGGGAGCGGGCGACACCCCAGCATCGAACTCGGCTGGGGAGGAATGGACCAGGTAGCCTCCTGGCAGCTCACCACTATCACATCGCCGCGAAGGCTCTCGCAGGTGACGCGAGCATGCACGGACTAAAGTCCTCGGCTAGTACAGATACATTAAGCCTTAACTAAAAACTGCACGTAAAACGTCACTTTACCAGCTGTTGCTGGGTTGGTTGCGATGGCAATCTTTAGTTCACTAGCAGATGTTACTTTGATGCCGGCAGCGGAGCCAGCCAAATCGCGGGACTGAATCCCGGCATCGGAAGTGAAGTTGATTGCTCCGGTCAGCGCAGTTGACCCGGCGGAAAGAGTAATCGAAGTAGCGCCAGTAACGGCGGTTTCTTCATCACTGAGAACGGCAACAACAATGGCACCGGCTGGTAGCTTGACGCCGAACGTCACGTCACCAACAGCACCGCCATCAGCGGAAAAGTCCCAAGTAACAGCAGCTACTTGCTTTGCGAATTCCAAGACGGCTGCTTCCCGCTTGTTTACTTTACCATAAACTAGAGGACCGGCTTCAGTTCTTGTAGGAGATTTCATAATATTGACCTTTCAAAAAGGGACAAAGAGGCGGCGGAATGCCGCCCCTTCCCTAAGCTGTTAAGTGTTGACGAAGTTGGTGATGACGCCCACCGCTTTCGGATGCTTACAGATGAGGACACCCGTTGCGAGGAGGTAAGACACCATGGCGTTCGTGTAGCCCGACCCACCCACTTTCAAGTGGAAGTCAGACATGTCTTGGCCTTTGACCGTTTCGAAGTCGGAGCCGTGATACTCCAGAACTTTCTCGCCAGCCTTAGTTTCGGGCATGACATAAATCCGGTTTTGGGGCACGAACTCACTCGTGACACACTCGAGGACGTCATTACCGTGAACGTAAGCGAAGTACTTCACACCGCGCTTATTGTCTTCAATAGTTTGGAAACGGCGGTCAGTCTCACGACTTTCGATGAGAGAGGCGTGCGACTCTGGAGCCATGTTGAGGGCTTTCCAACGGTACCGGTCTTGACCAACAGACAGCTTCACTTGGTCCATCAGTTTTTGAATGTGCTTCACGTCAAGTGGGTTGCCACCAGCATCGAACCTAGAGCCGCCAGTAGCGCCGCTCATGGTGATGTTGTGGACGATACGGCCGTCGTTAGCGGTCAACGACTCAAGACCGGCAATAACTTCCGTTGCCAAGCTGTAGTCAGAGATAGAGGTCAAGTTCGGGATGGTCGGCTGGCCGTAGCGGTAGAACACTTCGCCTGCGGATGGGGCCCAGCTGTTGACAGTAAGGGCAGCACCTGCACTGTCTTGAGCTTCGAGGGTAACGGTGCCAGCGGAGCGGTCTTTGTCAAGAACGGACCACTGAGCAAAGGTTCCCGAAGCAAGGACAGGAGCGGTGCCGGCGGTACCAGCAGCAGCTTTGTGGACGAGAAGGTCATAGTACTCGAAGAAGCCCACATGCCCCCGGCCAGAGGCCGACAGCGTCACAACAGCTTTGCCGCCCGAAATGGAGACAGAAGAAATCGTGCCGACAACCCCGGTTCCGTCGCCGTAAAGGTCAGCTGCTAGACGACGCTTAGCGGCCGACATCTTGCTGTCGATTTCGATAGCGAGTGGCTCCGCATACTTTTCGGGAGACTTGCGGGCCCGGTCAAACAAGTTGTACTCGAGTTCGATAGTCGCTTGAAGTTCTTTCATCTTCGCCGTGTTCTCGGCAATTTTGACTTGCTGAGAGTTGGGGAAGAGCCGGCCAGCCCCGGCACCCGGATTGGCGTACTGGATAGCGGCGGCTCCCAGACTTGTCTGGAACATAAAGCGGAGTTCCCGGGGAAGAGAGCCTGCCACTTTAGCGCGTTTGATGTGTTCAAAGTCGCGGAAGTCAACGGAAATCTGATTCCGGATACCATCGCTAAACGCGATTTGAAGGATGTTACCTAGATTTAATTGATTGATGTTATCATAAGCCATGATAGTTTACCTGTTCTTTCTGTTTGTTACTTGTTGAAAACTTTGCCGTATTTGCCCCATCCTTTGAAGAGGCCGGCGATATTACCACTTTTGATTAGTTCTTCGGCTTCCTTGGCTGCGGAGGAAGAGCGGTACCCATTCGAGACTGCAGCTTGTACATTCTCGGTAGCTTCCCTTTTCTTTTGCTCCACGACTTTAGCAGCCTTTTTCTCGGCTTGGAGATTGATACGTTTACGCAAGGCAGTAGAAACGGATTTGAATTCCCTGTCTACTAAGTCTTGTGTAATGGGGAGTCCCTTCTCCTCGTACGGCTCCAAGCGTTTTAAGGCGGCGTTCCAAAGCATTTCGTCAAACATTTGTTCCGTGTCTGAGTCGCCGAGTTTATCAGCGAAGCGGTAACGGTCAAATACTGGATGAACGGTACTTTCGAGGGAGCGAAGTTCAGCAGTTTCCTTTTCTGCTTGGACGCTCTTCTTAAAGTCCTCATTCTCCTTGCGAATCTTTTCGATTTCGCGTTGACGCCTTGCTTCCAATTCCCTAGCTTCAAAGAGTTCTCTTTCAGCCGGAGATGCCTTTTTGAGCATCTCGTGTCTGTCGAGGCGGGATTTCTCCCACTCTTGGAACGCGCCTTGTCTGCCTTCCAGTAAGTCTACTAAGCCTTCAATACCAGATGACTGATAAGCCTGTTCGAGAACATCCCAATTGCCTTGTAGAGTCGAGTATTTCGATTCTACTTCCTTGGCTTTGTTGAGGGCTTGGTCTCGTTCGGCTTGCCATTTTCTGGCACCGTGGGCGAGTTGGACGTACTTTTTAATCTGGTCCTTATTATTAAAGTCTACTTCGATTCGACGCTTTCCCTTGTCATCTGTGACGACGATTGATTCTTTCCCGCTCGGTGCAGGGGACTTTGCAGTGGGGTCTGCGGCCCCGGTCTCCTGGTCGGCGGAGGTATCACCCTCGCTCTCATCTGTTAGTGAAAAGGACGTTTCTTCTGACTGACTACTTGTCACCGAGTACTCGTCATTGTCAGGGTCAACGGCTTTGACCTCCGGAAAAGACGACACTGCAGGTGACGATGTTGGTTCGCTGCTGCTACCACCCCGTAAAGACTGCGCAATGTTAACGATGGACTGTGCTGTAACTGACATGCTTCTAACTCCTACCTGTCCCATGGGGATAAGGCTGTTTGTGATACTTGTCAGTATACTTTGTCCGGGGACGGGATGTCAATAGCTTACAAAAAATCATTATGGAACTTCATGGTATGAAAACCCGATTCCCTGATTTGGGTGCCCGAATTTGTAAGTGAATCCAACGCTTTGCTGGAGGTTCGTGGGTGTAGATGGGGCTTTCCATATACAGGCCGGCTTCTTCTAATAGCTTGAGGTTGGCTAAGCACCACTTCCCAAACGCGCCGTCTGGGTCATGGAAGTCAACAGCTTCGCACGTCATGTGAGCTGATTTCTTCGCTCCCCGAGCAGATTTGTTGAAGTGGCCTGGTCGGTAACCGCTTGTAACCACTAACGGCTTCCCCCATTCTTTTCTTATTTTATTGACCGCGTCGAGCAGTCGAGTCAGGTTTTGTTCTAGTTCGGAATCGAGCGGGTAATCTCTATCCCGCCCTTTAAGGATTTCGTCTCTTGTTATCATCTTACGCGTTCTCCATCGGCAGCGCTAACGGGGGTTGCCCGGGTGCTGGCCCTTCGGGCATTGTGGGCTGCGGAGTGGGACCTGGAGTCGCGCCTGGAGGGGTGCCCTGTAACGAGGCCTTTTCTTGCGCTGCTAGCTGAACTCGGTCTCGGATGTGCTGTTTGCACAGCTCCTTTAGCTGGGGTTCGAGGTAATGAAACTCAGCGGTCATAAAGTACTCGAGTGACCAAGCAATCATATTCTCGTGGTCGAGTAAGTCTTCGGGCGGGATATACCGACCGGTTGCTATCATCTCGTCAAAGACTTCTCGCTGCCGGTTCTCGGCCAAGGTCAAGCGGTCGTACATACCCTCAAGTTCATTGAGCTTCATCAGCTTCAGCGAGGTTCTGGTAGGGACTCCCGCCTTCTCAAACAGAGGTTGGAGCATCAGGATTTCTTCTCTTCTGCTCATCGGGTCCAGCGATAGCGAAACCCCGTACTCGCCTATAATGTCGTACCCGCCGTCAATGTCACTTCCTTTAAGGTCGATACTCTCTAGAGCATTCTCCTTGCCTAGTACTTGAATGGTGCGACTGACCGGCCAATGCTTGACTACCAGTTTCAGGAGGGATTTGTATACCGACTCGACCGCAAGAACGTACTTGTTAAAGAGACGGCGCCTAATCATGTTACCTTGATTGGTGGCGTAGTTCATACTCGTGCCTGAGGTCTCCCTCTTTTGTACCCCAAACATGGCGTCGTTGACACCGAAGCCGTCATTAATCCCTTGTATCAGGTTTAGCCTAGTGGACACCATCTCCGGCATTAACTGCGGCACTTCCATAAAGTAAGGCGGCTGGTTACCGGCAATCTTGACCACGTCCCACGGGCTATTGCTCACATTCTCGGCTACTTCAGCCGTGTCCGGGACAATCATTCTAGCTACCCCGTGGGCTTGAATGTTGTCCAATACTGCGGTATCGATGCGGAGCAAGTTGTCTTGTAGTTGGGACACATATTCGACATTGCTTCTACCCCAAACCGCGTTCGGGACATCAATATCGGTCAAGATGTGGTAAGGTAGACTAGCCTGTTCAGGCAATTTGGACAGCTGTTCTTCGATGATATCGTCGGGGAGGTTCTTTTCCAAGACGCGCCTCGCCGCTCCGGCCCGCTTGAATCTGTAAGGGGATGGCTTGCAGGGCTCGATGACACTGCCCGAGACGGTGGTGAGGCAATACCTGCCCATGTAACCATTTGTAGGAAGGCCAGTTTCCCAATACTCTAACAACTCCACTGAGTTGAATTTGTCATCCGCTAGAGCTGAGAGACGGGAAGGGGTCTTTTCCGCTGAACCGTCCCGAGTTACTTTAGCCGCTTCCAGGAATTCCTTCTTATCTGGCCACCTAGCGCAAGCCTCATCAAAGTCCATGTAAGTGCGCTCGATAACGTACTTTACCTCAGACCAAGACCTGGCATCGGGGTCGATAAAGATATTCCAAATGAAGGGGACCGTAATCGAGATGTCTCCTTCGAGGGTAACCTCTCCGGACGATTCGTTAAATTCGACGATGTCGCCTTTAGTGCTGTCCCAAACGGTTTTCATCACACCCGAGCCGTAGACCAGGGTGTTCAAGGTAAGCTGGTCAAACTTCTCTTGCATTTGGTATTGGCGAATTGCGTGCCGGACAACTCGGTCCGCTGCGTCAGCGCGGCGGTGGTCCTCCTGGTCAGAGGTAGTGGGCCTCATTACGACTGAGGGCGGGTTGGCACTCATTTGGGCGTGCAAGAAGCGAAGATTTTTGAAGATGTATACGTTGTTGGTATCGGCACCAGACTGGTCGACACCGGGAAAGGGGTTGGTGAGTAGCGAAGTAAGACTGCCCGACATGTAATTGGCCCCGGTCATGGTGCCGGTCGAGTAAACCGCTTGCTCATTCGATAGCCAACGCTGCTCAATTTGGGACCGCTGGGTTTGCGCATTTTGGTAGCGCTTCATTATCTCCCGTTTGGTTTGAGCCTCATCCCAAACTGTGATTTTTATTGGCATCTTAAGCTCCTAAAAGTAGTAACCAAACTTGCGGATTACCGGTTCTACCATATCCAGGATGTTCTTCATTCGAGGTGTCAGTTTCGGCTTAGATTGAATGGCAGCTTTCAACTTCTTCAACGTAAGAAAGTCTACCTCAGTTCCGCAGCCGTTGTCAATTCGCTCAATACAGTCACGGACTTTCTGCTCGATGGTCGGCTTTCGCTCATGGTGCTCCCGCCTATGGCGCTCCTCCCTTCGGGGAGGGGTCTGACTAATGAGGAGGGAAATGCCTATCATGTTAGGAGAATTTTCGGACATGACTTCGTCCCTTTCTTTGGATAGCACGCTGCATTAGTTTCATTTGCTTACTAGCTTCAGCTTTCTTTCGGTCGACGTGGGCTTTGTAAAGGGCGGCATCCCACGGTAAACCAACTTGAGGCGAGGTTTCCCGTTTCGGCTTAACATCAAGGAAATACTGAGAGCTGTCCAGCAAATGATAATCGCTACCAGAAGCAATCTTTCCATCCCGTGTATCACTCCACCTTGCTGATGTTATTTCTTCGATGAGGAGGTCCGCCGTTGGGGCAATCCGGAGCTGGGAGCCGAGGGCCTCTTGGAAGTTTTTTATTAGTTCCGCCTTCCGGCTGTTTTTGTCGTAGACGGTGCTGTAGCTGATTCCCATACTGGCGGCGGTGTGAATGTACCAAGATTCGTGGGGGTCTGATATGCGGCGGACAATGTTAACGTTGGCGCTGAGCTTTGCCACGGTGCTGACGAGCTCGGTCGGGACGTAAACTCCTTTGATATACTCCGCTTTGATGCAGTACCAGACGCCAGAGGATGGGTCCTCCGCCCAAAGGGTGTAACCGAGGGCGGACTTTACTGCAGGGTCGACACTTTCAACGTGGCGCCACAGTGGGGAGTAGCCAGTAGGCAGCTCTACCATCGTATTGTAATCAAAGTAAAATACCGCGTTATCATCTGACATCCAATCGCCGTAGAGACGACTGTTTCTGACGTGCTCGGGGAGATGCCCCAAAGACGACAAGATTTCGGCCTGCCGAACGGGGTCCGCGTAAAGGGGATTATCAAGCATTCGGAAGCGGTACGTCTTGGCGAGCGGGGCTGTCAATGAGTCGACGAACTTTTGCACTTTGACATTTCGGACTAGGGGCGTAAATGATGCCAAGAAGTGGCCATTTCTAGCCTGAATCCGGCGAAGTAATTCGTCCATGACGTCTACAGTGGGGGGCAATTCATCAATCCAAGCAATATGAGCAACGTAAGACTGAATCCGCTCTCTCGCCATCGAGGGGTTTTCCAGGGACTGAAAGACGATACGGTTCCCGTTGTCCAATTCCAGGCGCTGAATGATGTTCCCGATTCGGACTTCTTTAAATGTTCCCGGTTCGAGGAAAGACCTGATTTTGGGTAGGAGGGATTCCTCGATTTGCTTGCCGGTACGGCCAGCCACGATGGCCAGTAAAGGCTCATTTCCCCATTCAGTTGGTCTTTTCCAATTGGGGTGAGTTTCAGTCAAGACCCAAGTGATAAGTCTCGAACATGTCTGAGATTTTCCCGCCTGCGTACCTGAGCGGATGACCTGAATTTTGACTTTGCCGAAGTCTTGAATCACTTCTTGTTGCGCTGCGGTGGGCTTACTGTCAGGACTTGCCGGGTCAAAACACTCCTGGCGACGGAGCTTTTCTAGCTTCTCCATCGCAGCCAAGAGTAATTTGTCGGTCTTCTGCTTCATTTCATTTCGCAGTTGTACAAGGAAAAGTCTACACTCGCTTCAGCTAGTGTGGACTTATTCCTCTTGCAAGGTTTGCACGACGATACCGGACGCGGTGGCACCCGCAGGAGTCGTAAATACCACCTCGCCTAATGAGTTAAGGGGTAGATATTGTTGGTCACCAGACACGTCGCTATTGAGGCGGTATACTATCGTCACCGCCCCTGGGGCGGCCACTACCTTAGATACTTCTTTAGCGTCCTCGGTGCCATTATTGCCGAAACTGGACCGAAGTTTGACCTTGTATGTGGCTGCAGCGGAGGCCGTAAACGACACCGAGACAACAATATTCTTACTGCCGCCAGCTGTGATGGGGAATTTCTTACTGACCGGGACATCAATTTGGTTGGCAACGATGGTGCCAAGTCCCTGCAAAGTTACTGTGTTAGGTATCCAAGCGTTCATTTGTAGTGCTCCTACTCTAGCGCCTGAGTAGTAGTATACTTTAACCGCCAGGAAATGCAAGACAAAAAGAAAAGGGCCCCCCGAAGGGAGCCCCGTAACTAACCGCTAACTAAAAGATTACGGTTGGTCACTATTTTTGTACATGTAACCGCAACGGAAGAGGTCACCTTCGCCTGGACCTTCTTCGCTAGACATGAAGCCAGCGGAGAAAGTAACGCGGGTTACGCCACCCACCGTCGAAACGGTGTAGTCATCAGACTCGTGGCAAGCCAGGCGGTCAATGAAGACGTGGCAAGAGGAGCCCAGAGCAACGTGGTCGAGGTCGACGTAGCCGTTGCTGATATCGGTAGAGGTCAGCGTGTAGCGGACTTTAGCGTGGCGGGGCAGTTCGGCAACTCGAGTCGAAGACTCGAGGGAGTCAGCAGCTTCACGTGCTGATTGCTCAGCAGAGACGGCAGCAATTCTAGCGGCTTCTTCGGCATCCAACTGGTCTTGGAGGTCGGTATCAGCAGCAGCGCGGGCGCTAGCTTCAGCAGTGTCGGCAGCTGCACGAGCAGCAGCTTCGTTGCTGACGGCGGTCATGATGTTGCCAGCAAAGTTCTCGTCGTCACCGATAGCGGCGGCTAGCTCGTTAAGGGTGTCAAGGAGGGCCGGGGCACCGTCAATAAGAGCAGCAACTTTGCTGTCCGTGTAAGCTTGAGCGTCGTCGAAGCCTTGGGTCATAGCAGCGTCGAGGTCGGAGATGCTTTGCTCGAGGTTGCTGACGGCGGTTTGTCGGGCATTGCTCTCAGCGACGATAGCAGCGTCTAGCTTGCTGTCGGCATCTTTGAGGCTGACTGCAGAGCCAAGGTGGGAGGAACCTACTGGGGCCGTATAGCCGCCGTCTACACCTAGACCGGCGCCACCTTGGGTAGCGTCGAGTTCGGATTGGATACCAGCGTCAGCCGCCATCCGAGCAGCTTCTTCACCCGAGACAGCCGATTGGCGGTCCGATACTTCTTGGTCAATCGCGTCTTGGAGGTCGCCTTCAGCTGCGGTAGCACGAGCTGCTTCACTGTCGATAGCGGACTGAAGTCCGGCTTCAGCAGCTTCGGCGCGGGCTTGCTCGGCAGAAACTTCGGCATCGGTGTAATCTTTAGCGTCTTTTTCAGCTTTGGCAACGCTACCTTCGGTAGCATCACTTCCTTCCAAAACGTCGAGGCGGCTGTCTAGAGCAGAGTCAGCAGCTTCGCGAGCAGACTGTTCGGCAGAAACAGCGGCAATTCTAGCAGCTTCTTCGGCGTCAATATTGTCTTGCAGTGTTTCTTCAGCAGCGGTGGCGCGGCTGACTTCGCTGTCGAGCGAAGACTGGAGAGCAGAGTCGCCAGCTTGGCGGTCACTAACTTCTTGAGCTAGGGCAGCGTCATTGCTGAGGACGTAGCTAGCAAAGGCGGTGTCGTTCGTCGTATCAACACTGTTGATAAGGCTAACGATTTCAGCAAAGCTATCTTTGTCTGCGTCGGAGGCGAGGAGGATGGCATCGATGCGGGATTTTTCCGTTTCGATTTTGCCGTCGAGGACGGAGTCCGCAGCGATACGAGCAGCAACTTCATCGGCAAGAGCTTGTGCATTGCCTGTGTCGAGGGCGTCAATTTGGTCTTGGAGGTCCGCCTCGGCGGCCTCGGCTCTGGATTGCTCAGCAGTGATAGCCGCTTGGAGCACGCCTTCAGCAGCGGTAGCTCTAGACTCTTCAGCAGAGACTGCCGCGATGCGGGCCGCTTCTTCGGCGTCGATAGCGTCTTGGAGGTCGCTGTCAGCGGACTCACGTGCGGACTGCTCTGCAGACACTGCTGCTACGCGAGCAGCAGATTCGTCAGCCAAGTCAGAGGCAAGTTGCTCGTCGGCAGCTTGACGGGAGGCAGCTTCACTAGCTATAGCCGCTTCGCGGGCTGCGGTTTCAGCTGCGTCAGCTTGGACGCGGGAAGCAGCTTCAGCCAAAACTTGAGCATCGACGTAAGACTTACGCGAAACGTCATTGCCGTTACTGGGGTCGGAACCAACTCTTGGCATTTGCAAGAATTGGAAGATGTTGGAGTTGTCGAGCTTGAACAGTTCGACGTCCACGTTCGAGGAGGATTTGGCCCGGAACGATTCGTTGTTCGAGTACTGGACTTTAGTACCGTCAACGGCGTTCGAGGCAAGGAATTTCTTCTTAATCTGTGCCATGAGTTTTCCCTGAAAGAAGGGGGTTAATAAAAGTAGCTTACCAAAATGCGGTCACCCGCTTCTAATAAGCCGTCCAATCCGTATCCATCCCAAGATAGAGTCAATCCGTCTACAATGAAGTCTTCATTGATGAATTGGGCTGGGCCACCGTGGGGGAGGATAGTGACATTATAGCCCAAGATGGGGGGGTTTGTCAAGTTGAACGCTTTCGCTAACAGCATGTCAGAGGTGACGGTGAGTATTTGTGTCTTGGGTCGGGGGAGCTCGGACTGGAAGTAGCTTCGGAGGTTGGCCATGCTGGCTTTTCGAGTCGTCAGCGTTGAGATATCTACCACTACAGCAAGGTCATCGCTAGTAACTGTGGACAAGTCGTCTAGTTCACTAATCTTTTTGTTGGCCATCTGTACGCTCCCTGCGGTCGCTCGGTAAGTGCGGAAACTACCGAGAACTAGTATAGACCAAGATAATCACCGGTTTCAAGTAGTAAGAAGCCGCTACTGTCAGAGACGCCGGCAGGGCCCCAATACGTGAGCTCCACATCGACTCCGATGTCATTCTCCCAGCAGAAGGTTACTTGTCTGGTATTAACGCTGCCAGAAGAATACGTATTAGTTGTATAATATCCGGTGGCGTTCAAGGCTGAGTAGAACCTAACCTCTTGACCCAGCTGCCGAACTCGAAAGGTGATATTAGTGGACCCGTCCGGAAAGGTGTATGATACCCTAGTCTCGGGATTCACCCGCAACGCGGTCACGACAATGTTATATGCGGGCGCTACTGCGGTGTTAACAATTTCTACTGTTCCGCCTGCGGAACCTGATGGGGTTACTGATGCCATTATCAGCCCCCACTCTCAATAATGCGGATATCACAAGGCCCGTCAACAGCAACAGCGTAAATCTCGACCCCAGCTTGGATATCAATGCCGAGGGCATCTTTGGGTCCGATGGGCCATCCATTATTCTGATTGGCTTTAGCGATGGTTTCCCCGATGTAAATGGTGCCACTGGTAGACCAATTCTTGATGGCGATAGCAGCTCGGTCAACTAATGAAGAGGGGACTAGAAGGGAGGCGACGTTATTGACCGTTTTCTTGCTAACCTTTAGTGACGCCCCGCCAAGTATCCTGGTATCAGAGCTACCGGTCGAAACCGCCCGAACCGAGAGTTCGAAGTCGCAACCAGCGGTGTGCGTGACTTTGACGCGGAGGCGGGTAGGAACCGTCCCGGTCCGCTTTTGCGATATCTCAATGGAAGGGGTGTTGATTTTGGGGAAGCTTAGTACGAAGACTTCTTGGTCGTCGGCCAAGATGCCGTACACTTCGACCGTGATATCGCCAGCAGTAGAGTTGACCCAGAGGAGGAACAACGCTGCATCGGACTGGATGGAGAAGTCCTTGGTAAGGACGCCTCCCCCGGTCGGGGCTGCATTAAGCAGAACTTCTTGTAGCCCGGTTTTTAGCAGCAATGGGGGGACCTCCAGGTAGGTCGTTACTCTTCAGTCTGGTCTACTTTAGCAGGTGGGGGGTCGCTTGTCAAGAATTTGAGGTTCTTACGGACGTAGTCCTCTAATTCGCCCCTTGACATGGTCTCCAGCCGGGAGGCTGGGGCCTCGGCATCTTTTTTGGGCATCTTGCTGGCAGCTTCGAGGACGAGTTTGGCTGAGGCCACTTTGGCTGACGGGTTCGAGTCGGGGTCGGTCAGGACCTGTTCCAGGGAGTCGAGGGCGATATCAGCCAAGTACTCGAGCCTCTCACGAAACTCCTCCTTGTTTTGGAACCATTCTGCGAAGCCCGGCAGCGACCACCACTTGGTAAGCCTCTTATCAGATGCTACTTGCTGGACAGAGGCGAGGGTCAAGCTGTCAGCGGCCAGCATGGGGGAGTCCGCGAACTTGGACCAGAAGGCTGCCTTGGCCCGGCGCATGTCCGGGGTGGGGGCAAAGACTAGGTCAGTTTGCGCGGCGGCTAGTATCTTGTTGATGTCTTTGAGGCTCATAATGAATCCACTGGGTACTGTTTACATCAGTGTAGCACAAAAGGCTACTAGCTACTACTAGTAACTATATGTACTAGTAGCAGCTTGTACAGGATGCTACTTGGTACAGGTAGCTACATGTTAGTTTCTTCTTGCTCCTGAATACTAGTTACCAGCTAGTATCTCCCCCTTTCTGGCTTTACCATAACCATATAGTAAGCCCGGTTCGGGGAGGTCTCAATCAGGAGCGGACAGTCTTGTCGCCCGCTCTTGGAAGGGACCCGGTCAGGGAGTGCCTGGCCTTGTGTTACGCTTTGCTAGGTGAGGACGGGTTGTCGTCTTACTTTGGACCCCTGGTTAGGGGGCTGCTCCTGGCCGAAGCCGACGACCGATGAACGTATTATCTAACAACATCGACCGTTTCCTACCATCGCTCTTCGTAACTGTCTAATAATCTTGAGGCCGTTCCTTCGTCCCGTTGGGGGGTCCAGTTTATTACTGGTTCAACAGATAATACTACGGCAGTTCAGGGGGATTCTCAAGACCACGTCGCTGTACGTGGTTCACACTAACAGCAGTATCATTCTAGCATACCACGCTGTGAGTGTCAACCACTCGATGTGTACATTTGTCAATAGTAACAACACTGTGTCTTAAAAGATACAGCTGTTACAAATAGGTCACAATTTACTGCTCTATGACAACTTTGTATCACATAGTGGCCAAAAATCGCCTTTATGGCTATTATGGACAAGTATTTTACTGCAATAGGACAAACCCGTACCAGATAACGACAACAAATGTCTCTTTGTGGTTTACTGTTTACGAATTGCAAACTCAGCCAGTATGTGGCTTGTTTGTCGACTTACTGGCTAAAGCGCCCCGTTGTGCTTCTCAATGTATACCTTAGCAATTTTCAGTACTTGAATCTTGAAGGCCGACTCGTCCATCGCCATCTTCATCTTATTGCAGGTGCCGCAGCAAGGGACAACGTTCCCATCTACATAGCCAAGTGCAGAGTTGATACGGTCAATTCCGTTCATCAAAGTTTTGACAACTCTCCCCTTCTTGGAGAATTTGCCCTCATAGATTCTAGGTTCGGCGCGGCAGTAATTACAGTCTTTCTTGGTGATTCGTAAGAACTCTTCAGGCGATAGCCGCCACTCAATGCCCCGTTTCACTGCTGACTTAATATAACGGAGATGTTGAAGCTTCACGGCTTTGGTCCATCCTCGGAGTTTGGCCCCATCAGCGGCAGCAGTGCTAAGCATTTCAGTATGATACTTGCAGTTGCCGCATGACTTAATCTTGCCGAGGGCAGCTTCTGAGCCCCGAACTTCCTTTATATTTCCACAATCGCAGCGAGCCATCCAATACACGCCTTTGCCCGCACCCCCACTTCGGGTAGGGTAAAGTAACGTAAGGTGGTAATACTTCTGACCTTTGTGGTCTCTTCTCTTAGCAGCCATATTATTCTCCCAAGTGTAGGATATCATAGTGGGAAGTGAGGGGCAAGTGCGAAGGGCTGGCCCGTGTGTAACCCAGTGTTTGGAGTAGTTAATTCTAGGTACCAGGGCCCCCACTGCGGCACTTGTACTCTTTCTATTCACCAGTTCTCATCATGTTTTGGTGTATAGGAGGAGGGGGAAAAACAGCCTAACTAAAACTGGCTATCCTCCCTAAATTCAGCTACTCAGCCCAGGTTGGCCCATCTGTTGCATGGTGCACAAACCATGCCCGACCCATCATTCCTTTATTAGGGGGAGTAGGATAATTTTTTTTTCTTTTAGGGCTAAAGATTTTTCACGGATTGCCGATAAGGGTTAGGTAAGACAAATCCACCATACAAAGGAGTGAACCATGAAACGTATTATCACCAGCAAATACGAAATGCATTTCGACTACCACGACCACGGCGTCCTCGGTTATATAATCGGCGGGGAGCTGACGACTGAGGAACCGACCGACGACCAAAAAGAAACGTTTGAGGGTGATTGGGGTCCTGTAACAGAGCGTGATGTGTGGTCGTTTATTCACAACGGCGACCGGCAACCGGTCACCTTTTGGACAGGTTTCGACCGTTTCACGACGTATTATCCCCGGCACAACGACGACTGCCGTTTCTTGGTCGTCGAAGTCAAACTAACAAGGGGGTAAAATGATGTTTCTTCTTCTTTATATAACGGTCCTGGCCAGCGCGTCTCTTTTTATTATCGTCAACAGAGGAGCTTAATATGAAAGGAGAAAACATATGAGCCCCGCCCAAGAAATACGATACCTTGTTGGCGCCATCGATTTAGTTAGGTCTGAGCCTGATTCCGTCGATAAACTTGAGCGGCTCCGGACGCTGGAGCTCTGCCTCATAGCTGTGGCACGGACGCTGTAGACAGGAAACTAAACAGAACAAAAAGAGACTGGCCCTGGCGCCGGTCTTTTTCTTTTTGGTAGCTGACCCGTCGCGGTAGCTGACCCGTCGCGGTAGCTGACCCGTCGCGGTAGCTGACCCGTCGCGGTAGCTGACCCGTCGCGGTAGCTGACCCGTCGCGGTAGCTGACCCGTCAATTAACTAATTGACGCCGACCAGTCTGTCGACGCTGTATTGGGCAAAAACAACAACAAAAACAACAAGCCAATATTGGCACGGCACGTGCATAATAATTAACAAGCGGTGAATCCGGGCTGAGTTAGTTAAACCCGAACCGAAACCGAAACACTAGTTACTTTTCACTATGTACAGTACAACAACAGGTAAAAGCCGGAAAGGACATCCTTGATGTCCGATACAACAACAGGTAAAGGGCAAATTATGCAAAACTTTTATGAATTCTTAAACGACGGAAACTATTTCTGGGACAGAAAAGACAAGAATACTATTTATGTTTTACTGAACGGATACAAAGTATTCAGTGATGAATATCACGCGCTTATGGCGATGGCAAAACAGGTAAAGGCCACTAATATTGCGGCCGAATACGATTCCCATTCCATGAAGACGGTTTACTGGTTTAAACACAAATAGGTAAAAGCAACTAGTCGCAAAGGACGCGCTAGCGTCCGATACAGGAGACCACCGTGACCAAAATTAACTACACGTTAGACCTATCTCGGTATAATTATGTGGAGCTAGAGGTATTCCTTGACACGGGAATCATCACCCCCGACGAGTTCCATAGCGAGGTAAAGGCGCGGGGTCTCAGCTGCGACACCGTGACTCCCCCCGACAACGAACAGCGAGGTACCGAAGCGTGAAACGCTCCATCCAATACTACAATAGCGAGGCGGCGAGACTGGTGTTCCTCGCCACCTATGGCAACCGTCCCGACTGCCGGGCTATCGCGCTCCGGCCTATAATAGGTAAAGACGGGACTACGGTATACCCCGTCGAATTCACTGAGTACAGTCTTGACTAACTAGATAAAGGGCATTCCCATGCAGTACAAACGGTATTATCCAGCTTTTTACGATATGACCGGCGAAGAGTCTGAATTGATAGATTTTAATTCACTAGACGAATTGATTCCTCAAATCTATATACCGGAATCATCGAAGAACAAGCCATACAGTCTCAAGTGCGTCCGTACAAGTGAGACTCAAATAACTGTAAGTTTGATTGAATCTGCGGTTGATATCTGGGTACGTGGGTTTATTTACGGCGAAAAAGCTGAGTTAGATAGTATCGCCACAAAGTACTCAACCCGGCTAATATTGCCTCTCGTCAATACAGACAGCACGACAGTCAAGAGTGCTCCAATGCCCGACACAGATAGCCAAAAATAGTTCTCAAGTTTTTCTAAAAAGTGCCGATAAGATAGTTATACAACGCAGCAGGATGCTGCTAGTAGCAATCAAGATACCTCCATGATATCCGCTATGGGACAAATCGTCAAGGAACACCGCCTTGCGGTTGTCCGTTACCGCGAGTCAAGGCCAGCCTACAAGACACCACGGACGGTGTCCCCTCCTTGACCCAATAAAAAGTCAATGCTTCGCAGAAAAGATAATGACTGAAAGGAATTAGCTATGTCAACGTACAACAAAGCCCGCCAACTCTTCAATGCCAGACCGGAACTGTTAGACGCTGCGCTCGAAACGGTCAGCTTCTGGACTGAAGCAGAGCTAGAGCAGAGACACGATGAACTAATGGACGACACCCTGCCCGAAGTTGTTATCGGTTCCTACACTTACTCCCCGTCTCAAGTACTCCGCGAGGTGGACCCGACTGCGTACCGCCAAGAAGTCCTGACTTACATTGATAACATGGACGTAGTCGAGCTAGATGGCAGATACTACGACGAAGGGGAACTGAACGATTTCATGGAACAATATAGCAATAGCGAGGTGGTCTAATATGTTTTGGTATAAAAACACGGATACAGTAGATATAGATGCAAGAAGTATTGGCGTCCACAATACACATGGACACGCAAACCGGGGTCTATGCATTCAGATTAAGCACAATGGGGATAGGCGCCTATTAAAAAAAGCGGACGAGCTAGCTAATTTAATTGCGAACTTTCTCAATGAACAGGAGCCAAACAAATGAGTATCGGTACTATCCTAATCTATGGCGGACTAGCGTTGCTAGGGTACACAGCAGTGAAGGTGAGTTTTTCTTTTGCTAGGGCGTATCGCGCGGCTAGGAGAGACCTCAAATGGGCGAGAGTCAAAGTAGAATACGCTTCCGGTACTGTGATTTACAGGACCATCCCATACTTGGACCAAATCATGCTCTCGCAGCTGCTCACTATCCTCGCCACAAAATTGAACTATCGGGAGGAGAAGGGCGACAGCGGACTCAAGACGATTATCCCGGACCAGGTAAAGGCGGTTACTGTAACTCATGAGAACTATCCCCGGCCAACAACTGGGGAAGAATAACAAGATTGCAAAGGGCACGAAGTGCCCGATACAAGGGAGTGAACGTGAAGACCGAAACATTCTTTCTCGACTCCAAAGAAGATGCCCTCAAGTTTATCGCGAAGTGTGCCGAAGAGAATATACCAGCGGAGCTGTTGGCCGAGAAAACCGAAGACGGCAGGATAGTATACCCAGTCAAAGTCAAGTATCACTTTACCAATTATGCTAAGGAGGATTGAGCCGTGCGAGACTTACCGGGATTTAGCAATGTCGCGTACTTCGATACTGAATGGGAGAGGGACTTGTTTATCAGCAATGTCGAGGGCATACCCGATGTCCTTGTCCAGAAGCTGGACATAGTCACCCGAGACGATGTCCCGATGTACCCAATCCATCTCGTCTTTACAGACGAGGAGCCTACCGAAGTAGCTCCCATTATTAACACCCCTTTCTGAGGCAGATATGAACAGCAACGATACTGATTATCAATATCAAGTAGACAGTGTCGCCAATCTACTGGCAGCCTCGGTCAGCGAATTAGCTGGCTGCTCCTCTGACGCGGCACACGAGGTGGAGATGGCTATCCTTCGAGCACTAAAAGATGCTCCCCCTTACCAGGTAAAAGCGGTTTACACCGCGGTCCACGCCGCCTTTAGTGAGGAGATTCTGTAATGAAGACCAACGAAATCACTTCCAGTATCCAACTCGCAGCCAGATTAACTGACGCTCTATATCGGGAAGGCATTACCAATGCCGACAGCGCGCAAGCGCTGTTCGACATCCTAACGGATGCTCTCGACAAGAGGCCCGATATCGTGGCCGCAGTAGCTGAGGACTTAGCCGAACGGCAGCGAGAGAAGGATGAATACTTAGCTGAAGTTGTCAAGAGACTAGACACACTAGAAGCATATTACCTTGCCACCAACAAAGGATTTCACAATGAAGACTAAACCAGGTAAAGGCGCAACAATGAAACCCGAAAAGAAACTTCGGAAGAGACTAGTGTACAATCTGAATCAGCGTATCAACAGAGCAAGGAAGGAGGGCAGACTGTGAGCGAGGACAAGCCCAGCAACGTTATCCCGATGATACGGGAGAAGCGTACCCGCAAGATTGTCAAGGAGCAATTTGACAAACCACCCGCAACCCGGCCCGGGGGTCTCTTAGACCCCACCGCCACCAAACAAGCCGCTTTGCAAGAGAAGCTAGCCAAGATTAACCAGACCATGGGCGAACTCAAGGACATGGTCCGGAAGCAGAATGAGTACCTCGCCGATACTGGAAATGAACTAGCAGGCAGCCGCGCCATAGTACAAAGAGAAGAAGACAAGTCTGAAACCAGCACGCTCGACACCGAGGCGCTAGCCTCGGAGTATAAGAGGAAGAAAGATGCAGCTAAAAAATTCCGTGAAGACAATAATCGTAAAGTTACTAGGGAGTATAATCTCCACGGTCGCGGTGACCGGTCCGGTTATGGCCGAGACCCAGATAAAGGCGGGAAGCGGTGACTTCTTGCCTTGGTCTCCGGAGCTGTTGTCGTGGCACGAGTGTGGGGAGAAGCTGGCCATTGGCCGGGCTGTTTCCCCCGAGCAGGTAAAAGCCGCGATGTTCTTACTCGGTAGTGAGTCCGTTGATACGTCTACCACGTTCCTCAAGCTGGCGGCATCTGTCGTCGCAGCTGAATCGGGCTTCAACAGAGATGCAGTCTCTGGAGCGGGAGCGTACGGCCTGATGCAAGTTACACTCATAGGGGCAAAGGAAGCAGCCATCCAGTGCCGCTTGCCTTATGCCCGGGGGGTGAGTGACGAGACTCTAGTAGCGAGGTTAATGGATAACCGAGCGAATGTCAAGTATGGGACGTGTCTTCTCAAGTATTACCTCGATTACGTGGACGGCAATCGTACCTTAGCTTTGGTGCTGTATAATGGTGGGTATGCCCAGTTGACACGGCTCATTCAAACCGGTACCTTATCTAAAGAGACGCAGGAGTATGTTCTCCGCGTCAACTCTTACCTCGGGAGATGTTTGTAATGAAGTTTCTAATCTTGTTAGCTTCCTTGTTTTTGTCTACTTTCGCAAGAGCGAAGACCGAGGTGGAACTTGTCCCGGAAAGAACCATCGTCTTGAACGGGGTTATCTCGGACAATATCGCCGGCCCGATGCTGAATGCAATGGACGCGTTGGCTAAGACCGGAAAGGATATCGACATCATTATCTCTAGTCCTGGCGGGAGTGTAATAGCCGGTAGCTTTTTAGTTGACAAGATGGTTCAACTCAAGAGTGAAGGTGTCCACTTCAGGTGTTTTGTAAGGGGCTTGGCTGCGAGCATGGCGTTTCAGTTGCTGCTCTTTTGCGATGAGAGATACTCTACTCCACATAGCTTCTTGCTGTGGCATCCTGTCCGTATCTTCGCGCAAGGTGTGGTCACTGCACAACTGGCCAGCAACTTAGCTACCCAATTACAACAAGCCGACGAAGTCGCATTGCATGATTTGCGTGCCCACCTCTCGATGAGCGAAGCCGATATCTTGATGCACTTTTACAATGAGACCCTCCACCAAGCGCACAATCTACTAGTAACGGCACCTGGATTCTTTACCAAGGTCACTAACAGCGTGAGTAACTTGTACCCCGAGAAGCCGGCCCTTGATACCTCCGCCTTCGGCGGGTTGTTCGGCTACAATCAAATTGTCTATATCCACGAACAATTTATCACGAATGGAGTCAATAAGTGAGACTACGTCTAGCCTTCAAGTTACATGGTGATGAAGCAGAACTAGCCCGCCAATTGTCCGACGCTGCTGGGATGCCGGTTGATAGTATCGCCAAACTCGCCATGCAGAGATATATGAGAGACGTGATTGACAGAGCGGAACAGATGATGAAACAGCAAGCAAAGGAGAACGGCAGTGGACTACAACCCAGCGACTCCGACCCAGTACAGTCTACTTGAACTTTTTAGATTGCACCGGACTCCGTTCCTAGCCCGTCATCAGGACAGTAGAAAGTTGTGGCACATCGCGGGCTTCGGCCCCGATGGGGCCTACATCATCGGGTGGGTGGTAGGATATAGCAATCCCGAGCTGGTGAAACTTTCCCCCAAGGAAAGAGCTTGGGTGTACTTGAACCAAGTAGGGAGTGATTAATATGAAGCTCAATTTGACAGCACTATTCTGGGCAGGAATGTCCGATGACAGAGACAAGCACGCCGCTGGAGAAGCTGCCAAGTTGGGCAACCTTCGGGCCGGGGACTCGGGTGCGATGACTAAGGGCGGAGATGTGGTAGGCGGGTGTCACCGCCGCGCTTATCTCCGCTCGTTCGGCGGGGTTGAGATAGACCCCCCGAGCGTGGACCGACTCATTATGTTCGAGCTTGGTAAAGCGAACGAAGTAATATGGGTCGATAAAGTAAAGAGAAGCTGGCCGGGTATCATCAAGCAAGAAGAGGAGATTCCCATCAAGTGGCAGACTGCCAACGGGACCAACGTGACTGGCCGACCTGACATGGTCCTCTGCCACGCTGACGGGAAGCCAGTCCTTGGTATCGAGCACAAAGCCATCTGCTCCCTGTGGACCGCACGGGAAGTGTCATTTGAACTCACGCCCCAAATGAAGCACTTGTTACAGGCTGCCCACTACAGTTGGAAGTTGGGTGTCCCATACCGACTAGTGTATACCCAGTATACCGACTTCACTATGCCGGAGTGGAGTAAGAAGTTCTTTCCTCCCGGCCACCCTTTGGTAGAAGTCAATGAAAAAAATGAACCTAAAAAAGTATTACCACATACTACCATTTACGAAATTGGTTTCGACAGTAACGGGACGATTCAATATCGCCTTGAGTCACCCAGTCATGATACGGCTGATGGAGTTTTTACAAAGACTGTGTTGACTGTCTCCGATATCGAGAGGTACTATGAGTTTGTCTCGAATATGGGGGAGAGGAAAGCTCTCGGTCCCAGGCCAGCTCCGCTCAAACCAAGTGGTAAGAACAAGGGCTACAGCGATTGTGACTATTGTCCTTTGGTTGATATCTGTGATAAGTACGAAAACAAATGGGAGAAGTGGCATGACGAAGTTAAAAAACTCTTCGATAAGTAGGATGGAAACTGGTGACTCAGACCAGCTAGATACCTACTACAAAGAAGCAGCCCTTGATTCCCTGCTGTATTGGACCAACGCGACTAGTCAGTTGGCTGGCCACAACGCCACGATGACCATCTTGACCGAGATGTTGGCCACTTGTATCGCAAACATGGTGCCCGAGAATCAAGTCGACCGGGCTAGGGATACCATTTACGGCCTACTCGAAGAAGCGTTTGATTTGATAGGGGACAGTAGTCCCGCTCCGGACAAACCAACCGGATTAAACTAATGTGTGTTCCTGGTGCTGGTGCTGGTGCTGGTGCTGGTGGTCAAGGCAAACTGAAAATAGGGCTAAAGTAATTTACTCAGTTTGCCGATACATGGTATGTAAGTAACGACGGCAATGTCGCCGCGTATCAAGTGAGGTGTCTAGTCATGGCGTACAACAATCAATCTTCTGGTAACCGTTTTGGTGGTCGTCCAGCAGGTGCAGCTCCCCGTCCTGCCAGCCCCGCTGGTGGTGTAAAGGAAAAGATTGCATCGCTCCTCCGGACCGGTCTTTTCAAACCCAAGTCCGAGAAGAGCAAGGCCGTTGCTTCGGTCGCTACCACCATCGAGACCGACATCAAAGCAGGTCAACGTGTCTACATTGACCTCTATCAGAACAGCGAAGAAGAAGTGGCTGGTGGCAAACCACTGTACGTGGTTATGATTAAGCCCGCACCAGAACAGAAGAGAGCATAACTAGGTGTAAAGAAACCTAGTTTGTAGTCGCTCTTCGAGCGGGCGACACTGGGGGAAGTAGCGCTCCCCCTCCTGTCTCGGGCACTAAAGTGCCCTTTCTTATTTGTGCCTTAGCTCTCCGACGGGAGCGTTGGCGGGAACTACTTACGTGAACGCTCCTACCAACGAGTAAAGTACTTAATATTTAAGTGGTTTAGTGGGGGTGAGTCGATGTTAACTGGCTTGTTGTATGTGCTTACTGCTACGCTAGTGCTGTTGATGCTAGTATACTTTGTGGAGCGCCTTTAACAACCACGCCGGAAAGGACAGCACCGCTGTCCGTTACAGGAGCTAATATGTCTGACCACGTTACATTGACTACCCATCCCCGCTTCGTGCTCGTGGAACCCCGCCCCACACCTGCTAGGGTGGGTCGGTCGTATCAACTTGTATGCCCCAGCGAAACGGAGACCTCCGCGTTACTTCTGTCAGCCAGCCAAGCAGCGGTGGTCGCAGTAGACTTCGAAACACGAGGTAACGATTACTCCCTTCCCGACAGTGAAGCGTACGTAGTAGGCGTCGGCTTGTCTTGGGACAAGGGTAGTTGTTATCTGTCGATGGACCAACTATCAGACGAGTCGATACAACAGCTGACCGACCTATTGTTAATCCACCGCGGTTTGCTGGCCCATAACGTTTACTTCGATGGGGGATGGATTCGGAGGGACTTAGGCGTCCACTCCGACTGGCTCGCCTGCACCTTCGGCCTGTACATGCAATGCGCTAGTGAAGGCTGGGAGGGCCAGAAGTGGGGTCTTAAAGAGGCGATGGTCGACGTTCTGATGTGGACCAACACCAATGAAACTGAACTAGACGAGTGGTTGGTCAGTAACGGCTACTGTAAACAGAACAAGGCACCGATGAAGGGCGAGATGTGGCGGTCCCCTCCCGAGATACTCGGTAAGTACTGCGTCCTCGATGCCGAGGCTACATACCTCCTCTACACAGAGCATCTCTTGCCTATCGTGAAACGGTTCCCCGCACTCGGCGATTACCACCGAAATGACTTCCTTCCCCATGTGAAGGTACACATCGACCAAAAGATTGCTGGTATCCTGACGGACAGGAAGCATTGGACCGCCTACGCAACGGAGCTTGAGGCGGGGATTGCAGACAGCGAACAGACGTTTAGGGAGCACGCACTTGTCGCCCCGCACGTCCGCGCTTTCGAGCAGGCCAAAGTAGCGGAGTTCCTCGCCACGGAGCCGGCCCGCTACAAGAAGAAGAAGGAACGAAAGGAACCACCACGCTTCTTAAAGGACGGGGTAACGGTAAGCAAGAACTGGGAGAAGTGGGCTGCGCTAGAAGCTATGCTTCCTGAGGAAAGTAAGGTGTGGCAAAACTGGGAAGCCAAGCGCCACAGGATAGAGCTCGGAATTGAGCCAGGCTACTCGTTCAACTTGCAATCCGGAGACCACTTGCGGTGGCTGATGTACGAGAAGCTGAAGCACAAAGTCTTGCTTCAAACCGAGAGCGGGATGCCAGCCATTAGTGAGGACGCATTACAGTCGATGGGCGATGTTGGTCACATCCTCATCGGGCGCGCCTTGAAGGTGAAGGAACTATCTTATGTCTCGGACTATGTCGAGAGAGTAGAGCACCGCTCTACGATACACCCCTCCTTCAAAATGCCCGGCACTGTGACTGGACGACTGGCTGGTAAGGCTCCCAATCTGCAGCAGTGTTTTGCTCCCGATACCGAAGCACTAACTCCGTCTGGGTGGAAACTAATCAAGGATTTACAAGTAGGTGAATTGGTCTGGACCATTCAACCAGATACATTGTTTGGTCAGTGGGGTCCTGTCCAAGCCACAACACAAAGACACTACTCGGGGGATATGGTCGCTATCGGGATGGCTAATAACACCCCGCTACTTGTAACTCCAGACCACCGGCTATTACTAATCGGTGACCTACAGCACGCCGCCGAAACCGAACGAACCAGACGGGTTACTACAACAGCATCCGACATTCACAAGCTCCGAACCAAGGAGTGCATGGCGCATGCCAGCATCCGTCCCAGTACCACAACCGAGTCGTTCTTCAGTGAGCGCGACATATGGATGGCCGCCGCTGTCCAAGCTGACGGCTCCAGTGCGCGGGTAAAGAATCCTTATATGTGGCGGTTCGGATTTAAGAGAGACAGAAAGATACAAAAGTTTATGGAGTTGGTTGGAATTCCCGCCAGTCACGTCAGTACTAGAGGCGTCCATTCTTGGTACCGCGTTGAATTTGAACATCCCCTATTGACAGCCGACAAGAAATTTGATTTGTCTGTTCTCGGGGATAACCAAGTAGAAACTTTTGTGGAAGCGCTATCCTTTTGGGATGGACATAAGCGAGGCACAACTAAAGATGCCTTTGAATTTACTTGTATTCACGAAGACGTTGTTGACTCTATCCAAGCATTGCTTGTTCGCCACGGGTATGGGGTCCGCAAGTTCAAGAGACCACTAGCCTACTCCTTATACATCCGAAAAGGCTCGCATCGGGAATACAAGAAGTCTCATGTAGCTACTCAGACATATGATGGAATGGTCTATTGTCTTAGCGTGGAAACGGAACATTTGTTAGTGCGCCGGGGCACGAGTACTTACGTGACATCGCAGTGTCCCAAGACTAGGGGTACCCTCTCGGGCTTTGTTAGTCGGCCCGGCCATAGCTTTGTTGACTGTGATGTGAATGCCTTGGAGATGGTGGTGACTGCGGAGCTATCGCAAGATAAGAACTTGCTCGCCCTCTACGGGCCAGGCGCCAAGAAGAATGACATCTACTTGTTCTACGGTAGTATGATGGCGGGCATCGGACCGAAGCTAACGTCGCTTGGCTATGACCCGTACAATCCTTCGGTCGAGGCGATGGACGCAACAAAGAAAGCGTTCAAGAAGGAGCGCGGCATTGCGAAGCTCCTTATCCTATCGGATAACTACGGCTCGGGAGTAAAGAAGAAACAGAAGATACTCTCCCTTAACGGCGTGGATATGTCCCTCGACGAAGTGGAGGAGATGCACAATTCTCTTATGGCCGCCAAAGAAGGCGTCCTCAATTACGTGGACTGGCTCCGCGATGAGTGGCGAGCGAATGGTGGTTGGATTGAAAACGGGTATGGTCGCCCTATCTGCATAGACGATAAGTACTTGAAAGATATACTAAATCGCCAGGTGCAAAGTACCGGTCACGATTTGTTGCAGTTATACTCCAGAATTGCGGCTCAACTTTTGACTGAGGCTAAGATACAGTGGACCCCCATCGTGATGGACTGGCACGATGAAAGTATCATCGAGGTACCAGACGAGCAAGTCGAAGTGGCGAAGCGAATAATGGAAGTGGACGCCTACGCAGAATTGAATAGAATACTAGGAGGCACTTGCCCATTAAAGGGCAGTGCTGCAGTGGCCAAGACTTTGGCCGGCATTAAACTAGAAGACTAACATTCTCACAGGAAGATTCTCATGAATGTGGCGACCGAAGTATTTTTTTGGGTAGCGTTTACCGCCTGTTCAGAGACTAAGTTGATACTGCCCCCCGGGGAAAAGGAAACAGCAGCCGATAGGTCTGCTGTAGCCCGTGCCAAGCATCACTGTCCCGAATTATATCCCAACTCGCCGTGTGCTAGAAGTGTCGAGAGGCGAAAGCATTTGAGCTACTGGGTCATATGTGGCGGATACGACACGCGGTAACGGATAACTGCGTTGTCGCTTGACCTTCGGTCAGCCCTTTGTGCCAGTCGGAAAGGACACCACCGGTGTCCGTTACAAAGTACTCAAGTTATTTTTACGTTCTGCCGACAAGAAACATGTATGCAAAGGGCACGTAGTGCCCGATACAGGGAGGCCATGTTACATATGAAAAAATACCTACTAGCTATTACTTTATTGTCCCCCGCGTGCGGGTCTGCTTTCGCGTGTAAGACTGATATAGTTGAACGCCGTATCAATGGACCCCAGCCGTGTACTGTAGACAGTATAGTATACATGTTCAACGAACGACTGTTTCCCCAAATCGAGGCTTTCTCCCAAGATGCGATAAAGAGAGGCGTTCCTTGCCTCCGGACCCGGAAGGCTATCTTCGAGGACAAGTTCCCGTCTCCCTTAGGAGACAACGTTATCGGCTACTGTCAAGCTCCTTGGACAGTTTCGTTCTTGAAGCCGTACTGGGACCGGGCTAGCGCGGCGGATAGGATGACCTTGGTCTACCACGAGCTCGGACATTGCGCGCTGAACTTAGACCATTATGACGAGGGTCAAGATATCATGAACACTTACCTCCTACCCGGAGATATTGCAGAAGAGAAATGGGACCGGTTAGTCAACAACATGTTTGGGAGAGTCGGCAAATGAGCAACTACATCAAATCAAGAGCGGACCAAAAGAGAAAGATTAACAAGGAGTACAGAGACAGACTATTCACCGCAGCAAGTCTGGTACTTCCTTCCGTGGTGATGCGTTCCCCCGACGACGCGTCCTCAGCTGAGATGGTTGATACTGCCATCTTGATTGCGAGAGACTTACTAGCTGACCTCGACTATACGCGCATCGGAGGAGAGGAAGATGAGATTTGAGATATCAGCTCATCCCCTATGGTGGATATTTTACTTCCCGGTCGGACTACTAGTACTGTCCCTGTTCTCCTTTTTGGTTGCAGTAACATGGCCTTTATATTTGGTTCACATGCTGGGCAAGTACACAATTATGTGGGCTAGGAGTGACATGTGAAAGTATCAGCACTAAAGTGCCCGGTCTGCGAGACCGTCATTTGGTCTAAGAGTAGACACGACTTCCGGTATTGTGACTGCAAGAAATGTTTTATTGACGGGGGCCGTGCCTATACCAGAACCGGATGGGAACCGGGCCTCCAACCTACGGTTGGTACCTTGGATACCACGAATAATAAGTTTAGTACGGACGAAGAAGAGGACTTTTACCAATGAACGAATACTATGTCCACATCGATATGGTTGAAGAGGACGGCGACGAGTACAACCACCTGCTTCATATGCAGATTCGTGGTGAAGAGTACCTCATCTCGGGCACCGCCCGTGTTCAACTCGGACTACCCGGCACAAAGGTCTGGCTCACTTGGCCCAGGATGGAGTGTGATTTGGTTCATACTGTAGAGCAGGTAGGGCAGAGGGTAGTGGCTGGCCAAGTCAGGTTATGTACTATCGACGGGGAGATTCACCAATGAAATCAGTATCTGAAATTGGGAAGAAGACCAAGCTGTACGAGAATGTAGACAAACTGAAGGGGCCCCTAGTATGGGGCGGGGTCCTGTCAGTTGACCCCAGTATCGGGAGTACTTCCTCTTCCCCCGGCTGGGCCTACTACCAAGGTGGCCAACTAATTGACAGCGGCATTATCCATACCGGCGGTTCCCACTTGGAACTATGGCAGAGGGCGCGTCGGCTCGGGGACGCATTGCGTACCCTGTGCAGTGAGTACAAAGTTGACGTGCTAGTTTACGAAGATATTCCCGCCACCAGTGGCTTCAATCAAAACGCCATATCTAGTCTTCTCAAAGCGGTTGGAGTTGTGTTATGCTCGACTACAAGTTCCCACGTACTGGGAATCCACCCCGCGTCTTGGAAGAATTATGTCCGACCAGAATACAAAAAGGGAGACAAAGAAGACGCCATTGAAATTGGATGGGTCGCCATCAGTCTCGCCCGGTGGATTGAAGCCGGTACTACCGGACGAAGTGCGGGTGTTGGGGAGGACGTTCAGAGTGGAGATGGCAAGCCTCGACGAGGAAAACGTACTCGGTGATACGGTAGGATTGTATCGGAGAATCCGAATTAGCAAGGACTTGACTCGGCGCCAGCAGTGGACAACCCTTGTCCACGAATGGGCACACGCTGTGCTGTACGTCAACGGTGTCGCGTCTGTCATCCCGGATGAAGTAGAAGAAATCATTGTGCAATCCTTTGAGCATGCAGTGGAAGAGCTGTTGGAGCAGGTGGGGGAGGACTTATTGAAACACCTCTCCTTGCCTGAAGACTAAATAAAAAGCTAAAGTATTTTAGCCGTTCAGCCGACAAGTACTTTGTAACGGGCATCGAGGATGCCCTTTGCGGCACGTCAGAAAGGGCAGCATGTATTACATTACATTACTAACCGCGTTGCTAGCCGGCTGCGCCCATCCGAGAGCAGACGAGTGGTGGCCCAAAGACCACTACCAGATGATGCGGGAATGTCGGGCGATGTGCGCTAACCGGGTTGAATCTTACACACTGATTGACGGCCAATGTGTTTGTCACAAACGGTGAATGTACCAAAGTTTGGTAGACTTACCAAAAGGAGATAACATGGCAAAGTCAAAGGAAGAAAAAGAAAAGAAATACTTCCTGTTCTCGGTGGACGGGGACCGGTCATCGGCAACGTATACCAAAGACAGGGTAACCATCACCCACCACGAACGCGCTCACTTTACTATCCGAGATACCGGTTCCGGATATGAAGTAACTGATGTCAGCCCTGGCGGGGGCACCAAGACGTATAGCTTTGATTACAGCGCAGCAGCCGACCTCTTTGCCTCGCTCAAGATATTTTACCATAATGCCGATAAAGTCAGTGGCGAGTACTGGTCCATCTTTCAGGGAGAGAAACTGTGAATATCATTGAAGCAATCAAGAGTGGGAGACGGTTTCGCCGCAGAGGACAGCCACGCTACTTAGAGTTATTTCACGATATTGATTTATGTCTTAGTGCTGTTGATATTACTGCCGACGATTGGGAAGTGGAGAAGCAGTCCACCATTAATGCGGTAGACTTTGACCGGGCATGGAACCGGGCGCAGATGGACCCCCTTGCTTACGTACATTACTACGGGCAGCTGCCCAGGTTTGAGACTATCATCAATGAATTTAAAGAACGAGTAAAAAAGGAGTTGGGACTGTGAAAGCCATACCGGCGTTTGAGGAATGATGACTACTGAAAGGAGTCAGCAATGAAAGGTATCTTGGAATTCAGTCTACCAGAAGAGCAAGAAGAGTTTGACCAAGCATCTAGTGCCGGGAAGATGGCCGCTGCCCTGTTCGACGCTAGACAGCAAGTCTTCAGACCAGCACGCAAGCACGGGTATAGCCGTGCTGACATCCAACAACTGGTCGAGAAGTTGGACGAGCTGGTGGTTCAACATGCGAGTGTGGCCGATTGGCCCCGAGATGAGTACCAATCTTTCAAGGATGCCACCTACTTAATTGGTCAACTGGAAGGATTGTTCAATCAAATTTTACAAGATAACGGAGTAGTAGAATGAAAGTTTATGTCATCCACGCTGCCGGGTTTTCTTTTGTGCCAGCAATTTGCAAAACCAAAGAAACCGCCGAGCGAATACTAGTTGACTTAACTGATGAGTATAGTGCAGACCATCTGTACATTGAAGAATATGAGGTGGTGGAATGAAGATACTACTAACGGCTCGTAACGCCATGGGCGAGGTAGCTGACTACGAGGTCGATGCAGACACCCAACAAGAAGTGTACGGCCTTGTGTATACCCTCATTGGGCGGCCCGGAATAGTAAGTGTAAAGGTTCATCCCGATTATGTCGATAAGGTACATGGGCTGCCCCGCTCCGCGGGATAAGTAACAAGTCGTCGGTCCCTCACCACTCGCTTCAGCTAGTGGGGATGGGGCCGGAGCATCAACAAGGAGTAACAAGTATGCTCTATCAGTGGGACTGTACTCAGTGCGGAAAGCAAGTCGAAGTCATCCGCAAGATTGACGACAGGGATGTGCCGCCCGAAGAGAGGTGTGAACTATGTGGCGGAACCTCGTTTCAGAGAGCGATAACAGCGGGAGCATTCCTGCTCCTGGGTGGGGGGTGGTTCCGTGACGGGTATTAACATCGGCGGGGTAGTATATAGTAAATTAGTGGGGAGGATTAGTGTCTCATTGATACTTCCTGTACTCCGGATATCCAAGCGAGGCATCGGTATTATGGCCGATACTGTCTTCGAGGTATCCCCCTTACTAGGGGGACAGCTAATAGTAGTAGACGTCCTACTATTCGGATTCGGACTTTGTCTTGAAATTAACAGAGGTGAGTCATGCTAGAGATTAAAGCATTAATCGGTATCCTTATTGCAGTGGGAGTACTAGGCGTGGCCCTTATCACGTACAAGATTCAGCAATTGATATGGGCGATAGTCGACCTCCACACTGACATCAGTGTGATTCGGCTGGACAATAGTAGGACAATGGCGGAATTGCGGCGACGGGCTCGATAACTTTTTCGGAGGCGGTTGTGGAACTCTTGAAACACTTCCCGTACAAAGTGATACGGGACTTTCAGAAAGAAACTCTGACTTTGTTAGAGCAGCAGTGGGACCGTTACGATGTCTTCGTCATTGTGGCTCCGACTGCATGTCACGCCCGAGGACAGAAGGTCATCATGTATGACGGAACACTTCGCGCGGTAGAGGACATACGAGTTGGTGACCAGCTTATGGGACCCGACTCAAAACCGCGCACCGTTCTAGAACTATTTTCTGGCCGAGATAAAATGATGCGAGTAACCCCCACCAGGGGGGCCAGCTTTGATGTTACACATAATCACATCCTGTCCCTGCAATATTACAAACGACACGGTGGATATAACAGACCAGCGCCCAGATATTTTACACATGAATTAATTACGCAAACTGTATCTGATTGGAATAACTCCTCTAAGTCCCACAAGCATTGCACTAAATTATGGAAGCCGGAACGAATCGATTTTAGACCAAGCGATGGAGAGCTTCCTCTTCCTCCATATTTTCTGGGAACTTGGCTTGGAGATGGCTCTTCTAATACAGTGGCGGTCACGAATATGGATGCAACTATCTTGGACTATTGGGCAGAAATTGGAAACGAATATGGCCTTAAGATTCGGGACGAAAAAAAGCAAGATAACCGAGCTATTACCAGACATCTCGCGGTACCTCGAGGACAAAAAAATCCCATCTTAAATAAGCTTCGCTCCTTGGGCGTGTTAGACAATAAGCATATTCCACATCAGTACTTAACTGCATCTTACGAATGTCGTCTAGCTTTATTGGCTGGATTAGTTGATACCGACGGACACGTACTGCCGGGTATGGGAACCATTGAGATTATCCAAAAAAATTTAAAACTCATACAACACGTAGTATTTCTTGCCCGCAGTCTTGGATTTGCTGTAGGTAAGATAAAAACAAAGGTCATAAAAGGTACTCCCTATTATCGTATTCACATGTCGTCACAAAGAGTCAACGAACTACCACTCTTAGTGCCACACAAGAGAGGAGCACTACTGAATAGTAAATCAAACCAACGAAATGACGGGATAAAAAAGGTTGAAGATTTGGGTGTTCAAGAATACTTTGGATTTGAACTAGACGGCAACCATCTATACCTTATGGAAGATTTTACAGTAACCCACAACACAGGCAAGTCCGCACTTGCAAAGACCCTGCTAAAAGCAGGGCACTCCGCCTCGTATATTAACCCCACCAATCAACTAGTCGACCAGTTCCTGTCCACCTTTCCGGACACGCCGACTCTTCGTCGGCTGGACTCATATTGGTGCGAGGATAGCCAGCTCCCTTGCGCTAAAGTCCGCGCTATCAAGAAGGGCTTTTGTAGGGGCTGCGCCTGCGGCACACAACTAGCGCAAGCCAAGTACAGACGGGGGCCGGGCGTATACACGTACCATGCTTACCTTGCCCACCGCCTATACCGAGATGTCCTCATCGTCGATGAAGCACACCAATTGATACCAGCACTCCGTAGTATGGGAGAAGTAGTTCTGTGGAGGCATGACCATTTATACCCCACGTCGGCATACAGTCGGGAGCAGTTACTAGCTTGGGCCGAGCGACTCCCGCCCAAAAAGAAGAAGACTGTGAAGGTGGAGAAGCTCCTCGATACTCTTCGGAGTAGGCACCCGGCTTATAGCGTATCGAGGGCAGTACGTGAATTTAATGGGAAGGGAACGAAGCGCGGGGAGCCCGAGGACCGGGACTGCATTGTGCTCACTCCGCTTGAGGTGGGGCAGGAAGCCCGGCGCCTTTGGCCATCGGAGGTATCAAAGGTGATACTGTTGTCAGCAACCATAGGAGCGAAGGATATCGAAACCCTAGGCCTCAGTGGCAAACGGGTGGCGTACTTGCATAGCCCCTCCCCGATTCCCCCCGACCGGCGGCCTTTTATAGTGGACGACATTGTCTCCGTTAACCGGGCCAATATGGAGCGGTCAGTCGAAGTGATAGCTGACTATATAAATAGTCATCTGCTCGAGCGGCACCAAGGCGAACGGGGATTAGTACATGCCACGTATCAGATGGCCGACCTCCTTCGGAGTAAGCTTGTCGATAGGAGGTTCATCTTCCACACTAAAGAGAACAAAAAAGAAATGTACCAACGGTATCTCACCACGCCGGGCAGTATCCTTGTCGCTAGTGGGATGTACGAGGGATGTGATTTGCCTGACGACTTGGGACGTTGGCAAGTCATCACCAAGATTCCTTGGCCGTCTCTTGGAGACCCTGCGGTCTCCGCTTTGGCAGAGCGGGACCCCGAGTGGTATCTGTGGGAGACAGCGAAGACTGTGATACAGGCCGGGGGCCGGGTGTCGCGGCACGAGGCGGATTACGGAGTAACATATTGCTTGGATAGCAGCTTTATGAGACTATACAACGAAGGTAGTCACTTACTACCACGGTGGTTCCTAGATTGTTTAGTTGATGGGAAAGCAGATACTTAACATGTTTTGGCTATCTAACATACCTGTGATACATTAACCAAATTGTGGTAGTTACCTGTAACGATAAGGGAAGTCCGATGAAAAGCAAGACGTTTAGTATGGCGGCCCAATTAAAGAAGGGCAAAGCTGCCGAGAAGGACTTCCTGGAACGGTATGGTCAAGGTGCGATTGTTCGCACCGATGGGCGAAAAGGCGACCTTCAAGTGAAGTGGTCTCGCGCCATTCTAGAATTGAAGACCGACTTCTATAGCAAGAGCACGAACTTGTTTATGGAGAGGTGGTCCGTCGAGGCCACCCCCGAGCGGGCCGGTAAGCCCGGTGGACCCTGGCAAGCCGCAGCTCATGGAGCTACGTACTACCTCTACTGGTTCGCCGAGACTGACGAGTTGTTTGTCTTCTGTACGGCCGCTCTAGTGAAGTACCTCGAGGCAAACCTCGCGGCCTTCAGGCCATGTCCGGTAAGGAACAAAGGCTACACCACACTAGGCTATATCGTGCCCAAAGAAAAATTACTAAAGTTCCACGCCGATAACGCCGATAAGAAACTACTCGTCCCGCTGGACGACGTAATCTTTTTCAAGTAGGAGATAGTATGCACCCGAAATCTTGGGAGTGGGAAATGACGAAGAAGCAGTACGGTATCGGGGCCCAGCCCCTCCCCGCTAACGACATCTTTGCCGGTGTAACGGAAGTAATGAATGACCCCCTATCCCACATGAAGCAACACTCCGACCCGAAGGCTGCGGAAGGAGCTAAACACGACAATGGGAAACCCGACTTGTCTCTCGTTCCCTATATAGCGATATCAACTGAAGCTTTAGCCTTGGGATTTGGAGAAAAGAAGTATGGCAGGTACAATTACACTAACGGTTTCGAAGTATCCCGGCTCACTGCCGCAGCACTACGCCACCTATTCGCGTACAACGGAGGGGAGACATACGACCCCGAGTCAGGGCTACACCATATTGGACATGCTCGTGCAACCCTTGCAATGCTGCTTCATTGTGAGCAGTTGGGAACCTTACGTGATAACAGGTACCGGAGGTAACAGTGATGGGCCTGATGAGTATTGACACACTATGTGCTGTTTGTCAGAACAAGTCTGACCAGCTTGTGCCGCGCGATAGTGCGAGTGATTGGGACACCCTCTACACGTGTGACAATTGTGGGGAGAGGGGAGTCCGTCGCGTGTGGTCGTTACCCAACACCACTAAGGAATCATACCCGGATGGGTACAAGCGTGGCGGCGATTATCAACTGTTAAAAGAGAGCAGCAAGCTTCAAGTAAGGGCAGCCTCGTCACACGGGGCCACTAAAAAGGAATTGCTCAAAGCCGCTCGCGAGTTGAGGGCGGCCAGCAAGAAGGAGAAGAAGTGAAGCTACTAGTAAGTAAGACTGGTAAGGTTTACGCGGCTGGTCCCAGAAGGATTCGTAATACAAACACCGCCGACATTTTGCGGCGTATCAAAAAGGAGTGCCAAGAATGGACAGTATGTTTCTCAATCTGACGAGAGGCAGCCGACT